>Ga0209208_10009636_pt1 | contig 12661 bp, 10 predicted proteins | sample S1TSphfallax_3_FD_187694 | JGI IMG/M metagenome (GOLD analysis project Ga0209208, IMG submission 187694) | Host-associated microbial communities from peat moss isolated from Minnesota, USA - S1T2_Fd - Sphagnum fallax MG (SPAdes) (version 2) | ecosystem: Host-associated > Plants > Peat moss >...
TCTAGAGTTGGAAGCCGGGAGCGTGCTACCAAGTCCCAATTCCGCAACTTGACTTTGTGAGACCCTCACTTGGGTTTCACCCCCGTGACTTGGGAGCGCGTCAGTGGTGGCTTCCCCCAAGTTTGGGCCATGGTGAGTCTTGTGAGTCTATGTTTGTTCGTGGTGAGTCTATGCACCAAAAGTGCTTTAGCTACGCACTAACCAATTTGTTGTTTGGTTTGTGGAGGTCTATGTGAATAATTGATTTGCTTGTCAATCTTGCTAGTTTCGATCCTAGAGTTCCAGCATGCCCCTCTACCCCTAAAATGCTATGAACCAAGGAACGCACCCCAACTCCTTCTTCCATTGTCTTCACCTCTGGACTTATAGTTGAGTCCATCAAGGAGCTTGGGGGTGCGTTAAAATGTTATAATCACAAAACTATAGTTTGCAACAACTAACAAGGTTTGAAGGTTCTATGTGCACTCAAAAACCATGAAAGGAGAAAATGAAAGACTATTAAAAAACATTCCCTTATATATCTCCTAACCCTAAAGTAGCCGCTGCCAAACCCTAACCCTAATCACCGCCAAACCTTAAGTAACTTCCACTTCCAAACCCTAGCCACCACTATTCAACTTAACCTAACTACTGTATGGATGTGAATAGTATTCATTTTTTTTTATGAATGTTTAACACATTCATCAACCTTGGGAATTATAAATGAATAATATTTCTAACAATCTTCTTATTGTCCCAAAACTAAGGTAGAAGGATAATAGATCTATAAACATAATTGTAAGTTATCGAGGTGATGGGGGGGGTGTGAATTACAGGGGTCACAAAAACATCCATGAGTTGTGGGGGTTGGGTTTGATGTAATAAGTAGGGTTATAGGAGGTTACCAACCACCTCGGACCTTGATGCCCAATGAACTTGATGGGTGTGCAGCAACAAACATTATTAATATGAATTGCCAACCTCCTAGAACCCTTGTTCCATTTCAACCTTTTATGCGCCCTTGAGGTGTTAGGCTAACTACTCATGGCCCTTTTCATCAATACCAACCTTACACCCAATATCAACCTCTTGGTGTAATAAGTTATCCACCATAATGTTTTACACCTTTATATTTAACATGGAATAAGATCAACCTTTTTATGCATAACAAGAAGGGTATGTAGAGGATGGGTATACTCCATGCCTGAAGGGCTACTCTAATTAACAAGAGCTTGAAGATGAATGCCAAATTCAAGAGCCAGGCCAAGGTGGCATAACTTTTACTACAATTGATTTGAAACGTCTATAAGCTAATGATATCCGTAAGAAAAATTAAGCCATTGCAAAGAAAGTGAAACAAAAACTTACAATGACACTTGGCATAAATCTTAAAAAACCTATAATTATTGTCAATGCTAAAGGGGTTCCATTAATCCCAAGTTGACATCAATGGCTTGTTGTTTTAAAAACCCCCACGTTTAAGGAGTTTTAAGACATGAAAAAAACAATTGATTATCAAAATACAGAAAAGATGGAAAAGGTGAAAGACACCTTGGAAAAGAAAATTCAATATATAGAATTTGGTCTAAATTATGAACATCTACAATTGACAGTTGGTAGATTTCTAAAGACTAGGCAAAAGGAGTGGATGTTGGTCCACCAAAAAGGTATGGGATGGCTTGTTGTCTTTTCATTTGTCTTTTCAAATGTGGTATACCTAATTGTTAAAGTTGGACGTGGACAGGGGGATTGAGGCCCAACATGAATTATCTTGCTTTAGTATGGGCAACATTGTCAAGATATTGGGGTATAGAATAATTTGTGGCAATGCAAGGGATAGCTAAGTAATGTTTGAACACAAATAAAGCATGTGTCCAAGAGTGGTCATGGTGGGCCAATGCAACAAGAGGCTCATACTATAAATTAAAGCTTTTCTCGGTTTTACATAGCATATGTATCAAATTTAAGAGGATTACATGAAGTTGCCAATCTTGATTTGTTCCTCTTGTACATTTGCTAATATTATTAAGTGGGTTTGTGATGTAAATAGAACTTGTTACATGGACAAGGCTTCTAACTAGGTTAGTAACCTAAGCAATGATTGATGAATTATTATAAATTATCAATAAATAAATAAATAATATCAATGATTAATAATTGATTAAGTCCTAAGAATTACTAAAATTTAATTAATGATGATTGCAAGGGAGTAAGGAAACACAACATAGTAACAAAGCACGAGTGAACAATGATGTGTAGAAAAACAACAAAGCACAAAGGAGCAATGACACACAGAAACAACGAAACATCAAAGAGCAAGGAAACACAAGAGAGCAACAAAGCACAAAGGAATAGGGAAACACAAGAAAGTAGCAAAACACGGAAGAGCACAAGAACGACAAAGCACAAAAGAGCATAGGAACAATGAAGCACAAAGGAGCATATAGGAGTGATGAAACACAAGGGAATAACAAAGTACATAGGAACAACAAAACACAAGGGAGTAACAAAACACATAGGAACAATGAAGCACAAGAAAACAATGAAACACTAAGGAACATAGGAGGAACAAAGCACAAGGAAGAACAAAGCATCAAAGAACATAGGACCAATGAAGTGCAAAGGAGCAGCGAAGCAGTAAGGAAGGAGAGTGGTGGGGCCAAGCTATAACTTGGCCCCCTTTTGTAAAAGAGCAAGAAGCTTCTTGTGAAGCTCCCGCTAAAGCAGCCATGGAGGAAATTAGCACTGCCCAAACTAAAACCTACACCTAACTAAACACTAAACACCCTAAAAATCGGTGCCCAAATGTTTTAATACCTTGAAAGGTTATCACAAAAGGTTCAATTGATACCTTTTGAGGTTTTCAAAAAGTTGACTCTCACCCAAGTGAGAACCGGTGGGCAGGTTTTCAAGAAGGTTATCACCTTACGTGAAAACCAGCAATTCTCATTATGAAAACCGGATTGAAAACCTTAAAGGTTCTCACCGAAAAAGTGAACTCTGGATTTAATCTTCTTGAACTGGAAAGTGGTCACATAAAAAAGAATTGGTTTTTTCAAAATTTGTGATTTCTACAAATATTGCTGCCCCATTTGCCTTTTGTTTAGTTATTTTATGATTGTTAATGTTCATAAACAAGTTGTAGTTTGATGAATATTGCACTCACTTTTGTACTGAGGAAGGCCTTCTGGCCCTGGTCTCCCCCAATTTCAAGGTTATAGCCTGGAGGATTGAGCCCCCAAAATTAAAGGAGGCCAGTGGGAGCAGGCATTCCTCAGCGCAAGCATAAAAGGCTTAATTCAAATGGGTCAGCATGTGATCAGTGGAAGCCTCCTTCAACTGCCAGATGAATCTTCAGTAGGGGTAGGTGCATTCAAATACAAAGCTAAAAAATCTTTTGAGTGCTACACCAGACAATTGAGAAGATGCATAGGTGGTCTATAATTTAAATCGATTGACCAATGATTATTTGACCCTAGTTACTTGGCAGACAAGAGTGGAAAACGTACCCGTGAAAGAAATTGCCATCCACGCAGTCATTAAGAACAGTAATCATTTCAGGGCGTGATCGACGAAAATAACTAAGGGTATTCTGCGAGGGGTCCGATACGAGCGACGTTGCAAGAGGGTCTGGCAAAATTTGGATTCTACTCTGCATTGGAGAAGATATCGGGCCAGTGACGTTAAGAGAGGAATCGAGCAAGAAACAAGAGTCCGCTTCGTTGTTACTTCCTGGACGCGTTTGGGAGATCTCCGATGCGATTCCGAGATGTCGGGCCCCCTTGATACGCAAGACGATGCAGCGGATCAAGTCCCGGCATCCATTTGTCGTGTGCACTGCGGTTTCTGCAACGTCATGCTTGCGGTATGTCGCATCATTATCTTGGAGATCGATATCGACTCATCTTGTGTGACTCTGAAATCTGAATCTGGGCGGGTCTGCGAGGAGATTCTAACCAGTGCTCTTTCAATTTATTTCTGTCAAGTCAGATGGTTTACGTAATTAAATTTTTTTCCTGAATACATTCTTGGAATCAAGACTTGCTGATTGACACAAAATCCTTAAATCCTTCTTAGATGAACAAATTGCCCTACCTGAAAAAGAGCTCTAATTCCCCTGTCGAGATCTTGTTCGAAATAACTGAAGCAGGAGGAGAGAAGTCGACACACGTGCATAAAGAATTTAGCAGGAGAAGGGCATGAAGAACTGACTTCATAGCGGGGCGGGCATGATAAATAAGACGATAAGACAATGAGAAGAACGTGACGCTGCAAGCAAAGAAAATTTCAAGAAAAAAAGCTCTAATGCCGTTTGTAATGTGTTGTGCAAGAGCAGGTGCATGTCCCGAGCTCTTTGATTGCGTTGTCATCTGTAACAGTACGGTGTGGGCAGTGCACGGCTCTGCTTTCTGTGAATATGCAATCGGTGCCGGAGTATCCTTCATTGATGGTATTACGTGGTACTAGTGTCCTGTAGCTAAATATGTCTATATTCGTCACTGAAATCTACAGCAGGCGAACATTTGAAGAACTTTGAAATTGGATACTCAAGATTAATGCCCCCTCCATAAACACCTCCAGCTATGGGCCGGATGCCAAAAGCTTTGCCGTATACAATTCCAGCCAGCAGAAATGCATTATAGATCAAATGTTGTACACCAGTCAACCATTCAAATTCTTTCACACGTTGATTCTCAATGAGGTCCAGGTACACAGTGTGATATCGTCTTTAGTTCTCAGGATTTTCAACCAGATTCTGGCTTCTCTGCCCTGTGATTCAAATTACTCTTCACTACATGATGTTGTCACTAAATACTGGTATACATTAAAATTGCGCAGGAAAGTGTCGATCCTCTATTTGCATACGGTTCTGGGATGCAAAAACACGAGTGTAATGCGACAATGGTTTTCTCACCCTCTAAACTAGGAGGCTCTGTGGATACAATGTCAGGCACTGTCTCGACCACTTCAAGTGCCTCAGCTCTGTCCAGCTGTGCACCAATGGAATCGAAGACCACACAAAAGAGGACGATCACGACAGACGATAAACAGATCAAGGCAGAAAATTCTGGTACTTCGTTCTTAGCTTCGTTTTTCACTGATGTCAGGTTACATATTACTAATATTCAGACACGATCTTCATGTGCGAGCATCATGTGAATGACTGTGGGTACCCTAGATGTGGACCACCGTAGATGTGCAATGCGTATGTGCATTGGGAGATTGGAGACAATTTCGTGCAGATAACTGTCATTTTTGTGTGTCCTTGCATGTACTATTTCCCTCTCCACCACCCTGATGCTGACATGGTAAAGATTTGTGTACAAACAATTCAGGAAAGAAGACTCGACATCCATCAGCGTACAACATATTCATGAGGTGACTATTTTTGCAAATGAAATGGTTTCAATTATCAGTGCACCATTTTTCAAGACCAGTCACTAAAGAAAATGCCTATGAAGCATATGAGCTTCAAAACCTGTTTGTGAAAGATTTCTCTCTTAAATTTCTATAGGTGGTGACCACTTATTACCGTGCCAAGTGAATCTGATGTAAATAATTTTCTGCTGTAGTTCTTGAGGAAGTTGACAGTGACCTGGCTCTGACAAGTATACACTTGTGCTGCACATTGTGAATTTTACAGAGAAGAAATGCAGAGAATCAAGGCAGCGAGACCTCTTCTAAGTCACAGACAGGCTTTTGGTGCTGCCTCTAAAAGTGTAAGCAACTTGTGCCAGTTCTTTTTTCTTCTTGAAATTCAATCATTGAGATTCTCTTGACTGGCATGACAGGATGGTCAATGAGATTCAGAAACCTAATAATTAGTCCTTCCTGAACTCTAGAATTCATATGGTAGATGTAGCTCTAAAATTCATTAACTGGTTTTACAAAATTTCTACCAGATGCTGCTAGAAATATCAAGCAAAATAGTGTAGTCCTAACTCATGGTGCCCTATTTCTCACTTGTTGCAAGAAATCCAGAGCCCATCTAGAGCTTGTTCTCTTTGTTCAGGAATAAAAGTCTGGTGGGTTTATAAGCTTTAGCTGAACAGATGCCACTTCACATTTGCAGTGGGCTACCTGCCCACGTGTTTCAGGCCTGGATCTAGCAGGTGATCAGGAGGCTGACTGTACTAATCAATTCTAGAAGGTATAAGTTTCAAATTGATCTCAGACCATCCAGCTTACTTCATACACTTTGAACTGTACATCAGTCTCTGTAGCCTGTGTTCTCACAATCTTGTATTGTACATATGCAAAATACACAAAAGGGATGTATGAAGCCTAAAACCATTTGGCTCCTGCACAATATTCTGTTTTCTCATTATTGACACATGTATTGCATCTTTTACCTCAAAATGCAGTTCAGAGGATAGAAAGGACTGAAGGCTGATGATGAGGACAACAGCACATGTGCAGAGTGCAGACTCATACTCAATCCAAAACAAACCACACACCATTGCATGGTGCTCTATTTGATCTGGCTTGCAGAAAACTTGCAGAACCAAATGATCAAGATTGGCATAATATGACTCAGGGTGAAGGTTTTGGCAACAATGTCAGCACTGATTCAACTTCAATGGAACTACTAGTTGTGGAATAATTTTGCGATGATTGCACATACATTGGGTCAAAGAGGTTTGAAATTCAGACATTGCAGCATTCTTGCACTCTAAATGAATGTGTGCATACATGTAAAATCAGTACTCACTTAGGTCAGTTGCAGACAACTTTCTTGGTTCAATTTCTTTCATCTTCTTCATTCAGGCCACTTCCCCACCCCTCTGTCTCCAAATAATCCTCTGCAGAAATCCAGAAAATCCAGATTCTAGGGGCCTGTACAGAAATTAGCACATGGCTTTTGAGGTTGGAATTGCATTGGCAACTTTTTGAGATGATCAACAGTAAGGAAATATGTAATATTCAATCAAAGGCTACAAATCATAACACCAAGCTGCTGTTCATATATAAATGCTCCCCTTACTGATCCTTGTGATGTAAGACCAGTGGATATCTACAGAATGATTGCAGAATGGTTGTGCTTGAGCTGCATGCAAAAATTGAAATTGAAATATATCACAAAATGGTTTGGACATCATAACCATAGTCTTTGTTACAATACAAATTTCCTTAAAAGTGGGGGATGGCCCCTCAGCTGCCTTATTTGAGAGTACGTCAAGTTTTGCTGCCAATTAGGCATGTAGATCCCTTTGTTTGACAACTAAGAAGGGCCATCCTGGGCCATCCTGGGCCAACTCTGCTAGGTGCGGCCTCATTGGCTGTGGGCTTGAAGCCAAGCTGGTGAGCCCAGTGAGTACAGCAGTCATCCTTTATGTATTATGTAAGATGTCTTTCAAATCCTTGAAATTCCACCAATGATGGTACATCAGAGTTGGTTTAGAGAGAACAACTTGCGGTTTTATTAGGGGTCTCATCTGTTTGTTTCCAGTAGATGAATCCAACATGGATTCTTTCAAAACATGTTGATGTCTTGTTTTCACAAATCTCCAACAACAATTAATGTTGTGTTATTATGTTTTTCTTTGCTGGAAGCAATTTCATTACAGAAAGAACTTTGATATTGCTTTTGGATAGTCTTGTTGATGACAACTCCAAGTAGAATATTGCATGTGGTCAATCAGTGAAGCTACCCAGTGTTGCAATGGGAACTTGGTGGTGCAAGTTTAAGGCAATTGACAATTTGTAGGAATTGTAGTACACTGTGGGACTGCAAGAGGAGGAAGCACAAAATAAAAAGGGTTGCAGGTTAGGGGTTCCTCATTTCTTGTGTTGTGAATTGTGTAAGTTGCTTTAGCTTCTTGGAGGGACTTGTGTGGAGTTGATTTGACATGAAATGTGCCAAAGCATTACGCATCTCAATGTGTCTCATGAGTCTCACAAATTGCATGATCTCCACTACACATCTTGTATGTGTATGAAATCAGTTGTCAAGCATTGGCTATGCAATGTAAGTTGTTGAATGTGAAGAACTAGAATATAGTCTTCACAAGATTTCAACATATTTTGAAGGTAGAAGATATGGAGCTCAAGATTCTTTGGTGTTGAGTTTTGGTGTGGCTTTTCAATATGTGGGTTGTGCAAGTTGGCATGTGGGTTCTGCAAATCGGCATGTGGCTATGCAAGTTGACATGTGGTTGTGCAAATCAGCATGTGGTTGTGCAAGCCGACTTACAATACAAATGTTCAAGCTTCTTAATAGCAAGCCAATTTTGATTAAGACAAGTAGTCAAGTAGTCAGAGTAACTGCATTTTTGACAAACTTGCAAGGGTGGTATAAAAAGGACAACAAAAGGATGTATCTTCTATCTAGGAATAAAGATGTTGAATTCTGATATTAATAGTGGCGAAATATCTATAGATTGATGTTTGTTTAGACTTATTGTGGGTGATGGGGAAATCAACTAACACTAATGGGTACTAATTAGTAGTAGAAAATAAATGTTCAATGTCTTGGTCCATCTACTTTAATTGTTGGGCATTTAGAACTTAAGTGAATGTAATGAACAAGTTCTAGTAGCTTAATATAGAAGAAAAGTTAGTAAAAAGATTAAACAAACAGTTGGCAACATACTGGGGAAATTGCTTGGGCAAGATGTTGAAAACACCAATTGTTGACATATGAGGTGGGTTGAGGTGTACAAGTATGATTTGGGCTTTTGTGTTTTATATGTGATGATCCATGCCCAACCCAATGGAATTAATTCAGATGATAAGTACACCATGGTGGTTTATAAAATGACCAAAACCAGAATTGTCTATCGAAAAGCTAACTAAAGATGGCACACTGAAACTCATTAAATATCCTAGCCTTTTCACTGCAAAAGAGAGAACTTTCGCTCAAAAATTCATTGAAAGAAAAACTTGTTAATGGTTAATAACACATCAACTAATGAATCGAAAACAATCGTCACTAGAATAGAACTTGGAATTGTGACTAATAAACCTTTATGTTTGATTGAAACTAAACTAGGAAATGTAATTAATTATTAAGAAGATCAGTCCTCTCCTAATTTGGTGGATGTAATCTCAACATAAGAGGCTGAAGAGTTAATCAAATAAATTATTCATTTTAAATAGACTTGGCAAGATTACTATCATCCTTCCAAAGAATGTAATGGACTAAAATGTTGGTTTTAACTTTTACTTGCAAAATAATATATCTAAATTACCATTTTCCCTATAGGAAAAAATATGTGCACATGTTCATTATGGGACAAAAGTTTGGTCATTAAGGTGAAGAGTACTAAATATATGCACTAATGAGTTGTCAAAATATAAAAAATGGTTGTTCAACTCTTTTAACTCTCACCACAATAAAAAGATTGGTGACAATGCTAGTAACAAGGATTGTTATCTTGTGAACGTGTGAGCATGAACAAATGAGCAAGACCAAATTTTTTTGGATTATTCCACTAACACATGGCACAAAGTATTGCATGACATGGAGGAATATTCTACCATGTGTCCAAGGAAATTTTTAATGGATGAAAAATGAAAATGGATGGAAAAATGGATGAAAAGTTAAAACAAGTGAAAAAAGAAATGAAAAAAAAAAGGATGATCAAAGCATGTTAATAACCAAGAATTATGTGTTGATCTAAACATTATCTGTTCACAATCGAAAGGTATGTGTCAATTGAAACACCACATGTTCATCCCCAAGAAATATGTTCCCATTAGGAATTAAGACAGTATGAGACAGCACATTCTTTATACCATTTCAACCTATTTTTTATTTGAATTCAATCTTTCAAACCTTTTATGTTTAAGAGCATTCTTGCTACTTGAATTTGACTATGACTTTTGCAACTATAAAGTCATGGAGGTCATCAGTGCTTGATGATATCCATAAATTATGGTCGTTGGATATAATTCATTAAACATGAAATAAATATGTTCTTAACCCATGCCATGTGGACGTTACAAGTAGACACATGGTATAAAAGTTAAAAACCCATCCTATATGTTAGGAATGTAGGCCTTAAGCCTACGTAGGCATGCAAGCTAATTTAGTTAACAAACTAAGCTATTTAGGGTAATTCACTAAATTGGAAGTGTGAGGATTTGAACCCCTCACCTCCACATTGAAGGAAGAAATCCTAACCCCCACTTAACCATTGCACCACATGATTTTTACATGATAAAAATTGTCACCATATTCTTGTAAACATTGTTTTCTAACCTACTTTATAAGTTAGATACCCAGTTACTTACCTAACTTAAAACCTACCTAATAACCTAATAAGTACCTAGCTTGGTAAGTAGTAGGTTGAGTAAGACCTAAAGGTAATAGGTAGGTACCTATTAGTAAGTAGGTATTTAGGTAGTAGGTAGGTGTGTACGTATTGCCTATCTAATAGGTAGGTAAATAGGTAGTAGTAAGTAGTAGGTAAGTAGGTACATACTACCTACTTAGTATGGTAAGTAAGTAGGTACGTATGTACATACTTAGTAATAAATAATAGGTAGGTAGGTAAATAAGTAGGTACACATATTTACATACATATTTAAATATTAGTAGGTAGGTATTTAGTAATAGATAGTAGGTAAGTAGGTACTTAGTAATAAATAGTAAGTAGGCAAGTACACACACACATAGATACGTACTACCTAGTATGACTAAAGACATATGACTACATGATTAGATTAAGACATTAATGGTTACAATAGTAGAAAAAAGACATCCCAACAATTGAAGGAGAAACCAAAATACCTTTCTTGGCAGTAATTTGTGGTTCAATAAACTTTTTTATATGAATTAAAGTTGAAGTGGAACACAGGAGTTGCTTATTGAAAAATCCTGACAAATCCTTGATTCTTGGAACTCCAAAGGACACATATACAATACCCATTTAAGCCTTAAAACTCCAAAGGACGCATATATAGTACCCAACAAATCCCTAAAATTCAACCAGAACCCTATAAAGGATTCATACAATGATTACATTATCATTACATTTCCAATATAAATTTTTAATTACATTTTCTCACTTTCTATTGTTTGTTTGCATTTTCGATATCATCATTATCCATTTGCTTTGATTATACCTTTAATATAATATTGCAATCCTATTACCTTGACAAAATATTTGTATTGTCCAACCCAATATTATTAAAATTTCAATTGGATTTCTTCCAAAAATGACAAATAGATCATTGATTACTGGCAAGTTACTGTTAACAATTCAATGCATGATTGAAAATGAATTATTGCATTTAATTTTGGACACAATTTCCAAGCAAATAGAACAACCATGGCAAGTTCTTCAAGATGACAGTAGATTCATGGGTCCCATAACACAAAAGAAACAAAAAGAAATCAAGAAATGGGGTAGCTTACAAAAAGACAAAGTGGATAACACAAATGAAAGGGTTGCCTAGCAATGGGCAAACAAAAAGACAAAAGAACAAGGTCCATTTATTGCCACGAACAGGCCAAGGCAAAACCCCTAATCAATAACACAAGATCTTAAAAACTATCATTGGACAATGTTCAGACATGTGCACTACTAGAAATTTGCCATTTTGCAACTATCTTATGCAACTGGTTTTCAGTTGCATGCGACACATGCAACTGGAAATTCGCCCAATTGCCTAAGACAAGTTGCATAAAATTTGCAGTTGCATCCGACAATACGTATATGACAAGTATATACAGTTGGGTTATACGGTTTCATCCACCCATACTCTATACTAGTAGTTGAAAGTGTGATTGCATGCAACTACAGGGGTTGCGTTCACACTACATTACATGTTAATTAGCTAACCCAATTGTATGCGAACACGTGTACTTCTATTTTGTAATTAAATATTTAGTTTTAAGAATTACTTTGATTAATCTACACCGTCCAAGTCGTAGCCATTGGGGTGTGGACACGTGTTGGGTCTAAAGCTTGGTCAACCATGCCATGTCATTGTACACATGGCACAGATTAGGGTTAAGGTTAAATTATCAGGATCATGCCATGTGGCAACCTAGTGACCGCACAATGTAGTTGCAAATGCAACTAATATTTTGAGAGTTTGAATCGCCATGTGTCACATGGTCCCACTATTAGGGTTAGGGTTAGGGTTTAGGGTTTTCATCTGCTTTGTTCAATGTGCTATCTAGAATTGCCAAGAGTGCCTGTCAACAACAAATTGATCAACAAAACTCTACAATCATTGAGAAACACATGACAAGGCAAAGAACTGCATATTCCAAAAGGAAAGTTACAAAATTGTGGGAACATTTTCCAAGGTTCAGCAATAGCAAAAGAGCATTATGCAACAGAAAGGTGTTTTTCAGGCCTCGACTACCAATTGATGCCAAAGAAGAAAATGTCTACAATGGCCTAGCTTGAGTGCTATCCCTTTTTCTTTATCTGGGTTCCCGAATTCCAAAACACTCTAAGATTCTTGAAGACTCCAAGGCATAAGACTGCCCCCAAATGTTTCTCTCTTGCAAAACCCTGAGCTCAGGTGATGCTTAATTGCGCATACCTGATCCTCCTATGTAGTTGCAAGACGAATGCTGGGCAAATTGAGTCTGTAGTCTCTGAGACTAGTACTTCCTATAGTTTTTCAAGTCGGCCTGACCTATACTTGTTGGAAACTACCTATGGTTTTCTTGAGCCACCTGATGTGAGGGTGGAATAGGTATAATTCTGGGGTGTATGGG
>Ga0209208_10009638_pt1 | contig 12660 bp, 7 predicted proteins | sample S1TSphfallax_3_FD_187694 | JGI IMG/M metagenome (GOLD analysis project Ga0209208, IMG submission 187694) | Host-associated microbial communities from peat moss isolated from Minnesota, USA - S1T2_Fd - Sphagnum fallax MG (SPAdes) (version 2) | ecosystem: Host-associated > Plants > Peat moss >...
TTTTTTTTTTTTTTTTTGAGTTCATCCCAAATTGCACATGATTTTTAATGTGAAATTGAAAAATAAATCATTTTTTATATAGTTTTTTAAATGGCATTAAAGGACAATTGTTGAAGGTAGAAAACTTACCAACTTTATCTTATTGAATTTTATACCAAAAACACCTAACTAGATTTTGATATTTAACAAGATTTCCTTACCAAATTCATATGCTTATTTTTTAAACCAATTTTTTGGGGATTAGGTTAAATGGTTGTTCCACTATTTTGATGTAGTTTTCTTTAGGGTACTTAAGGTGCTAAATTTTTAAAGGTAAGACAAGGGTCTTATAATCTAAATTTAATGAAGTTCTTATGTACTTTTTTATTCTAATTTTTTTCTCTCTTCCAATTGGTGTTGGAAACATTTTCTTCATTATAAGGAATTTGAATTTGTATTTACTTCATTTTTTTATTTATTGAATGTTTGTTGTTTATTTTATATTAGGTTGATAGGCAAATACTTATGTTATCTATTTTCCTACTTTGCAAAAGTAAATTTTATCTTATAATCTTACATATTTTCACAACAAAACCCAATAGTTCACCAGGTGGCCTTAACATTTGGCAACCATATTGTAGATATCAAACATACATTTCGTGTTTCATTGTTTTTTTTTTTTTGAAAAGATTGGCTAGAGTTATTTGCTTGTGTCAAAATAAGGCAAACTTTTATTCACATGATTTATGTTTGTGTTGTTGAATTGTAAAAATTGAAAAAATAATAATTATATATATATAATAATTATTCTAGTTGTTACAATATGTTAACAATATTGATGAGAAGCATGGAAAACAATGAAGCAAACTTTGTAGGAAAGTGCTAAAATAGGGAATTTGGGAAGCTCGAAGGGAGTCAAGCTATCAAAAATCAACATTGAGGAAAGTGCAACCCTTCACATCAGGGAGTAGGATTATTTAAAGGACATTATTGAAAGAACAAAATTGGAAAATTGGAAACCTATCAAAAATAATCCACCAAATTGTAACATATTAAAATTGAATCAAAAACTTTGTGGGACCCAATTTGGGACCCTAAGTTGAAACCAAGTTTTTGGTACCACGAGATCGTTGTGCTTTGTCCACATTCTAGATAGTGTGAAACTATTCGACTCTAGAGGCAATTAAAGGAACTATGCCAATTTTAGGAGAAGGATTTTTCCAAGGATGGACAAAATGTGCAATCCTCATGAATGAATATTTCAAATGAAGAGGAATTTTGACAAGAAATTTTGATAACACTTGTTTTTAAAAGTTCATGTCTTTCCTCATTTGTTTCCAACTTGTATTTTTTGTCAAGGTTTTAGTCATGTGGTAAAAAGTTGTCATTAATGATCTAGTCAAGTTTTAACAGAAGTAGAATTAAGAGCGGTGTCAATACTATACCTCTTAGAGGAAATTGCATACCAAGAATACCCACAAAAAAACTAGTAGGACCAGCACAACCATGGATTGGTCCTACATGGACCCCTAGTACCCTGCTTGGTATTCAATGCCACCTTCTTTAATGCCAAATCCTCCTCCTAGCAAGAAATCATTACCCTACCCAATTACACATTAGGGACAAACCTCAACATTCATGTACAAATGTTCCACAAGGCCATTCATGCTAATCGGGAAAGGATTGATACAAACAATGTATATCTATTTTGTTTTACCTTTCAAGATGTAATATCAAAGTGGGGTGAATATTTTATTTGAACTCATATAATTTGCTAGTTTAAGGAACTAGAAGTAACATTCTACAAACATTATTGAAAAGTTAAATGGATGAGCATGTGTACATGGCTTTGCGAATCATAAAGCAAGGGGTGATGAAAAGGTTGAAGTATACTTTTAACATATATTGAAATTAGCAAATTTCCTTTAGCATAAAACATATGACAGTTTGGTAGCCATTTTTTTCCAAGTAGGATTATAGTTTTATCTTCAAATAGCCACAATGGGAATGAAGAGAAACCCCTTGTAACACAAGAAAGCTAAAGTCACTTGTGAAAAAAGCATGGGAGATGTAAATGAATACAAAAAAAATAAATTAACCACCTATTAAACTGAAAATAAAAACCAACGATGGCAAGTGAATAGACATGATTTGTGGACAATGCAACAAATTGGGACATCTTAAGGAATGTTGTCAGTGGAATCTAGAAAACCTAAACAATAAGTTGAAGGACAAAAAAAAGGTTTTAGTGAATGAAGTATCAACATAATCTAATGGAAGTATTGAAAACAAATTCGGTAACAAAAGGAATTGGGGAACAATATTAAATTTGGTTCCATTATATACTAGTGTTTCATTTACAATTCAATGGATGATAAGATTTATGATTACCCACATAAAAAGGCTACCCATGTAATGTTTAGTGAAAAAGTAGTTACTATCGAAGGTAAAAGGAGCATGCTGTTATGAATATGGTTTTGGCAATGACTACCCGCAATCAAATATCGAAAATTGTGGTACTAACTGAAAAGGAACTTCAAAAGAATAAAAGCCTCATAGAATGGTACGAGTGGGAAAATCTTCAATGACCTTTTAAAGTAGCTATCCAAAACATGAAATAGAAGGAACCTTTGACAAAACTACCATTTTCTACTATAACTGGATTGAATATCCAAATTCCTACAAGAACACCTAGAACCGAAAATTTCAATGTACACATAAAAAATCCTAATTCCATGATACCAAAAATTGAAGCTATAGGAAATTTTTTATTTTTGAAAAAATAGGGAAATAATTATTAGACAACAACCACATGGTCACGTTGGGTCAGCTTTTCAAATTTGCTCTTAATTTAAAACAATATGTTGCTACTAAACATCCTCATGCTAGGAAAAGTGTTACTTCATTAGGACCTTATTATAGCTTTGGTGGCTATCTTTCCTCACATGACTGTGATACAACTTCATGTTGGCAAAAACATTGTGGAGGATGCTTATTAGATGGAGGATTTGCGATCAACATCATGATGGGGGAATTTAGGAAACAATTAGGGTTACCTAGTCCTAAACCAACACCATATACTCTAAGGATGGCTGATCAAATCATCATCAAACTGGTAGGCCTCATTAAAGACCTTCAAATTCAAATCTATGAGATTCCTTATATTGCCACATTCATGATAATGAAAAACAATGTCTTGGATTCCACTTATTCCATTTGTTAGGCCCACCCTAGATGCATAATGCACACATCATTCATTAACAACTTAATCACCATTGAAGGAAACAAAATAGTTCGCACAATTGTAGTAACCAAGCATTTGGATAACAACACCAAACCTTCAGAAGTCATGTTGTGTTATGATTTAATGGAAGGAGTGACCAACTAGAAAGAAAAAATATTTTCTTGCAATTGAACAAAATTTATTAACAATTGATACCATCACACTACTAGGATGATAAATTCTTATTGTACTAATTATTGATGCCAACATTGGTAATGGGGATCTTAATTTCAAATTTTCCCATTATAAAATAGATATTACAATTTATGACATTCCAACTCGAATCCGGGTCTAGGAATTGGATATTGCATGTTGCATAACCGAAATATATCGAAGTTAAATTTATAAACTTGGGAACAAACACCAACCTTCAGATGGTGAAACTAAATGCAACTTTGAATGAACATGTTATAAACACTAAAACATTACTATGCAAGTACAACATCTTTGCATGGACATATATAGATCTCAAGGGAATCCCACTTCGTATTGTTCAACAATATCACATTGAGTTCAATACAACCATTCTTCATGTTGATTATTGTTCAATCTCCTTGTAGGTTACATGTTCCACAATCATAGTACTATGGAAGGTGCTTCTTATGAAAACATGTGAAAAAGTTCAAGACAATTAATGCTACAATGCCAAGTCATAGCTATCAACCATCATGATGCAAAAAGACTAGTTACCTATTTAGCTCATCCTAAGTCAACTTAAGGAGGCCTAAGTTAATATAATTTAGGTTAATAAGTAGTAGGTAGGTTGAGCTAAGTCAATCCTATGTCAACCTAGGGCGGTTTAGTTTAATTTGAAGTTAAAATTTTAATTTTAATAATTGTGTTTAATCAAATTAGTATAAAAAATTGTGGTAGTGCAATGGATGCATGAGGACTTGAACCCCAAAGTAGAGGCAAGGGGTTCAAGTCCTTTTTCTTGCAAGTGATGATACCTAGGCCATTTAACTTAGGTTAAGTAGCCTAGTTTAAACTAATTAGGCTGGGAGGGTTTTTTTTAGCCTATGCCACTTAACTTAGGTAAGGTAGTTTAAATTAAACAGGTTAAACTAGGTTGACTTTTGGCTAGGCTAGCTATTTAAGCTACATAGGTTAAGCTAGGTTGACTTTTGGTCACATGTGCTTATTCATAATTAAACATGTGTTTATAGATTCTTGACACATGTCATCCATTTATCAGAATGTCTTTTGAACACTAGTCGGGTAAAATGACTAGGTTGACATGGCATGTCAAACCAAGGTTAATGATGATGTGGAATTTCAATATTATAAGAATTTAAAAAAAAATTGGTTGATAAGATGACTGGGTTTTGTAATTATACATCATTTGTGACTAAATGGGTGAAATGACATGGGTTTAGTAACTCAATATAATCACTAGTCACACATGCCTTTTTTAACTAATACATATATCATAATGGCAAGTCACAAATCCCAAAATGTGTTTTTGTGTTTAGTAGAAACTATGTCATCCCCTACAACCACAACAAATATAATATCAAAGAGGGATATGGAAACAATGTGAAAAAACAAACAAGCAATTGTGAAGTATCTTTATAACCTTCAACTCCTAGTTCTATAAGTGAATGTACTTATGTGTATGCCACTAATGGTGGTGATATTCACAAACTTAAATAATAAATATTGGATTGTTTTTATATTTGGAAATTAGTTGAAACTCATTTTGCACACTACTTGAATGATTACACCTTTAGTTTTATCTCTTACAAATGAAGGGTTCACTAAGCATGCATGGATTTTTAGTTATGCCAATCTATAATTTGTTGTAACATTTTGATTTGATAGTAACCTCTTATTAAATTAAAGATTTGAAATGTATGAAATTCAAGAAATAACCAAATGGCATGTTGAAAACATGCACTAGTAGAAAAATGCAAATTTATGATTAAAAAAAAATTGCAATCAACTTTGCAACTAAAAAATCCCTTAGTTGCATAAGTGAAGTCACATTGAACCTTTAGTCACAAATGATGACTTAACGTGATATCAACACATTTCCCTTGGATGAAATATATGGTGAACATATACATTTCCATCCTTTGATTAGTGCATACCATTTGCAACTATTAACCATTTTTTTGCAACTATTAAAAAACCCTATCACTACTTGCCATTTGTGAACATAATAATTTTTGGGCAATTTTTTATTATTATCAAAATATTAGTCATAGATTTCAATACATACTTTAATAAGATTTTGACATGTGGAAAAACTTGGAATTTTTTTAATATATGATTTTATATAATACATAATGAAGAAAAATCAACATGGTCCAATTTCAACTATTTACATGACGACATTTGGACAAAAGAAAATTTGACATGTGGCATTTGGAATTTTTTTATGGAAATTAAATTTTTATGGAAATTTTGATCTCAACCATCCATTATGATTATTCAATTTAAATGTATTTATATTCTGACACATGTCATAATCAAAAGGTGCCACGTGGCATATTGATTGAATTGGGGGGGGGGATTAAAATAAATAATTACTTACATAGGTGGGTAAGTAGGTAAAATTATATGCATAAAAAAGTACATACCTACCTAAGATAAATATTTACTTAAACTACTTACTTACTTACCCACCTAGCTACCTAAGTAGGAAGGTAAGTAAATAGGTAGGAAGGTAGAAAAGTAAGTGAGTTAAAAAATAACCATGTAAATATTTTTACTTTATTTTATGTTTTTCCTTTAAGGTTAAATGTTTTTGAGCTCATCCCAAATGGCACATGATTTTTAATGTGAAATCCAAAGGAAAGGGACCTTCTTTATGTACTTTGTAAAATGACATTAGAAGACCAAACATATGGGTCAAACATTTTAATTACACCTTGGTTGCAAATTCAATTGCAACTAAAAATGATTTTTCCACCAGTTTTGTACTTGTTTTTTTAGTTTTCTAAATTATATAACTAAATAGGCAAGAATTAAGTAACTAATTACCTACCCACCCACACGCTTACAAAACTATTTATTACGTATTATCATTTAATTATTTTAATAATTTTAGAAGTAACATTGATTGTTATTCTTTCATGGTTTCGAATAACTAATCAATTGGTTCATAATAATAGTTTTAAGCTAATAATAAATCATTTCAAGAAATAATTATTTATTATCTAATTAATCCTAAAAAATTGAAGTAAATAATAAATGATTATTTAAGTAGTTGGTATTAGTTCAAATATAATTAAATTATTAAATAAATTTATTTAGTTCGTACTTTATACTAATCAATTAATTATTTGAGGAAAAATAATTAATGCTCGTTTAATACAAGGATTATATGATATTAATATGACCTCGTTACTATAATTTGATCATACCTTAATAAAGATGGTATATTTTTAAATGAACCATACAAAATCAAAATGATTTTTTTCAATCTAATATGCCCATAATATGGTCACATATATGTTTAATATACTTTCAATACAAACTAAATATCTTAACATATTATGAATACAAATCAAATATATTTAATATACCTTGAATATAATTTAAATGCAGTTAAATGTGTTAAATAAACTTAATAGATGTTTAATATACCTTGAATAAAATCTATATAACATACTCTTAATGTAGTTCACAAAACCCTGATGTACATTAAATGTATAAACACACCTAATAAGTAACCAAATTGTAACTAATTTTGCAATTAAATGAACATAGGAGCTTATTATTGGATGAAAATTTCAAAAAGCTAGTCAATATGGAAGGATGTGTAATTTAATGGTAGCAACATAGTCATTAAAATATTTGAAAAGTTTAAAAGATGGTGACTAGTTATAAAAATGATAAAGTAAGGTTCCAAATGATAGGTAGTTGCATGTAATCACATGTAGTTACAATTTAAATGGTTGCATATTACAAGATTTCTTGTAGTGATGACATGAACCTCTTTTCATTCAAATGGACATTGCTTCCTCCTAATTTTTCCAAACAATTTGGTTCCTCTTATGTTCATTAAATAGCCTTCAAATGTTCTATATCCCCAAACTTCATGATTTTATGTTGACTTGACATTTACTTGACAAGCTTTGAAATTGTTGGATAAAATATCAAACTTGGACAACAAACCTCTAGACATTCAAATTATCATTCTAGACAAATGCATTGTCCAAATCAAACAATCATGGGATTTTTAAGAAACTAATAACTAAAATCATTCACCTTATACATTTCAAGCATTATTCTTTAATAACAACAAAGGTATGTTCAAACACCCAAGGCTACTTCCAACATTTTTCATTCAATTTGAAATTTAACTTTTGATTGCAAACCCTTGAACATTTAAAACATTGTCATGAACAAATCTATTATTCAAATTTAACATGCTTAAGCTTGTTGGAAAACTACTTACTAAATGCACAAACACAAATTTCAAATATTGCATTTCATTTTTAAAAAAAATATGTCACAAAACCCATGAGGGTTTTAAAGGCTTTCTATAAACCTATTCAAAGTATAAAAAACTTCAAAATCTACACCATTCAAACTATGTCAAAAAAATACTACCCACCAATCAAAATTTTCCTTCTTTTCTCCATCTTCTACAAACTAATCTCCTCCCTTTTCTTCCAAGGAAACTCTAATGAAGATCTAAATACTCTTTATGAAAAACTTCCCAAGAACACCTAGAAGTGAGAAAAAACAAAAATGCAAAAATGTGAACCTTAAAAGGAAAAAAGAAGGAAAGATGCAAGGAAAGGATCCAACTTGGTGATGAATGGAAGGTTTTAAAACTTGGTGGCCATGCGAAGAATTCAAAGCTTAGTGGCCAATGGAAGGTTTGAAAGCTTGGTTTAATTCTCCTTTTACACACACACCACCCACCTTTATGGTTTACCCTACTTCGATTATAATATAGAAATCCACATCGATTATTCCATTCAAACCATTCATCATTTCCCTTCTACCTCCACATGCTTTCGTATTTTGTAATATGAATCTTCATACGAAATTATGGTGGAAACCACACTTGCATTGCAAGAACCTCAAGTCACTAAAGTAGGTGAGGAATGCCCCAAATTATCCTTAGGTTTGGCCATGATTCAATGGCCCCGTGAAAAAGTACATCACAAGCTTCTAATATCATGAAATTTCAATAAAATCTATGCAAATTAACCATATAAAATATGCCTATGCAAAATTTGTTGCTTCAAAACATAATAATGGCATGAAAAATATGTATATTACCTCTATATAAATGAAGTGTCTTTTTTAATTGTGATGTTTTGATGTGAAGTATGTGCAATTTACATTTTAATTAAATCCATGCAATTATTGTGATATAATTTTGCATGAAATTATGCGATTTTTGTGTATTAAACACGAACATTCACATAGTCATTAAAAAAAAATGTTTCATATCTTTGAATATTTAAAATATTGAATACATCAAAATATTGTTCATATCAACCATAACATGGAATTCATATTATTTTTGCATGAAATTTGTACAAACCTATGAAACCTAATAAATTTATGATGTAAATGCATATAGTTGTGATGTGCGCACTTTCTTGGAGTCCAATCCACCATGGTTGTAACCTAAACATTTTAAAAGCTTTGTATGATGAATTTGGCCCCCATGCTTGTTCCTTAATATTGTTTGAAGTTGAATTGACTATCAACAACAATCTTGAAACATTTTACCGAGGCATTCATGAAGGAGATGAAGCTATAGTCTTTAGATGGTCCTCAACCTTAGGCATAGGTCACTATCATTAAGTACGTGCTCCCATGAACCAACTAACTTCCAACTATAGGGTTGAGGACCTTGTCCAAATCATTTGGTGCATGCTTGAGTTCTTATCATGATGAATCCTGATTCTAATACAACTTATGATTTAACATGTATTTATTTCTTCATGGGTTCATTCATGAATTAAACAATGGGTTTGTCCATCACAAAAAATAAACTACAAATGTCACCCCATCATTCTATTGACATAACATTGTTGTTATGTTGTCCAAAACTATTTGTATATGCTTGAAATCTTTGAAGATAATTCTTGCTTGTCACCATTAGATGAACTATCTATTATCATAACATGATTATATAAATTAATTTAAAACTTCAATTTATCATGGCTTTAATTTTACTACATGACAATAACCTTTAAAATTTGCAACCAATTCAATGTTTTGCTCAATGTGATAAAATTTTCTATTTGTTGATAATCCCAATAACTCCATGAACATTACATGCCTAATCATCTACTTGAAAGTCTTAAAACATTATGGTCATAATTTTTTTGTCAAAGAAAAGACCCAAGCCTCGTATTGATAACTTAACCCATTTAACTCCCAAATAAATAAGATTGTTGCACAAATATGTGTCAATATATCAGTCTCACAACAATTGCATGAAAAATACCACAAAGACATAAGCAATTCCCATATATTGATTTATGAGGTGAATAACACAAATAGGTTGAAGGCAAAATGAGAAAACATTGTAAAAGATATAGCATATCTAGTATTGGAATTGAAAATTTAGTGATTCATATCGGCACCCAACATTGGGAAGAAAAAAACAACAAGTAGATTGAAAAATAATTTATATATGACCCTCCACTTCAAACATGTTATGTCAAAAATTACTTAAAAGATCATTGGACTTCGGTTCAAAAGAAGTGGAAATAACATTAGGCTCACCCATGGTGATGGGAAGTAACACTTTAATTGGCCACCTAAAGTGTGGGGAATGTTGATCCAACAATGGTAGAACCCCAATGACATTGTCCAAAGTGAACAAATGAAATAGAATTGATCGAAGGTACACAATTCTCACATTGTGGCAAGGATTTTCTTCAGAAAATTTTGGAAGCTTTTAATTCCTCAATGCAATTTTGAGTAGAATGTGGTTAATTTTTTGTTTCCTCGGCATTTGGTGCCATTTTTTCGACCTAAAGAAGAGTTCCACCCAAATTTGGCTAGAATATCATCACAAAGTTTAATTTGACTCAATTTGGTTACACTAGGAGAAAAACCCCATTTTCAACTATGTTTGCAACTATTTTTCAACTATCATTTATAGTTGAAAACATCACTTTCAATTGCAAAATGTTTTTTGCAATTCAAAAATGACATTTTCAACTAATTTCTAAAATATTTGACAATGTTGTGTTGACCTTGCAACACAATTGAAAACAACACACATGTGTCAATTTGTGGGTTAAAGTTGAGGTGACAACATTTTAGTTGAAAACGACATACATTTTAGTTGATGCAACGTTGCAGCTGTAAAATGTTCATTAGACCTAGTTGATTCCATGCTACCAAATCAATGGATGAACTTCATCCACCTATGTGTCGTGTCATCTGGGGATGTGGAATTGGAGTTATGATTATCTTTCAACTATATTGTAACCAATGTAACATTGGCATGTGTCATGTCATTGAAGAACGGCATGCAATTTTAAATTTTTGACTATTATTCGATTATATTATAACCAATGGAACATTGACATGTGTCACATGGGCATTTGTGGTCCACCATCAATTTAAAATATTTGATGTGTGCCATGTGTATGGTTGCAAAATCTAGAAATTATTGATTTATTGAAAATGTAAACATATGATATTGTGCCACATGGACACTTGCATGACACATGGCATCTTGTTGTTTGTAGGTCATCCAACATATGTGAAATCAAGCCAAAGTAAAGAGATCAACTACAAGGTAGTTGAAAGCAAGTTGAAAATATGTTGAAAATAAATCAAATTTTATGTAAATTAGTTGAAATGTAGTTGAGATTACAAGTCTACACAAATTACAATCACAATTGTAAAACTATTAAAGCTAGACTACGGGGATAATATACTTAGCTAAAATTAACCAATGAAAATGAAACCATAAAAAAACATAGTCTACCAATACATTATCAACTAAGAATGTAAAACCTATTATAATATGAAAATTATGCAAGGAAACATTGTTCCCATGTAGGAAATGGTCCCATCTACATCCCAAAGATGCTAATGTTATTAATCAAACATTTATTGGAATAAATGAAATGACTCTCCTATAAGGTGGTTGTCCTATGTTTATGCACTAATGGTGTGAATTCGTTGTTGGCATGTTTAATTGGATTGTTGCCTTGTTGGACCACATCTTTTCACTTGTTCATATTTGCACCTTACATTTTTGAATTTAACAAAATGAAAGTTGTTAAAAGTGAAAAAATTTAATAGGAATTTAAATTGTAATGCATTTAGAAAAAGATTGTGCATTAGTTGCACACATTAAAATTCAATAAAAACGTCATCATTTATTACTAAAAAGTAAGGAAGTTTGACAAACAAAAAAACACTTCAAAATCTGGAAAAATTAGAATTAAATAACAAATAGAAATGGCACACATCATGGGCTTACCTTATAACAATCAACAAACATAGTTCAAACCTAATTGAAATCTAGTTGAACCCAATCAAAATATAGTAGAAATTATATAGTTGAAACTTAGTTGAAAGTAGTTCACTAAACAAACATAATCAAAACCTTACTTGCATTGATGGTTGAAAACATTCATAAGTTCAACTCTCATTGCCCAAGTGTTTGTTTTAGAATTGGAAAAGAAGAAAAATAAATGAGAATTGAAAAAAAAAACTTTCATACTTACAAAACTTCTTTTTTTTCTTGTATTTGGACCCCTCCTACTTTCAAAGCTCATAACTTTTTCATTTCTTCCTCATTTTAAATGATTTAAAGTGTTACATGAGCGCCACCTTAAGTTCTACAAATAATATTGAAATTGTAATAACAAAAGAGCAACATACAAGGAAGTTTTTGGGTGTTCAAGAACTGGGTATGTTTGATGTTTTGAATTCTTGACCCCCCTACTTTGGGGTCCATAACTTTTTCATTTCTAATTTGTTGTTGATGATTTTTAGTGCTTTAGATGCACCAAGAGGAGGAATTCAACATCTGCTTGGACACCAAAAATAAAAGAGCCCTACCTTGGATGTAGACTACCCTAAACAATTATGTGTACTAAAATTAGCCCACTTACCTTAATGAAAGTTCAAAGAATAACCTAGTTGAAAGAAAACCAACAATAGTTCAAAAGAAAACCTAACTAAAAAAAATTGAAGGAAAGGTAACATGGAGGAGAAATAAAAATATATATATTTTGGTAAAGGAAATATAAACAAAACAGAAGCAATGAGTTTTTATGCACATGCATTTGTAAGAGGCATGTGTGGTAGTTGCTTCCAAACTCCATAAGCTTGTCTCTTCATGTTATTCATGTTCACTTGCTTTGACACCATATGACCTTAATGTGTTTAATATATATATTTTAAAAATCCAATGAAAAAGGAAAAAAAAAACTTGAACATGATAAAAA
>Ga0209208_10009639_pt1 | contig 12660 bp, 15 predicted proteins | sample S1TSphfallax_3_FD_187694 | JGI IMG/M metagenome (GOLD analysis project Ga0209208, IMG submission 187694) | Host-associated microbial communities from peat moss isolated from Minnesota, USA - S1T2_Fd - Sphagnum fallax MG (SPAdes) (version 2) | ecosystem: Host-associated > Plants > Peat moss >...
AAAATTTATATATTTAAAATTAAAAAAAAAAACCTTCTTATAATGTTATTAAATATTTTGGGGTGGAATGTTTGTTTCTTTTTGCTTTTTGTTTTTTTGGGATTGGGAGTGGGGTGTTGTTTTGAAGAAATGGGTTTTAAGGTTATGCAAATTTTCATGTAAGCAAAGTCCTTTGCACAAAATACGCACATATTATATTTGCTTGATTTATTTATTTGTAAAAAGAGCGATGAGTGTGCAAGCTCTTTAGAAGCATTAACAAGCAACATGCAAAACAATAGTACCTGCACATGTGGTTTGTGTTTGTGGAAAAAGAAAACTTTAATTCCATCAATAGTTTCGAACTCCAAGTGATGCCATCTTCTTCCCACTTAATTGTTTATTTGTTTATTTTTTGCTTCACAAGTTGGAGTATTGTACCTTTCCTTTTTAGGTATAAAATGAGTAATAATGATTACATGGAAAATAAAAGGAACTAATACATCTTGTTTCTATGGATTTTTCAATGTGGTTGGAGTGTGTGTATGTGCGAGACACCAATCAATTTTTTCTTTTATGAAATTTTGTATGAGTTTTTTTTTGTGGGATTGGGGTTATGGTTTGTGGGACAAACCCTATTGAATTCAATAAAGAGACAAAGATAGAAAAAATGTTGAATGATGGATCCACAAGTTTACAACTTTAATAGTTGGTAGTCTTTTAATTTGGGCTTGTTTGTTAGTATCATTTTTGACTTTAAGATTTCATTGATTTAAGATTGGTTCAAGGGTTTTGTGAGGTGAAGAACATAACTTTCTACAACGAAAGAAAAAGTTGCAAGTAAATTGAATATATTACACTTTGTTGCTAACACAACTATGATTGTTTATCATGGCTATTTGTTTATTGTATATGTAGTGGACCTTGGAAGTGGGCAATTTGAAGTTTCCAAAGAGTATAAATTAGGATCAAATGATTTGGTATTCACCTTCCTTTGATTCATGCATTTAAAAAAAAAGTTTCTTAGGGCTTTTAAAATTGTTTAAAACCATTCTTTTTCCACAAAAAAATGTTTGTTAACTTTTTTTGATGTTGTTGTTTGAAAACCAAGATATTTGGACATGTATTGAATTGGCCATGGTGGATTTTGGCTTAATTATTGAGTTAAGAACTTTTGCAAAAAACATTATTAAGGAGATCATTGGGGTGATTGACTCTCTCTTTTATTTCTTGAAAATATATGAATAAAGAATAACTAATAATGTGCTAACTTTGATGTTAGATCCTAGATTCAATAGTTTGAGATTTATTTCTTTTTTTTATTAATTGTGAACATGGAGTGGTTATAGTTGAAAAATATGGTAAAAAATCTTTGTTTTCTATGCTTTTGAAGTTTTATCATCATTTGCATCCATTGTCTAGGGCTAAAAGTTCCCTTGTTTGTAAAATTGATGAAAATATGAACTTGGACATTTTTGAAATGGTGGTTGGCATTAGCGAACTTGTAAAAGAGTTTATTAATTGAAAATTATTGATATTTTGTAAATGTCAAGTGGATGTAAAAAATATCAAAATGCCCATTTGGAGTGGTGGAGGAAACATGAAACCATGTTTTTAGTTGTTGACATTTTGCTTAGACAAATATTAGAGATTGTAGGTTTTCAAGTTGAAACTAAGAATTTTTTTATCCTTGCTGTAATTATCGTCAATTTGAAATGTTGCTTACAATTAGGTAGTCTTAAATTTTTATTTGTTTTGAGTAGGAATTGACCAAATGATGCAAGGGTGAGTTGTTGCAAGGCTCCTAATAATTTGATAATTTGATAGATTTTGGATTAAACTTAGGACAAGAGTTAGGTAGTTTGAAGACTCATTTGAACAATATGAATTGAAAGAAAACTAATTACATTTTTTGATTTATATATCTTTGAAATGTGATCATATATTTTTGTTTAGATATTAGAGCTTTAGTTTTGAGCTATGAAAATTTGAAAAAATATTTAAAGATCTTAATTCTAAAATCAGAAGGTGAAGATAAAAAATCAGCTTAATATAATTGACTAATTTAAATGAGTTAAAAACAGGTTGTGAAAGAATTAGACAAGATATGAGTTTTTATTTTTTTAAATATGAGAGCCAATTTGATTCTTAAATTTAAAGAAATTAAGAACTGAAGCAAATGATTATGAAAAATATTAATAAGTGCCCAACATTGCAAAATACCCCCTAACAAGCTTTGTCCAAGCTTCTCTTACTGCATCTTGCATGATTTTACTTGTTTTGTTTTATTGTTTGTTTTTTCTTGCATGTTTTGTTGTCTCACATGAATTTTAAACCCGTCATAGCACAAGAGAGAGTCAAAATTTATGTCATGAGTGTACTTTCTAGTATTGAGTAGGAGCACTGTTTTCTTTTAAGTAAACTTCAAACCAGTCAAACCCTATGGTAAAAACAGTGCAATTTCAGGCAATGTGCCACTCTCAAAGTGTAAAGACTTTGAAACTTTTTTATGATATATTTTTTGATTAAATTGACTTAATGAACATGTAATTACATGAAAGGAAGCATGATTTTTTTATACAAAACATTTGAAATCAATTGCATCATTTTATGCATTCCTTTATGAAAACTATAATATGAACAATTGACTGTAAATTGGTCAAGAACTCAAAAGAACTTTTATATAATATTCAATAATTACTGGATTTTAATTTTTTTTATTTTCTTAGTATTCTAATGGTAAGAAAGTCCACACTTGCATCTAGACAGTGCTCATTGAAGATATTTGTGATTCAGGATCAAGTTAAGGTGGAATAAAGAGGTTAGTTCAACGCCTTGAATTTCAAAGGGTTAAAATGCCATCCACGTGGTAAAATATTTATCATGAATTCTCTAAGTTTTTGGGGTGGTATGAAAAAAAATCCTAAATTTCCCCAAGCTACTCGAACTTTTTGCATAGTTTGGAAAACCCCTCTGCACAGAGGGTTAAATTAACCCCATCATACTATTTAATCTTTCAGACAAAGGTTAGTTTACTCCAGTGTTGGGCGTGTAATTGCCTAGAGACATATATACAACATGTAAATCCCGTGTAAGTGTAAATCATTTACTTTACATGTCCAAATTTTTCACAGTTACACTTATCTTGTAACAGTGTATATATATATATTTTTCCACTTACACTTACACGAGGCCAGTGTAAATATTTGTCAAATACACTTACATGGCCCTGTGCAAATGTTTTGGGGTGTGTAAGTGTAAATACTAAAATTATTTGTAAAGTCACCATATCTTTGGGCCTCCTTTTCACCCCAAACCCTCCATAAAGTAAGAAATTTTTATTAAATCTGGGAATGGAATGCTGAAAAATCAGCATTTAATGCACAAGGTTCAAGTCTAATTATAGTAGTTTTACAAGTAGGAGCAGTGAAAACATATGCAGCAACAGTAGAGGCGCTAAAGAAAAAGGAAAGGCAGGGTGAAACTGAGTTCACCACAAAAACTGAGGTCCCCACCCTTGAATGCTAACGTTTTTCTTTTTTTTGGGTAGGTTTTAATTTTTTTGAATTTCACCCTACTTATGATCAAACTCAGGGTTCTAGTGTTGTTTTCCTTACTTTATAGATAATTTTATTATATATCTTTAATGACACAAGGTTAAAGAACACTACAGAAGATTTAGCCATAGCGTACATCCACACTAGTCCTGCTGAACTAGCATCATGCGCTCTCTCTTAAAGTTCTAACATGAACTTCACAGTTCCTTGTTGGAAGGCATTTCAAGAAATTGCAGATGGACACAAGGGTATGGGTTTTTGCTCACACAAATGTGTGAATGGAGATCCAACTCAATGACAGTCAACTCCAAGATCAAAGAGCTGAATTTTTGCTCAAATCTGAGAATCTTCTTACTCCAGCTCTTTAGCAAGGTCAACATTATCAACAAAAACCTGCACATGCCAGGTATCCAAGGTTCAGAAGCATATTCAAAAAGCACACTTCACCACTATTTCTCATGACAACTCTCACTGATCACGACAATCAGTTAGTTAGGTTAGTCAGCTGTTGTTTCAACGAGTGTTGGGCAGTTCTTGACATTTATGAAGAACTTTTATGTACCACAAATGTTCTGCTTTAGAGGACCATAACAAGACTATATGCAAGGTTTGACTAAGGGGCTCATTCCTTGACTCCCGAAGCACTTTATTGAGTCTTACAATGTACTGATTTGAGATGCAATGCCCTAGGGTTCCCATGAAACTTGTTCCAGTGTCACCATTGCCAGCTATTCAATATGTGGAGATGAAATCGTCCATTCAAAGAGAATGACAAGAACCAGTCAGAAGAAAGAAGAAACAACAAGGCCTTTCCATGTATGTGAAAGATTCCACTTACTGATTTCCAACCATCTGGGTCAAGGCAAGCTGCAATTTTAGTGTTGAGAATGGGAAGGGGACCAGGTTCACGGACTATTGTTCCCCCTGCCTCCCTGACAGCAGCTGCTGTCTTATATACATCATCAGTGCCAACAGCAATCTGTGAAACAAAACTAACTGATTTAATGAGGACATTATCTCCCTAATATTCATCATACAGGTAGCAAATCAAAAGAAGAGCAACAATCCCACCTCTGAAAACCCAGAATACATCTGCTATGTATCAACTTGCCCTCATCTCCAGAACATGGGTTTGACCACAGTCCAAAAAGACCATATCCTAGTATTCAATTAGTTAACTACAGAAGATGTCCCACAATCTTAAAAAATCTCATGAAAAATTTCTTCACAAGATACCCTAACTTCTGAAAACAAGCATGCAAGTAGTCACACTCTTAAATCCATCCAGTTGATCCAATGATGATATTCTGGAGAATTGTTGCTGGTTCATCACTTATTTACAACTGGGAAATATTCACATAACCCAGCCATCCTTAAAAAAGCATCATATTCAACATCTCACCTGTGCATAGCCATTGCCCTTAGTATATTCAGTAACACCATAGTTGTAAGTCAGCTCCAAGACTGTTATCTTTTGCTCTTCCTCACCATAGCCCACCATTGCAAGTGTGTACTGCAGAGACATACACAAAATCTCTTAGAATATCTTCATTAGTACCTATAATTTCTCCATACTTACAATTTGAATCAACATGAAAAGATTTGAGCAGACACCCCATGATAAGGTGTCTCTTAAAAGGAAAATTGATACTGGCTTCAAAGCATGTCTATATACTTTCTCTGGAGTTGAAGCAGCCAGCTTGTAGAGGAACTGGTAGTGCAGGATTGCAACAAGTGAGACTTGTAAGCCATTCTAAGCTCCATAGGACATACCTTCTGTTCAGGATTATCCCTCATCCTCAACAACTTCATCCCAAAGGCCTGACTCAGAAAACACACACCAAAATTGACTTATCAGGTGCAGAGCAGCTTTGTAGACAATAAAATCCAAAATAAAGCCCAAATTTGAATTTGTGCATGGCAATGACAAGGACCTGCCATATGTTCAAGCATACCTTCTCATAAAAAGTAACTGCACGCTCAAGGTCACCAACACGAAGCATGACCTGGCAAAATGGTTCTGGTGTAGGACCTCTCTGAATGAGCTCAAACTTGTAACCATCAGGATCTTCAACAAAGGCAATGATAGACTTTCCACCCTTCACAGGACCTGGCTCCCGTGAAACTTTGCCGCCTTTTGCTTTGACAATATCCACAACCTTCTGCACCTGTGCACATACAGAAAGCATGGAATGTGTAGGCAGGCAACTGGGCAACACAACAATTGTGGCAATCCAGTGGGCTCAAGATAAACTTACATCCTCCACGGCAATTCCAAAGTGACCAAATCCTGTGCCAATGTCATACTTGTCCACTCCATAGTCTGTCAAGACACCGATAAAGCTCAATGACAAGTACTGCATTCTGCTGGAATGTGCAGCACTGAATGTCAGCCTGAATAGAGTGAAAGAAAATTCAAGCATTAAATTTAAGCAGCTTACTGTATGTCAGTTCCACAACAAAGTGTGAATCCTCAGGACCATAACCAAGAAATGCATTTGTGTATTTCTCCTCTGGAATATCCCTTTTCCTCAGCAGCTTCATTCCCAAGCATTCTGTGTAAAACCTGCAGATCCCAGCCACATACATCTAAGCACTATAAGACTTGACACAGAACCCAGCTAAGAAGGGGCGGGGATCTGAGATGATAACCACAATAAATGGGTTTTGGATAAAGCAGAAAACGCAACATTGTATGAATATGGTATCAGACAACTCCTATGAAAACACAAGTTTCAGATTGGGTAAGGCTGGTATGCATATCCATTTCAAATGTCTCCCTTCCAATGGTCTCCTATATCATAGAGAAACTGTTCAAGTATGTAACAACTATGAATTGAAGGAGAAGTGACAGTTGTAAAAGACATTCTCGCATCAAAGCTGAAGTCAATTAAATAAGCCTCCAAAATCTACTTGAGATTTAGAGATGCTTTATGAATGGGCTGTATGGGGTATACAGTAGGTGATTTGAGCACATTAGGGTTGGTGAAAGTGCCCCCCTTACTTGATGGTTTTGTCAAGGTCTCCAACTCGGTACACAACATGCAGTAAGCGACGGTTGTCACTCTTGGCCCATTCAACAACACTGTCTTTGATTGTCATTGTTTGTGCAGCAGCTGCCTTTTCTATGTTACTACTGCCAGCCTTGGGTTGCAACAACCTTCGGACTCCAGGAAAAGAAAAGCTCTGTGTTCCTGCAAACACCCAACTGTCAATAAATCAGTTGAGTAGAATCAGTCAGTGGTGATTGGGAAATCTGAGGCCATTTTGCATGAGTTCTTCTCATGCAGTGGTGACCATATTAGGCATGAAGCCACTGCTTCCACATACCAGTGAAGGAGCTACATCTTTACATTGCCCAAAACAAGAGTTTTAAGGTCCCTGATCGTAGTAGGCAGAGAAAGAGCTCAGAATGGCCTTGAGTTGGCATGAATCTCTTTTATTGCAATATATACAGGGGTCGCCAGAGCTTCTTCTTCTTCTAGACAATGAATTACTGTTCTAGTCGTGCAACCACAAAAAGAGCAGGTAGGAAGAAGCCCAACCATCCAAATAGGTCCAGGGAAAGAAAGTAAAAGATACGCCAGCCAAGGCCAGTAACGCTATTAGTCGCCTTTGCACGCTTGTCATAGTCATCGTCTCCGATGAGTGGACAAGAGAGCGACGACGACAGCAGGAGGAGGAGGAACGGCGAAGAGGATGTCGTTTTTTGCCGTCTTCGCAATCTACAAACTCCAACAATAGAAAAACTAAATAAACCTCCTCAAGGGCTTTGTTTACAAAAACAACAACAATACGCCATTCCCTTCCCTCATCTTCTTCTGAGAATTGCACATAGAAAAAACACGAGATAGTAATATATACAAACGGGAATCAGAACACGAGAACAAACGCACGCACGCACACAAACAGCGTCGTGGGAGTCGTTTTGTGACATACGTGGAACCAGGACGGGGAAGCCGTGAATGAGAGTTCTGGAGAAGAAGCCGGCGGCAACCTGAACCACAGAGAACTCGCGTCTGGGAGAGGAGCAGCATCGCAGGGAGAATGGAGCACCACCGGCGGCAAGCGCGGACGTCGTGCAGCAGGAGTGCGTGAAAGCCATAGCTATAGCCATGGCCACGACTCCGTTATGTCATTCACCGTCTGCTGTGTTCTTCTCGTCGCTTCTCGTTTACTGTACCTCGCGTTCCTCCTCGCATGCTTCTCTGTCTCTGTCTCTGTGTGTGTGTCTCTCTCCAACGCAATAAAGCAACTAACAAGATAAGTTCTTACTTTGACAAAGACACAAAAGACAAAAGTTCCGGAGAAATGTTGGCTCTTCTTCTGCTCTTCCGTTTAGCACTTGGATCTGAACTAATCTCTTCTTATCCACAATTCATCAACACACCTCTAATTCCACAATCGAAGAAGCTCTTCTTCTTCTTCATAATTAGTCTCTTCTGATAATAATGAGCATGTTCTCTTTCACCCTTCCTTCCCTCTTTCTGTGTGTTAAGAAGACAAAGATTTGAAATAGCGATAACGAGGTTTGCAAAAACATCTATCTGTCCACTCGTCGTGTGTGCGATAACTGCCGCTACCGTTCCACCCGCGAAGGAAGGTCGCTCGCTCCCTCCCTGTACACCGACCATTTACTTACTTACCTGCAGCACCCCGCCCGCAGATACGGTCGAGAGAATCGAAAACAGCAGCAAACTAGAGCTAGCTCCGCAACGAATTTTTCGAACGCTGAAGAAATGCGGCACGGGCGGTCGGGTAAGTAGCAGGAGGCTATTAGGGAGAAATCCGGGTGGGCGGCGGCAGCAGTGGTCGTTACGGCACGCTCTCTCACTCCTAATCACAAGCTCGTAACAGTTTCTCTCGATGCAGCAGCCGCCAGTTTTCCATTCGACACGCCGGCCGTATGTATGCACGGGCAAATACGCATCCAGATCTTGGAGGCTTCTTCTACAAACCAATATTAGCTGCAGTTGCAAAAACACTCCACAGAGAGAAGAAGCAGAAGACATTCTAAGAATAATACACTATACTACGCATCATGAAATGCCACACACGATCAGGAATCCATCGAATCCTGTTGTCAAAACACAAAGAAAATGGCATGACGACTCTCCCTCCCAAAACAAACGGCAAGAAAGAATGGCCTTGAAGGAGCCAACAACAACTGCTTCATGAGTGTGACAAATCCAGAGTGTGGCAACAAAGAGCCTCTGAACAGGCAAGCAGCGATCCGATCTGCAGGAAAATAATAATCAACAATAACAACAACAAAGCATGATGATGCTCCAGGATCCATTCCATGGTTCAATAATAATAGCCTGGAAGTTTTTTTTCCAATACACAACAACAAACACGACTTACAGTTTTCCTTGTGGTTGGCTGTCTTAAACTACATCAGGAACTCCGGCAGATCCAGACACTCTCTGGAAGGAATGTCGAGCATTGCAAGTGGAAGAAATTCCTCAGTTTCAACTGCAAGAATCATGATGAATTCCAATCGCCTCGAGTACCTACTGTAATGGATTGGATCCCAAGATGCCATGAAAATTTCCTGCCGTGAAGAAACTTTGGCTTTAAAGTTCTGGACATTTTTAACAGGTGATACTAGTTTGTTTGCAACATGATCAGCTCGACTTCACGATGGAGCTGCTGCATCAGCTTTGCACAACAAGAAGAAGAACGAGGGAGGGAGGGGTCTACGGAATATCAAAAGGGCCATACGGGTACATGACTCCAACCTCAAGCTAAATTGTTAAAAAATGTTTCAACCATAGGCCAATGTGTTAACAAAATTCTAATCCAAGGCTAAAGTTCCAAAATAATTTTAACTTTAGACCATATTCCAAAAATATATTCCAACCTTAAGCCAGTATGCCCAATTTTTAAAAATACTCTAAGCTAATATGCATATGCAAAATTAATTTTTGTCTTGGGACAAAGTCTTTTGGCATGAAGTGTAACATTAAACCAATATATGTGTATTATTATTTTAAATGTATATTTGCATCAAATATATAGAAATTCTCGATCCAATGGCTTGGGGTTATTACAATTTGACATGAGGTCATTGTTTGAAAGGTGTAAGACATTTGACTTAAGAATGTCAGACATTTACTTTGAGAGTGCATGACATTTGGCTTAAAGGGAGCAACACATTTGTCTTAAGGGTGTGAGACATTTGTTTCAAAGGTGCAAGACATTTGTCTTGTGAGTGCAAAACATTTGTTCTAAAGAAGCAAGACATTTGACCAAACACTTAAGCACTCACAACAAGCTGAATCGAAGGAGAGGGTTTTGTTGTATCTGGTGTCCAAATAAAATTTGAACGTTTGCTTTTGGTGCATCTGATGCACTCCAAATTGTCAAAAACAGATTAGAAATGAGAAAGTTAGAGCCCCCCAAAGTAAAGGGGGTCAAAAACTAAAAAAACAAACCACAAAACACTACAAAGCTAGTTCTTGAAAACCCAAAAAAAATCCTTGTATGATGCTCTGTTGCTATTACAGTTCAAAGATTATTTGTAGAACTGAAGGTGATGCTCTTAGAACATTTTAAATAATTTAAAATGAACAAAAAATAAGAAAGTTAGAAGCTTTGAAAAAAAGGAGTCCAAATAGCAAAGGAAAAAAGGAAAAGATATGTTTTGTAAATTAGAAAGCTTATTTTTCTTCTTATTATTTTTTCATTACTCATTTGCATTTCAAAGATGATTTCTATAGCTTGAGGTAGCACTCCCTTAACATTTTAAATCACTCAAAATGACTCACTGATGATGAAGATTTAAAGAAATGTTCAATGGATAGGGTATCGATCGGTGATACATAATTTTACCCTAATGCTGGTCTACCTCACATACTGACATTCATGCAAGAGAGCACTCGGGATGATAGGCAGTGATCAAAGAAATTTTTTGCCTTCATAATCTGCCCGAAATTATTGAGCAATTATTTTTCAAACTGCCTAATTTGTTTTTAAAGCATGAAGATATTTTTAGAGTGCCAAATTTTTTTGGCATAAATGAAAACTATCTTCAACATTTATAAGGTGCCCATAAATATTGAGCAGAATATGAATTCCCAAATGCCAAAAATTTAATGCACTGGGATTTTTCCAAGTACCCAATTTTTTTTGGGCAGAAATGAAAAAAAATCAGCATGTCTAACTTTCACAAGCAGGCTAAAATTTCCAAAATTCCCCGAAATTTTTCCAAGAATCTTAGGAAAAAAAATCTCATGAATATTTTCGAGCATAGGATTTGTTGAATTCCCAAATTTTTGAGTAAAAGTGAAAAACTTTCAACCAATAAAATATGCCCGAAAAATATATCTGGCAGAATAAAGATTTTCAAACTAATGCATATTTTTCAAGCATCTTGAGAAATGTTTTCCAGGATTCTCTAGTATGCCCAATTATAAACCTTAAACAAAATATTTTTAAAAATCTAATTATAAACTTCAGTGCTTTTTAAAAAAAAAATCCTAAATCAAAACAATAAAAAGATTCTAACCTGAGGAATAAAGTGCTAGGCCCAAGCTAAAAAGATTCTAACCCCAAGCCAAAATGATAATTTTTAAAAACTCTAAATCAAAATAATAAAAAGATTCTAATCCTTAAGCCTAAGTAGATTCTAACCTTTAGGTCCAAATAGATTTATCTTTAAGTCTAAAAGGATTCTAAAGGTAAGCCAAAATATTAAAAACATTTCAACCTTAAGTTTAAATGTTAAAAAGATTCTAACCCTAGGCTTAAACATTAAAAATATTCTACTTTAAAACCAAAATATTAATAAATATTTTAACTATAAATTAAATTATTAAAAAAACTAATTTAGGTCAAATTTCAACCAAATCAAAATTTTTAGAATATTTAAACCATAAGCCAAAGTCTTAAAACAGATTCTAAATACTAGGTCCAAGTTTTAAAAGATTCTAACCCCAAGCCAAAATGGTAATTTTTAAAAAGCCTAAGGCAAAATAATAAAAAGATTTTAATCGTTATGCTTAAATAAATTCTAACCATTAGGCCCAAATAGATTTTATCCTTAGACCTAAAAGGATTCTAACATTTTATATATTAATTGCCTTGTCTGTCTGTCACGTGACAGTTATGCTGCCGGTTCTGCATTTTCTGTGGCAGAACCGGCCTCTGTCTGAGACACGACGTTCTGACCCGGTAATCTGCGAGGCCGATTCTGCAACCCCTCTCTGTGTCCGTTCGTCCGTCCGTCCATTCGTCCGTCCGTCCGTTCGTCCGTCTGTCCGTCCGTGCGCGGAAAGAATGGACAGAATTCTCGAGGCGAGTTTCCGCCGACCACTGGACACAGAGAAAAGTGATGATCCGAGCACCGGTCGACGACCGTAGGATGGAGAGCTTTCGGCGAAGAGAAAAATGTACGCAGCAGTAAAAACCGCATGAGGGTTTCTCCCTCTGTGTTTGTCTCCCCGCTCTGTTTGCCGTCTGCATTGACACGAGAGAGAATTCATTGATGAGAGGTTGCTTCCAGTAGTCGGTAATATTTCCGAAGAGCTCCGGGAGCCGTGGTCCCCCGTCGCAGTAGTAAGGCTGAGGTGTTGCAGCTCCGCTCGGGGAGCCAGGCACACATTGCAAACCAAGGACGGATTTGGATTTCATTCAATGCCTGGGGAATCTGCAGGAAATATTTCCTGGAAACTGACATAGATTGTGCACTGGAAATCTCCTGTTCATACACCGCACCAGAAGAGCTTGCTTTTGATGTTTCAACTGAGCATTGAAAATCTGGTGAAGAGGGACTCGGACACACATTTCCTGACATGCTCCTGTTATCATCAACCACACTGCATGATGAGGGAATATCTTCTTTTGACACGCAAGGAGTTTGTTCATCATCTGGTACAGTCTCTGCAGATGATATTCTCTCATGTGACGAATTTTGTGGTTCCTCTTCTCCATCAATGCAAGAGGTGCAGTCAGGTTTAGAATCAATTATGGCATCAAATTGGTCAGATTGCAGACAGACCAGTGACTTTGACAGGATTCACTGAGGGTCCTCTGTATATGTATCAGGCATTTGCTGCCAGCGACTCAAAGATGAAACCAGTGCTATGCCTGCTTGGATGTCAGCTACCAAATCACGTGAGCC
>Ga0209208_10009640_pt1 | contig 12660 bp, 12 predicted proteins | sample S1TSphfallax_3_FD_187694 | JGI IMG/M metagenome (GOLD analysis project Ga0209208, IMG submission 187694) | Host-associated microbial communities from peat moss isolated from Minnesota, USA - S1T2_Fd - Sphagnum fallax MG (SPAdes) (version 2) | ecosystem: Host-associated > Plants > Peat moss >...
GGTTAAGTAAATTTTACAAAGGGAAACAAGCTTGGGGCAAAACATGCATAGATTTTGGGTTGAGGCCCATAAAATTGAACACACAATGAAAATTAAGGGAGTAACATTTTTTTTGTTTTTTTTGAATTATTTATGTTTTTACATTTTTTTTATTTTGTGTTTTTAAAAAAGTTGTACAAAAATGCTTGTAAGTTGTTTTAATTTTTGGTTTTGGTTGTGTTTTTTGTTTTGCGTGTTTCCATTGTAGGTTTGTAAGCTAGGTTTTATTATTTTAAAATGTTTTAACTTTTCATTCCATAATAAAATTAACAAAAAATGGTGTTGTAAAGCCCATATACCATCTTCAAGGACCTAGTTAATATGTGAAATTAACTTCAAAGTGTTGGCACCAATAGTAATTAGGTGTGTGATGAATCAAAGTTATGGACATTGGTTGTTTGGAGATACCTTACAATTTATCATTTCCACATGCCATGAATTATGTGATGAAATTGTACATTACATTGTTTTTGACAATTTGGTTGATTTGGATGTAATTATTTTCTATGCAAAGTTGGAAAAATTACAAATTTGCAAACATTTGTAAACATCAATAACCATCAAAATGTTTCATGGTTTATACCTAATACATAAAATGTTTTTACCTTTCATTTTTTTGCATGGTTTTGATAGGAAAAAAGTCATAAAATGTTCGTTTTATGTTTGATCCCAGGGTTAAAAAATGTGTTTAGTGACATTGTATGTTGGTTACAATAACACAACCAATTTGGTTATTGATTATGATTCACAATTGTTGGTTTTTTTTTGGTGGAGTCTTATAAATCAATAATGCCAACTACAATTGAGGAGTTTAGTAGGTGCTAATTTTGCAAGTAAATTTCAAGGACTTGATTTGTTTCAAACCACCAAAACAATTCCAAACACATTGAAACACCTTATGTCAAGGGAGTTTGATGAATTCTGCCACTATTTGGTTGATGTGGATTGCAAATGTGTTTTGAGTTGGTGGTGGACATAATCATGCAAATTCCCTACTATTACCAAGTTGGGAAAAACATATTTTGAATATTCCAACTTCCCAAATTGAAATTGTGACGATTTTTCCATTGTTGGAATCTTCACATCATTTTGCATATGTCATTTCCAAATTAAAAATCTTGAAATTTTAATATTTTAAACAAGAATTGACCATTAGATCTACACATTGGTTGTTATAAAACATTATAATTTGGCAAATGCATGTGAAGTTGAATTTGATTTGACAAAAAAAACTTGAAATTGGATTTGATGATGGAGTGGAATGAAAGGGGTTTTCAAAAGTTTTGTGATGTCATTCATTTACATCATTGCCCAAAGTAGTTAAAACATGCTTCTAGCTTTTTAATGTAGGTCTATTTCTTTTTTTTAAATGTTCTTACTTCTAAAGGTGAAAGGTTAGTTACAAAATTTGAAAAAACATTGGTTAGGATTGTGTTGTGTGAATTTGTAAGTGTTTGCAAGTTTGTGGAAATGGACTTTTGATGGTGATTTGTAACTTTTTACAAACAAATGCATTTGGCATATTTGTTCATGGAAATTAAAATCATTATGGTGATCTACAACTACATGCAACATTGTGTCTCAATTGTGATTCACCCAAATGTAATAATTGATTAAATTTTTAATAGATGTAATTATTGATGGTTATTGATGTTGTGCTTGATGGTTACAATCTACCATGGGTGGAAATTTATGAAGTGACCTGAAAGTGATAAAATGCATAGCTACTGAGGTTTTTAAGAAACCAAATTTTGAAAATTTTGATTCAAAATGATTTCACCTTTTCATTTTGCAAAAGCATTGATGCTTGTTTAGTTAGCAAAACATTTAGCTTATATGAGCTTTGAAGTTGTTCTAAATAAACTCTAATAAAACTTCATGGAACACAACAAATCTATATATTTTTATTGATATACCATTAATTTGTAGGTGATTATGGATCCAATATTTTTCACACATTGTTCATCAACGTACAATGTTATAATGTGTAAAAAAAATTAATAAGTTTTTTTGGTTGGTTTCCAATTCAATTGGGGACCTTGAATTCTCATTCAATATTTGGTAAAAAATTGGGTGATATCCTTCAAAGGATTAAGAACCTTGAACTAATATTAAATTTTTGGCAGTGATTTGGGAGATAAAATATACACAATATTTGATAGGGTATTTGTAAAAAAAAACCTTGCAAATACCCATCATAAAAAATATCGAAATATCCTCCCTTCATTTATACCCCCTGCATTTCAACAAAATTTTAATTTAAAAAAAAAAAAACCTTGGACTTCTTGTGGTTATTTAATCTAAAGTTTTTCCTCAACCCAAAATCGGTTGATGTTTTTAAAATCAAATACCCACCCAACATTGGTATGTACTAAGGATTTTAACTATTAATTGTTAATATGTTCAATTAATAAGTTAGTAATTATTAAAAAAAAGTTCAACAATTCCAATTAATAAATTAATAATTGCATTAATAACCAAATGTGGAGGAATGCCATGTGAAAGATCCCTTCACATTATTGATAATTGAGTCATTTTGAAAAAAACAAACAATTTACACGGGTATTTTTATTGATCACTTCCCAATTATCAAGTTGAATGATATGTTAAATAATATGGTATACTGAAAAAAAATAAAAATATTATCATGTAATCTTTATCATTGTTCAATCATATCTTCATCACTCATGTTTCAAATATTAAAAATTGAAAAGTAAAAAATTAAATATAAGGCATAAATTTTTTGATGTAAAAACAATTTAGGATGACTTAAATATGAACATATTAAAAATAAAATAATAACAAGGTGGGGGGAAAAAATCACATATTATCCCAAACAAAATACTTGTTTCATGCAAGTAAATGTCAAATTTTAACATTTAATATCTTCACTAAATTATGAAGGCTTATTAAAAAAATATAAATAAAAAAATAAAAAAATAAAAATGTATGATATTTTTTTTCAAAAAAATATATTATGAATATTGGATGGTTGTGTTGTGAAAAGGTTAATTTATTTTTCAATATTGAATTTTGATCTTGTGGTGGGCATTCTGTACTAGGGAAGGCCACCATTGGTCGGTCATCTACTAGGTACCTACTCACCCGCGATTCGTTTCCCCCCTCACCCACCCGCGATTCGTTTCCCGGCCCGGGGCGACCAGCGAGCTTCATGCGTACCGTCGATCGGAGCTCTTGCGCCGGACTTAGGGTTTCTTGAAGGTTTGCGCGCGCTCGCCCGCTCGCTCGCTCGCTCGATCCCTGCTCTTCCTCTTCTTCCTGTCGCCGTTGTCGCTTTGTCTCTTGTGTCCGGGGATTGTGTTTTGTTTTCTTATTCCCATTCTGTTTGTGGCGTCTCGCGTCTCTGAAGACCCCGATTATATTTTCTGTGGCTGTCTACTTGCTGCTACTGCTCCGTGTTTCATTGGGTTAGGGTAGTGGGTGTTGTTGTTCTGACTTTTCTGTTGGTCGGCCGGCCGGCCTTTCGCGTCTCCCTTCCCTCCCTCTTCGTCATTCGGTTGTTGCCGTTAGTTTTTAAATATTCTGTAGTGATTTGTGGTGAGCAGGAATAACAATGGCTTCTTGTTCGTAAGAATGATAAGGTGGAGGCGATAGCAGGGGTCTTATGATTGCAGCAGCCTGGAGAGCGTTGTATGTGGCCGAGCGAGCGAGAGGTTTTAGCACCAGCCCTAGGATAACAGCCTCAACTAAGATTGGCGCATAGGCTTCTTCATACTTTTGCGCAGCTGTACTTAGAAGGAGCTCCAGTCGTCAAGAAGACAACCCTAAAAACTTCAAACGTTTTTTACTATCTCAGGCCTTGGGGAGTACTCGCTTGTTAGTTGCTCTTCGAGTGGGTGGCTTCTTGGCGTTTTTGGATCCGTAACATCTTTGGGGACGGTTGCGGTTGTAAACAACCATAGCACGAGAATGTTTAGGGTTTTGAGGATTTCTCGGTTTCTGGGTTGTTGGTCTCTTCAAGTGCTGGCTTTTCATGAAGCCGACGATTAATCTTTGATGATGATAGTGTTTGGTAATGTTTCAAGAGTTGGGGAGGTATTTGCGTTTATGAGCTTTTCAAGTGGTGCTTAGCTGCACCGATTTTAGGAAGCAAAGAGCTTTATCAAAAATTTGAAGGAGGTGGCTGGTCCAAGCAGGGATAAGGAAGTGTAGTGGCCAATGCTGGCAGGGGTGGTGAACCTCTGATGGAGAATCTGCCCAGCATTGGCCAAACATTCTTTGCTTTTCTTCTAGCCTTCAATTTGCCAGAAAATATTGTGTCTACATTGTGCTCTGAAATCACATAAACTGGCGCAAGGGGAGAGGAGGTATAGCGGAAGCATGCTGAGTGTGTTACGGGTGCACTTACCGTCCGATATTCCTATTGCGGGATGTGAGCTCTTGCCCTATGTGTTACTGCGCCGTCCTGACACCTCCATCACCACTGATGATGTCCCTGCATCCTCACCTGTTGATGGCTACCATTTGCGCTGCCGATGGTATGACTTCATTCATCTCATACTTGCCAGTCCAGGAAATAAATACCTCTCATAAATCAAGTGCTATTCCTTGTAATGGTTTCAATTCTCCCTCCCTGCGGTGGGAGCATGGAGTGGGGGGGGGGTTTCTAAGTAGGAAACACACTTTTCTGAACACTGCTGCAGAACTTGACAGGGTAACATCATTTAATAAGGTCTAGTTTTCCTTTCCGGCCTTTCTCTTTATACCAAGTATGCTTGCAAACCCTTTGAAGTTAGGAACCTCTCTTTTGTGAAGATGGTGATGGTCTACTTCTGCAATAGGTATTAAAAGCTGGGTATGTCAGTGTTCAGGATTATTTCATGTCTTTGATGATCTGAATGTGCAGGTACCGAATCCAGAGTGACAAGAGGGTGGCAGTTTGCAGTGTACACCCATCTGAGGCAGCAACGCTGCAATGCTTGGGCTGTGTGAAAGGAAAGTTGGCAGTTGCAAAGAGCTATCACTGTTCCACAAAATGCTTTGCAGATGCATGGCGACATCACCGAGTCATGCACACAAGGGCGGCGTGCTACCCCCAAGAGAATGGAGCTGTAGAAGATGAGCCCCACTTGGGACACTTCAATTTAGGCTCAGCTGGAAAACTAGAAGGGGGCTCAACTGGTAGTAATGTGCTTAGTAATGGCTCTGTCTTGTCCAACTCAGCACAGACCTTGGTGTCATTGGATCAAGTGGGAAATGGAGATACTTGGTATGAAGTTGGGCAGGGAAAGACATACACACCTACTGCTGATGATGTGGGCCATGTCTTAAAGCTTGAGTGTATGGCAGTGGATTCAGTCACTGGTATTGGGATTTCTGCAGCAAGTACAGTTCTGACTTCACAAGTCATCCCAGCTCCTTCACCAACACCTCGGCGCCTGATCTTAGTGAATTCCATAGATGGGCCAGCTGCTTTGGAGATGGAAGGCCGCACAGCAGCACCAGGGACCTTTACAGTTCTTTCTTACAATGTGCTGGCAGACCTTTATGCCACAAGTGACATGTACAGCTACTGCCCCCCATGGGCTCTCTCATGGGCATACCGCAGACAGAACCTGTTGCGGGAGATTGTGAATTACCGAGCTGATATTTTGTGCCTCCAGGAGGTACCTTTCTATTTGATAGTTTTCAACCATTGTGCCTTGGATATCATGGCATTTATCAGCATCCAATGTTTCTTGCATGCAATTTTTCATGTGTGCTAGTAGTCAGCAGCTAGTATGCAGCAAAGCCTACTCTCAAGTGGTTGGTATTTGAACTGCCAAGAAACTGTTGGATGATGATATAATCTGTAAGTTTGGTTGGATTTGCAGGTGCAAAGTGATCACTTTGAGGAGTTCTTTTCCCCAGAATTGGAAAAGCATGGCTATGCAGCAGTTTACAAGAAAAAAACAGCTGAGGTTGAATCCCTTATCCTGAATAGAACATTCCTGAAGTTGTTGAAAAACACTGCACCTATCTGAACTATTCTTGATGGAAATGCCTACTACTTTAACACAGGAGAACTTGAGGATCTCGGTGTCTAAAGTTGAACATGAAGTGAGGGCCACTAGAGCATTATTTCACCAGCAAAAACGTGGCAGTGTCCACCCTGCAGCTCTTTGGTTGCAAACAACTAAGAGTTCTGTTATTGCTTACCTCTGGGCCGTTGACATGTGGCTGTGCATGCGACAAGGATGCATCTAGCATGGAAACTGATATGTACAAGCTAGGGTAATCTATGTTGCTTCTGTTGACTGTTGCTAACTGCTAGAATATTTGTGCACTTTACACAGGTGTATACAGGGACTGTTTATGCAATTGATGGCTGTGCCACTTTTTACCGACGTGACCGGTTTTCACTTGTCAAAAAATATGAGGTATTTGCTCTCTGCTGTAGTGTCTAATGTCAACAAATTGGGAAACTTATGGGGGCATGATTGCTGTTATATCTTCCTTTTTCCTCTCTCGAGGTGGAGGTAAACATAGGCTCTGACTGACACCTGTCTGATGCTTACCCAACTCTCAGGTCGAGTTCAACAAAGCTGCTCAGTCTTTGTCAGAGGCCCTTGTACCCTCTGCAACAAAAAAGGCAGCACTTAGCCGCTTGCTCAAGGATAATGTAGCACTTATTGTGGTTCTTGAGGCTCGGGAGTCAGGGAGTACTATAGATGGACAGTCCGCCTCTGGCAAACGTGGTCAGCTGCTGTGTGTGGTGAGTAGAATTCTCTGGCCTTAAAGCATCATGATTGTTGTGGGATTTCTAAGCATCAAGCCACAACAGTGCAGTAGCTTGAGTTTGTGACCACCTTGCAAGTGGTGGTGGGTTCAATTCAGTATTAGGTCATACTAGATGCTGCCCATTAGTAGCAACCCAGCTATAACAGGGGTTAATGGGTAAACAGGTCATCTAATTTGTTGAAAATATACTGCCTGTTACAGCAGTTATAAAGTGTCCACCTTTGAAAAGGAGGCAGTAGGTGTAATCGTGAGGTGGACATTCTGTTGCCAGACTTCACATGATTTCTAATTCTTCCACTCTTTGGACTGAAACCTCAACCTTATGTTGGCTTCAATTTCTTTCCCTGAAGCTTCAGTTGCCTGTCTCTGAAGAAATTAATTTCTATTCTAGAGAGCTATAGAGAGGATGAGTAGAGGTGCAAAGTTTCTGAGCAATTCCCAAAATCCATATGTGGTTCCCAAATAGGTTTACTGGAATTTTCTGTTCATTAGCATGATTTTGACTATGTTGATTTTTATTATCTGCCAGGCAAATACACACATTCATGCAAACCCAGAGCTTAAAGATGTCAAGCTGTGGCAGGTAGTTTCAGTGCTCTGACCTCAGACACAGTCTCTCATTGTATCTCTGGAGTTGGTGTTTCAAGATCTGTGATGCATGTTTGAAGGGTTTTTAGTTTTTGGTTGAAATTTCTATTTGTCAACCAAGTCTGTTTGCTGTTTCCAATTTTTTAGGATCAGGGGCATTGTCTATTGGACACACCTTTGAAAGCTGACTTTCTTGGTTCAGGTACATACTCTGTTGAAGGGACTTGAGAAAATAGCAGCCAGTGCAGACATCCCAATGTTGGTGGCTGGGGACTTCAACTCTGTTCCCATGAGGTCAGTATATATATATATTACTATTTGAACTCTATTCAGAGTTTTAGGTTAGCATCTTTTACACCATACATAAGGCTCAAAGCTTTATGAGACTGAGATGTTTGTGGGATGCAGAATAGAATGTCAAAAGACTAAAATGCATGCTTATGGACTGCAAGGTGATTCTTAAAGAACTAGTGTATAATATAATGGATATTTGTGGCAGTGCCCCCCATTCACTGTTGGCAACAGGAAGGGTTGATGCAGCACATCCAGATTTGGCAACTGATCCTTTGGGCATATTGCGTCCTCCAAGCAAGTTGTGCCACTCTTTGCCTTTGGTGTGTATTCTTCCATCAGAAGCTCTACCTTTGTGAACTGCTGTTACCTGATTCAGATCTGCTCTCACAAGAGGCTGTTCAATTTAAGGCAAGTGAATGCAAGGTTGTGTCTTGCTCTTGAGCAGGGGCATGCCAATTGACAATGTGTTGAACTCTTGCAGACAAGTGCTTATTCAGCACTTGGCAGGATGAATGGAGTTGGCCCAATGTTGGATAGGCAAAGGTTGCATATGGACCCAAGCAGTGATGAGCCTTTCTTTACTAACTGCACCCGTGATTTTCTGGGCACACTTGACTACATCTTTTACACTGGTGACTACCTTTACACATGATTAAGTCACCTCCATTATGTTGTTGTAAGGTTGTTAGAGGTGTCAAACTGCTCATTGTAGACAAGAATTTCTGCTACTGTTAAGTTGTGTGCAAAGGAAATTGTTTAATTTGGAAGCATGTGGCAGCCTCCTTGCAATATGGTCCTCCCTTAAGGTTTTCAGAAATGACTTTCTGGATCAATAACAGTCAATGTCTGTGGTTGATGGAAGCAGACAATTCACTGGAAGTGGAGTCACTACTGGAGTTACTTGATGAGGAGAGATTACGTAAAGACACTGCATTACCTTCCCCAGAATGGTCATCAGATCACATTGCACTATTGGCTGAGTTTCGCTGTAAGATTCACTTGTGTCACTTCAACTCATGGAGATTTCTCTATTCTTATGAAAGATATTTCATCATTCCATTTGTTCCTGTCAATGAATACGTACCTGAGGTGGTGTACTTGATCAGTTGCTGGAATGCTTTATGAGCACCAACAAGAAATGACATCTGCTTTGCCTACCTTCCTCTGACTTATATGCAGCATCTTGTGTTGGTTTCCATGATTGACTGGAAATGTGTATGCATGGTTTCAGGGCTTAGGGTGAACCCTGAAAACCGGAGTGGACGAGACTCCTTTCCCAGTCTTCAACGTGAGGGTGGAAGATTACGCACATAACAAGAGGGTGCTCATATGCATGGTATTCTGCATGTGTGGGGATTGACCCTGAAGCTGTACTGGATAAAAGCCCTCTATGGGTCCAAGTCTTCAGCACAGGTGGACACACATGAACAATATCCACCCTAGAAATCAATAGGGTTTGGTTTGGTTTGGTTCCATTTGTCAAATGAAGCTCTGCCCTAGTGCATGTGTACATTTTGCTAGCTGATCTCTGGTTGGGTGTTTGATCTGTTCAAAGCAACTTGCTTGTGACACATTCTGAATAAACAAATCCCAGTCCGGTCTGTGTTTTGTTTCATGCATCTTTCGCAGCATCATGAAATAAGTGGGTCTAGGGTATTCCCCTATCTCACAATTGTTTGGAAATATTGTTTGCAAGGTTGATGTGTTCAGTTTGTCTTCTGATCTTTGGTGGAAATTTCGTAATACCACTTTTTGAGATTCTTTTCTGGACTAATTCCTAGATGCATTTGTTCTAGATGATCTTATTTAATGGTGGAAAGATGTTCTGTTGTTGCCTTTATGAAGCCTGCTATGAGATGTCTTTTTTGGTTGTTCCTGAGGAGGTCAGCTGCAGCTTCTGATCTACTGAGTGGGGATGTGGATACAATATACGCAGTAATGGCAGTGGAAATTTGAATAAACTTCACAGCTGCTGAACATTCTCACATTATTTTTCCTCTTTTCAGCATGCTGTTAGCTCAGTTTTTGCTGTGCAGTGCCAATAATGCATCCTTGATATTGCTGCAGCCTTCTTGTGAGGTTTGGGTAGTTACTATATTTTTTGCAAAATCAAAGATCAAGGTCAGCTCTCGATGACAAAAATCTTGTGCTTTATCGTGAGAACTTTCTGTTGATTTGGATCATAGAGTAAAGTATCCAGTACCAGATACAGATGATCTGTGCTCAAAGTCAGCTGATGAAAAACTGAAATCCCCACAGGCTAAAACTTTGTGTTTAATCTGCCCTGTGCAAGTGGTCTTTGCATTCTGGAATCAAAGATAACTCTTATGATCAAGGATTTATATTGTGTTCACTATGTTACACCTGAAGACAATCAAGGCCTTGAATCTATGCTCATTCTGGTGCAAGGATCCAGGCATGGTGTTTCCTGGAAATGTTCTGATGTGTATTTGAAAATCACATGGTTTGATTCACATTGCAATTTAGAGCTAATGTTGTAGACAGCACAAAATGATGCAACACTTCTGCATTCATGGGTGCCTTTTGAATTTGTTTAATACGCAAGAGAAGGTGCTTGTTCTTGTTGTGCACCATAGTGTGCCTTTAGAGTGTAGCCCCAATGCCTTCACTGGTGCAAAAGATTATGAAGGCCTATCCCACAACTACCTTGTGGGATACACCTTGCATGACAAAGTGGGGAGTCCTTGATGCTTTTGAAGGTGACCATAAGTCCAAAGCACTTAGAAAATCTCCACCACAAGTGGTAAATTTCTTTGTTATACTGATTGTCATTTATTGCTTTACACTTAGGCCAATCAAAAACCTGATCAAATTCAAAAGAGTGGATTCATTCACCATTTGTCTAATAGTGAGTATTCTTTGATCGTTAATGACAGATTTGTAAAACAACAAGCATTTTTACATCACTCTGGTTGCTTGGAATTTAATATGAATTTGTGTATGGGGTATTATTGTGATTGAGATGCTCTAAAAGCATTTTGATAAAACTTTATTATACACAACCTTGAAATTTACCTCAACCAGAATGTATTCTTAATCTAGAGTTTCTAAGATTTAGAACTTTAAAAGGCGGTGCTTGTTCATTTGGACACCTGTTTGTTGATGTGAAGTCAACTTGGCTATCAACTAGTTGGGTCATTCGTGAAAACCAACAAATGTGAAGACTATAGAAGTGGGACTAAAGATTGTGTGCCATTCATGCACATGATAGTAGCTTACATCATATGGACCTTATCAAAATGAAAATCTAGCTTTGAAATGAATCAAGGGCAAACAGACCTGTAATTTGTCACATTGAGATCTTCCAAGCTGCAATGCCCCTTTCCATGCTATTGATAGTGTTTGAAAGCCCTCGATGAGTAGGGGTGCACCAAGATGAATTCAAAGGAAAATTCTTCTTCCTAAAGCTATGGTTCTTGTGCTCTGCCACAAAAATTAGAATATGAATGACTCTAGAGTTCTCCTCTTATTCTTTTATTCCTCCTGAAACTATATGAACATTTTTAGTTTTGTTCACATCCACGCTTTTGTTTCAGGTTTCTTACATGCTTGTCAACACTTACTTGATTGCTTGAGCTCACACATGCACCCATTGAAGGAACTAGTGACCTTTACATCAGTGTATCAAGTCCTACTACATGGAACTTTATTGGGAAGGATTCCACACAAAATGGAGGTTTTTTTATTGAATCTAGTGTTTTAAGTACTTAGTATTTACTTTAGAACATTAATTTTATGTAGGGGTTTATTTGTTGTTGGAACCTAATTCTCTTTAAACATGGCTTCAACTTTTTTATGTTGGGGGGCTTATCCTCAAGGTGAGGGTGTGATTTTGGAGTCTCATCTTTTGTGTTTTGAGATTGCAATGCATGCAAAAGGAACAAGAGCCATGGTTGGCATCAAGTTTGAATTTGCATTTTATTTTTTGCTTTGAACTTGGATTCCTACTAATGCAAGTGATTACAGTTTGAAACATGGAATATTTGTGTGCATATCTGTATGTATGTGTCTTTGTTACTTTCAATAATATTGAGCATCAATCTAGTAACACACCACAATAGACAGAACTGCTCAATGGATTATCAATCTGGTGGTGAAGTGGCTTTGTTGTTGTAGCAAATCCAGAGAGCTACTTTGCCACTTGAAATCAGTTGTCCATGGTCTTTGTGAGGGGGAAGCCTTTGCAAAGGTGGCATAATCCCAGTTTTAAATGATGCTATTCATCACTTGATTATCAATATGTTACACCACTGCAGGTTTCATTCATTGCAGTTTTCTCCTCCTTTGCCCCTTGAAACAAAAAGGTTCATGTTGGCTTAAAGCCCGCTGCTGTACATACTGCTTCTTTGCTGGAAGTTGCTGTCAATTAGACCATCTGGAATTGGTGTTTTTTTTTTCTTTTCAATCTTGTAATGTGGCACAAGTCATTGTGATCATCCATACAACAATTTGGCCAAATTTGGCTAAAATCAAAATATGAAAATAAACCCATTCAAATATCCTTCCATGTTGTTGGGCACCACCCTATTGGAACATGATGTAGAATCCGGTGATCAGAATCAATAATTTAAACACCGGTTTTTAGCAGTTTTGAAAATAAATAAATCAATAAAATAAAATCATCAGCTGGTGAAAATTCACCAAGGAAAAGAAATTTGCTTGCAATGGAACTTTTTTTCAGTGTTCCCGACCAAATGTTCTACTGGTATTTCAACAAATAGGTCCAGGATGTTCTCTTCTCTGGCAAGCATTAGACATGAGTGAAAAATTAAATGTTGCACCACCAAGTTCAATATTGTTACTGGACAAGTTCCCTCCCAAACACGAAACATTTTTGCCAAAAACTTCGAAATGTACCTGATTTTATGATAAATTTGTTACACATGCTTTAAATTGAATATTTTTGAAGGAAAAGTTGTGTGGTGCACTGGCCTAGGAACAATCCTCCAATTTCATCAAAGTGTGTTTGAGTTTGCT
>Ga0209208_10009642_pt1 | contig 12658 bp, 6 predicted proteins | sample S1TSphfallax_3_FD_187694 | JGI IMG/M metagenome (GOLD analysis project Ga0209208, IMG submission 187694) | Host-associated microbial communities from peat moss isolated from Minnesota, USA - S1T2_Fd - Sphagnum fallax MG (SPAdes) (version 2) | ecosystem: Host-associated > Plants > Peat moss >...
CTAATAACAAACCACCTGGACCAATCAGTACGATGCGGTCAATCAGAAACACTGAGCAGCAGTCAGGTCCTATTTATTACACTCTTTTTTCTCAGAAACACTGAGCAGCAGTCAGGTCCTATTTATTACACTCTTTTTTTCTGCAGGTGCACAGCGTTGCTGGGCCTTTTACAAGCCACAGCAAACGGTGCAATCATGCTCTCTCAGAAGCCAAAACCATTTTCCTAAGCCAAACCCGTATATTTTTCACTTTTCTTCATCCAATTTCAATGTGCAGGATCACATACTGAGCACCGCTGGAGATGCTCTAAGAGGATATCAAAGGGCTTTGGTTACTGGACATTGGATTGTTGGGGCTAAGAGATTTGGCCCAAGTTATTCCTTACCAAAAGTTCAAATAAACAAAATTTGCGTGTGTGATTGCTGACGTTATTGCTTGCCATAAAGACCAAAAAAATCTTTTGGCCACGAAGTTTTTTCTTTTGCAAGAACATCATAAAATTACCTAATAAATTTATGAAATTGGGATGCCAAGGTGCTTTCCAATGGGAAAATATGGGAGCAAACCAAAGCGTGGTGGATGCTCGTCCTTGGGAGGAAACCAACAACTTGTTGGTTTCCTGTTTCCTCCCAAGCTATTGTAGGTTCAATTCATCACTAAGCCGACATAAATGTTTTCCTATTGCACAATGCATCAAAGTACACACACACACTCTTAAGAAATCATTAATTAACCTAGTCATTGAAAACCATGTGTGTAGTGTGTAAATGGGGGCGTCAATCTTATGAACCATGTCAACCTTGTTTATCATGGTTACAAATGGCCATAATTTCTCTTAAAAGAAGAGGCAATCACCTAACGACCATGAAAATTTATTAATTTTAGTCACACTTTATTGGCAAATGATTCTATTTTTCAAAACAAATACCTAGATATAAAGGAGGTGCAACCGACAACAGCATTTGCATTTAGTCCGATTTTGGGATTTGGATTCGGGCTTTTGATTGGGAGTTTATGGCAGAACAAAGTTTATTTTTCTCAAATTGGATTTTTTTCCAAGAGAGTTTTCACCATAATTTGTGTGTGTGTGTGTGAGAGAGAGAGAGTGTTGAGAAAGAGGAAATAACAATTGAGAGTAGTAAAACATACATCGATTAAAGGAAAACATATAATCCTCTTGGAGGAGGAGCCCATGGAACATTAACTAGGAAGCAAGTGATCTTGTAGGCATGCACTTGGAAGGGTTTGGTGAAGGTTCTCAAAGTCCTTCCATTCTTGGTTGCTTGATAGCTTAATTAAGTTTAAGGTCTAGTTATATTCCATGGGGCAAAAAAGTTATTGAGTATCCCAAGTGAATATTTGAATGAGATTGAATGAGTGTGGATGAAAATGCAAAATGCATATGAAAACCTATTAAACCACAATAGTGGGCACCCAACAAAGACATTGATATTTTTTCCATTTAGCTTGATCCTATACAACTTGGAAACTCACCATGTACCTTCCCACTTGGGATGGAAACTACCCATGTATCTTTCCACTTGGATGAGAAACTTCCCTTGTACCTTCTTGCTTGGATGGGAAATTACCCCTGTACCTTCCCACTTTTGCACTTTTGAAAAAGCTAGAGGCATTTTTAATATGCAAAAAGCAAACCAAATTCTTGCATATTAGGAAGATGCTATCACCTTGCATTAGTTGCACCAATTCCATTGCAATAAAATATTAAGTCCTTCTTATCTTAATATTCTCTCAAACTGAAATTGAACAACCCCATTCTTACCATGAAGTTTGTAGGCTCTTTCATATCGTCTCTCATGAAGTTTGTGTACTCTCCCATCCTATTTCACATGATCATTTATTGTTTAATTGTGAATAGCTAAAATAGGAATTGAAAAAAAAAAAAAAAAAACTCTAGACAATTGGGCCTCATAACTAGCAACTTGACACCAAAACTTGTTAGTCTTCCTAACTTGCTTAGTCTCCATAAGAAGAGATAACATACCTTAGACATTTGCCAATAACAACAAGTTAACGATGTCTAATTGGACCATTTTATATTAAGCTTTCAGAGCATTTGGAATCCTCCAAACAAAATTGCAATTGCAATGTGAAGTGGAGGTGGCGAACTTTCTAGAATGAAAGTAATTGACACCTTGTGGTAGCATGAGATTCCCAAATCAAATCTAGGAAGATAAAAATCCTATTGAATGTGAGTATGGGAGTCTTGGACACCGACCAAGATACCCAACTTTGATTTGGTGGGACACTTGCCATTTCAAGTGGTTATCTTGAAAGTGGGTTTGGTGTAGGAATGGGGATTGGATGCTGGAGATTTGGGGTGCCTTATCAAACTGAAATAACTGGAGTTTCACATGTACTCACTATACACCTCTCCTATTAATTTGATGAGGTGCTTGTCAAGGTTTTTTTTTTGGTCTCTCTCTCTTGGGGGCAACAAGCCAATTTGATTGGCCCATCACTCCAAAAAAAAAAAAAAAAAAAGTATGGAGGCTGCCCAAAATAAAAGGTTCTATTATGAAGTATATTGCTCCTCCCCTTTGGCCCACCTATATAGTTGAAAGGAGGACAACATGAAATAGGTTTGTATCAACAAATATCTCAATGGCTTTTGGATACACCCAACTTCCCGAAAGATAGTGCACTACTTATACATCTCACTTTGTGGGGGTGGGGTGGGGTGCTTATGATATCTATCTTCTAGTGCATTATATATTATTGACATTTGTACGAATCAGCTCCAGACACCATGTTGGAAATCTTTGTGGCCAAGATTTGGGTTCTCCTAACCCTTGAAGAGAATGTTAAAGAATACCATATTAAAAAAAAGAGCTATGCACATGGGGTATATAACTCCTAGCAAATTGCAAAGTGACACCAAAAAAAAAGCCTTGCCCATTTTGATTGCATATAGAAACACTACCACAAAGAAAGAAATGAAAGAGAAAATGAAAGCACCCATGTGAGCATTCCAACTCGCTCTATTTGACACCCATTTGATCCATCCCTCTGCCTTGGTGCTTATTATATGTACACATCATTTTATCAACAAGTCCTGACTCCTTTTGGGGAGGGTGTGTGTTTGTTTGTGAGCAACACAATTTTTTTTACTTGTATTGAAAATCCTGAAAATTACTCAAAGTGCAAGGCCCTTACAAAAAAACTTCACCTTTTCTGGGGGTTCTTTGAACTGAATTTGTGGGGTCCTTACGATTTTTTCTTTTAGATAGGACTAAAAGGACCTCATATGAAGAGTGGAGGGCTTGGTGCAACATGAGCTTCATAACTTCCATAATTAATCGCTCGATTATCCCAACCCTGAATATCAACTTTAGTCCAATACAACAATTGTGTTTTTGAGGCTAATTTTTGCACTGTGTCAACAAATTTAAGTGCCATACAACTCATACAATTGGTAAACGGCATTTTTTTAATATAAATTTTCAAATAAAATCGCTAAAAAGGAAAGGTTTTTGGACTAAGTTTGCCAGATCTAGAGTGCCTGCTCCTACAGGTCATGAAACAACAACAGAATTTTAAAAAATATTTACCAATCATGTAGTCAAATCTGGCTAGATCCTCTTGTGGATGGTTGCCAATGTGCTTACATCACAAAAGTGAAAAAGAAAGCCTAGTTACCATCGACACATTTTACCAGGTAAGTTCTTTGATTTGATTCCATTGAGCGTTATTTCGCAACATTGTGTTATGGCAAACCCTTTTCCATTGGCTTTTTGTGTCAAAGAGGCATTTGGCAACCTCTTCCACTCCCTTCTAGGTCATATGTCCCATGCACGAAGCTCATTGTGAAGTTTACCATTTCAACGATGAAAACTATTTCATCTTTTTCAATGGTGCATGCCTTCATCGTTTGCATCATTTATTCCTCTCATTGCATCATCTTATGCTCCAGAAGTTAAGGCGTGCACATTCGTGAACCTATGCTTCAAAGTATTCTTGCTTTACACACCCGGTGAAAAACCATCATAACCTAACTCGGAGCACCATTCTCTTGTGGTGTTCTGTGATTACATGCCAGTTACAAAACTTTCTTCCTCTTTTATGCTTTATAAACATTCCCATCCCTCCATCGGTAGTAAGTCCATTTCTTTTGTGTGAAGTTGTGAGCCATTTTGTGATGTCTTTCATGTATTGATTTTAATGTTGTTTTGAGAAAAGCTCATCGTTTTAGTTAGTTGCGTTGATAACCACACCTTCCTTTGGGTTCTATGATAATTGCTTTGTAATCCGACCATCAAGTATGTGATTACTTAATCATTGGGGAATCATGCATCAATACTCACATATGAATTTCTTTTTTGTTCCAATTCATATTTCATTATCTTCTCTTCAAAGGAACCTAACTAAAACCTCTAAGTCTTATCATTTTTTGTAGGAAGGTTTTCTTGTCTTTTCATTTCCATCACGAAGTGTGAATTGCATGGTTTTATATTGAGTGATAATCAATAAAATGTTTTGCACCTTTCTTACCATGTTCAAATTTTGAGGTACTTGTTCATATCTCTTTGATCAACATTTTGTTCATTTTTCAAGTTGTATGTGTTTGAAAGTGTTGTCATTCATTTTTAAATATGTATATATGGTCAATAATTTGTTCATTTAGTTTTTTTTCAATATTATATTTAATTTGATATCATTTGCCCACATTACTCATTGTTAATATAATATTAAAGCCCACCCTATTCAATTTACACCAATTTGATAGATTGACATCTTTTTCATGCATGCATGCATGCATTATTGTCATGCATTATCATTTTCTTTTTACATCAATGGGCATAGTACTTTGGTCCTTGGGTGCACATAAAGGCAAGTTGCTATTGGGTGAAAGTTTTGTGAATAGACATGATAAGGATTATCAATGCATCTAAATTTTTTTAAAGAACTATTCAAGTTTTAGTTGAACATGGAAACAATTTGTAAAATCCATTTTGGAAAGCTTGTCCAACTTATGAAAACTTTGAACTAGTTTGGGTTAATGGTTTCTTCACACTTGAAGTTAGTTTAGTAGCAAATTTGGATTAGAAAAGAAACAACATACATGGCTATCACAACTAGAGTTATCACTAACATTGAATGAGATGTGAAAAATGATGTGTTATTAAGAATGTTAACACCAAAATAAACTATCATTAAATTGTAAACTAACAATTGAAATTCGATTGTTTCAGCACAAAGGTCAATGGTAAACTATAGATTTAAAACATGGTTAAATATTTTATGTTAACATACTAATCCTTGTTAGTACTTACTGAATTCATGAATGCACACCCTTATCCCCATCCAACATATTGATGAATGAGATGCAATCATGACATAACATTGAATATATTGAACATTGACATCATATTCAGTAGTGTAGATGATGTGAGTTGATATTAATAATTAGTAATGACATGAGTTTAAATTGTTGGCATGACTAATGAGTGTAAAAGACATGTTTGTAGCTGATAGGATGTCTTTATATGTATAAAAAATCAGAAATTAGGATTTGGTTTGGTTATTTAAAAATGGACATTGAGTAGTAGTTTTAATGGCCCATGATGAAATGACTAGCCATATTTTTTTATGTATTAATTTGAAGGTCGTAACTTACTGAAACTTAGGTAATCTTAAATTTTCAAATCAAAATTAATATCTAATAATGATGTTTCATATTTTTTTCCAAATGAAAAAAAATTAAACTTCATTCTAAAAGATTTTTCCCAAGATGTACACATTTATAAAAAAATTAAGAAAAAAAAAATCAGGGAAAAATGCATTTGAATCTTCACTATTTCATACATTTCAACAATAATGATGTCTTGAACAATTTTTCTTTTTCCATAAAAAAAATGTAAATAAACCAATTTAAAACCAACATGATTTTTTTAATTAAAAAAATTAAAATAAATATCAAAATTTCCCCACCTTTTAAACATGTAATGAATCAATAAAAGTTGCATAAATGTTGTGTAATATTTATTTCTATTTAAAAATAAAAAATTATATTATATTAAACATATAATATTAAGTACAACATATTAAAATGTTATATAATCTTTTAACATTATGTAAATTTTATAATTATTAATTTATACACATTATTAAAATTTATTATGAATTATAAAATTTTATCTTATTTTTAAATGGTATTTTCAATTCATTAAATATGATTTAACATCAATTGCAACATTTTTCCAAGTTGTATGACCAAACATTTTGATAAATCAATAATTAATAATTTTGGATTGAACTTTATATTCTTGGCTACCCATTATACGGAGACTTGCAAACCAATGCCATTTTGGGGCATAAGGATTTCTTTTGGAATTGTTTGGATACAATTAATAGGATTATATATTGGTATTTAATGTCAAAAATTTAAAAAGGATATTCATCAAAATAAACCTTTGAACAAGAGTTCCAATTAGTGTTTGTTTTTTGGTGAAATTTTGCACATTGGTGAGAAAAACAAAACCTTGGCAAATCCAACAAAAAGTATTTTTGGATTTGTGTTTTAAAAATCACCATATCTTGAAGAAAAGAAAGCTAAACGTCACCATATTTAGACAATGTGTTACTATAGGTCACCAAAACTAGGTAGGATTCCAAAAAATATCTACTTGTCCACTAAGATAGTCACCATTTACTACTATTAATGTTGGGGATCCTAGCCATTGCACCTACTTGAGGAATTTGAAAAACAAAAACCCTAGTCCCAACTTGAATGTTTTTTGGATGAATATTCACACTACAATTCAAATAAAATTGGAACAAGTTCAACATTTTCATTTTTTATGTGTAAACTAGAAAAAAAAATCCCAAACTATTAGAAAAATGCCAAAGTTTCAAAAACACAATACTAAAATAATTAAAAAATTTAAGCAAGCCATAACATAATAGAAGCTTCACAAAAATTCTATGTTTGAAAGTTTATGTAATATTTATTTTAGAACATATTACCATGTACCATTAAATCCAAGCTAGGTTCAATTTTGTGGACTTAATCTTACACCAAAATTTAGAAAAAGTGATTAACAGTTTTCAATTTGCAAATACAAACCCTCCCCCTCCAAGGTTCTTTAATTTTGAAAAATTGGTCAAACAAGGTCAATGGCACACATAATAATTTTAAAAATATGACTATTGTCATGTAGTCATGAAATTGATTATAACCATAAAAATGGTAGTCACAAAACATATATTACTCCATGACTAAATTGGTACATTAGTTGTATATGTTCAAATCATTGATGCCACATTTTGGTGTAGTGAATGGTTTGAATTGTCTTTATATGGGGAAGGTCCTAAGATCAATTCTTTGAAATTTAGATAGTGCCAATTCAAAAAAAATTGAGTTATTTTTTCAATAGGCCCTTTTGAGAATTAATCAATGTCAAACATTAATCATACTTATTGTATGTGAAATTCATGAAAATGAATGCTTCTTGGAAGGTTATTGTAATACTTTAAAAGGTTTGGCACACTCATTTGTTGAATAATCAATTTATTTCTCAAAATCCATTTCAACAATCAATAACATATTTTACAATTTTTTGGCAATAAATATAAACAATTTTTTTCAATGATTCTCTTGAATTTGAACATTTAACATAATGAGACCTTTCACAAAAAAAAATCATTTTATTTTTTTGCAAAAATGATGAGACATAATGTTCCACCAAATTATAGGATACAAAAATGTTGTCAATTATTGGATACATGATTTGCAATAATGGATTGACTTTAAACAAAAATCTCATGGGTTTCCACCAATTTAAATTTTTTTTCCTTGTTTGTAATCTCATTAAATTTTTAGATTTCAAATAGATAATTTCTACAAAGTTTGGTTTTTCGAAAACTTATTTAATTAGCATCAAACCTAGAAAGTTATCATGATATTTGTTTGTTAGTCAATGTTAACACATATCAACATGAAAAGGTTACAATTTTATCTTGATGGGATTAAAATGGAAACATTTTTTTTTCCCAATCACATGTGATCAAATAACTTTCATTTTATAAACATATTGCACCATTGAGGTGTGTTCAATTTCTAACATGATAATAAACATGATAAGGCAATGTTTTTCAAGGTTTGAGCTCCCAATATCAAGATCTAGTTTTGTGTGATTTGTTGACTTTGGATCACTTTTATTATAAGGGTTTAGTTAGTTTTGTGGTTAATTAAAGTTTGAATTGCTTTGAAATTTTATGCACATCATCACAAGGTTCATTCATAATAAAAATAAGTTAGGGAGCCAAGGACAAAATCTTTTCTAAGGATTACATGGATACATGATTGAACACCCACTAATACACCATCCAAAAAATCCCATTTCCAATTGATTTGGGACAAACCCCACTTGAATGGGGTTCACCCTAGTTCCACTCAAACCTGCATCTACATATTCTTCTCTACTCCTTATAATATTCTACCTATTAACATAAGACCTCATATTTCGTACATATTTTGTATTGGTTTGCAATTTACTAATTGATAGTAAAGTGGCCTACTTATTACTTATAAGGTCCCTAGCCCCCTCCCCAATGACCAATCATGTAATATGTCACATCAACTTGATAATCTAATCCACTCCTTATAAAGACTTTGTCTTATGGCACTTTTGACTCCTAATAACATGAATACACCTAATTAAACTTGTGATTCATAGATTAATTGTAACAAAATAAAAAAACATGTTTATATTGATCATTGAAATAAATAATATCTTTAGTTCAATATATCAAAGCTTATTTTATGGTTACTTTTCATTTATGCTAACAAAGATTGAAATACCAATTCACTTCACCATGCATTCATGCCAACATAGTTTTTTTTTTGTTTTCCAGCCTTCATTGGTCTAAATTAGTCCTATTTTGTTGGAGGTGTAAGTTGCAAAAGTTCCCTCACCATGAACATGGAAACTCTATTGCCTCAATTACATTTTTTTAAAGCTTTTACTATGCACCTTAGCAATAGTCATCATGGTTTTGCTATTCATTGTGGCTTTGTTGTTTTTGTTGCCCCTTTGAAATAAGAAGTTTGAAAGAACACCTAAAACTATCACCCTAGAATCTTTGTTTCTACCTTGTAAATTGCATAAGGTGTTTTGGAAAAGTTCTATTGAAGGGAAATTCCATGTTGTCATTCTCATTACTAATCATCTTCCTTAAGGTCCTTAAGAAGTCCAAGTACTAAACACACTTTTCCACCTATTTCCCCTTTTTGCTTTGCTACCCATGTCATTATCTTGTTGATTGTTGTTGTATATCTTGTGTTTTTGGCATTGATATTCTTAGTTGCAATCCCTCTTTTCCTTATATACATAATCATCAAGTGTTGTAGATTTCAATCCTTTTAATAAGCATGCATGCCCTTTTGAAAGAGTCTACCACATCACTAAACTCTCATACTTGAATGAATTTTGTTGCAACTAAGGAATGAACACTATTAGTTCCCTTTGTATTTAATGAACAAGTGGCACAAATTGTTGAGGATCAAAATTATGGCATAGGTTGTTAAAGAGTAAGTGTTCATCAAACATGCATTGACGAACAATTGCCACTGATTTTGCTCATTATTTAGCCTTTTTTTACAACTCTTGTAAGAGATGTTAGTGATGATATGTCTTTGGGAAAATATTTTAAATTTACTTTTTTATAGTTAAATATAATGTGTCACCTTTTTTTTACATTGAAATCAATATTTCCCATTCATTTGATTTTGTAAGTTGTTACATTTGTATACATTTTCTTTTGTCTTTTTGTGTAAAATCAAATTATCTACTTAGAAAGTATATCTAAATTTACTGAAAAAATTAATGAAAGAAAAAATCTATATTGAAACATCACAAATGATGGTATGATGAAATTTGAGTGATGTAATGTACCACATTTCCAACTACAAAAAACACATTATTCTAGTACCTTGGCCAATTTGAAACTAATTCTATTATTTTCAAAAATGTTGAAATTTTCAAAAATTATATCTTCCAAATCAAAAAATATTGTGAAGGAAAATAGTGATTATTTAAGATATTCCATTTGTTGAAATGAATGTTTCAAAATTAATTAATTATTCAACAGACATGTGTTGAAATGGCCAAGGTACTACGATATAACAAACCCTATTCCCATTCAAAAATTGAATGTTTGTAAAAAATGAAAGTATTGTTTTCATTGTTACACATGTAATTAGGGTTTGTAAAAAACTAAAGGTATTATTATATTCTCAATGTAAATGGAAGAATTATTGTTTACAAAAAAATGAAAATATTACACCATTGTCATTAAATATTATATTTTATAAATATTGTTTGCCCATAAGCTTATGGGTGTTGCAAAAAAAGGTTTAATGAATGGGTGATTTTGACTTAATTGTTGTCAATGACCAAATGTCAATAAAAACCACGATGTATTTGGTTTCAGAAAATATGATTACCTAGTCTAAATACCATATTGAGAGAAGAAATTTTGATGATCCTTTGAAAGAGTCATTATGGGTGTTTCTTGTGAGTCCTTGAACAAATGTATAGCCCTTTTATTGCAAGCTTGTTGGCTACCTTTTTTTTTGTCCAATGTACATGTGATGCAAAAAAAATTTAACCCCTTTTAATTAGCTCTTTAAACTTGCATATAGGTGCCTTTGCAATACTTGCATGTGGGATATATTATCAATAAAAGTCAAAATCATGTTCAAAACACAAGTTTTTGTGATACTTGGGTTAGAAACCCACATCATGTTTCACATATTGAGGACTTTATATGTTCAAGTAATCATAATGAAATGGCTAGTTGATAGGAAGGTAGGGCCATGTAAGTTATAAACAAACTTAGGTAGGTAATAGCTAGGTAAGTGTAGGGGAAGATAGTACTATTGTGCCTATTCCAATTTACCTTTATCTTTTGACATCAATGTTGCATAAATGGTGATAGGTACATAGGTGCAAATAAGTCATCCAAAGTAAAGTAAGTAGAAATATAAGCAATATGTATGTTATGTTGAATGGGTTAGTAGTTCAAACTTCATAGGTAAGGGAGAGAATACTTTAGTGGCTAAAATTATATAAATGTAAAATTAAGAGGATGAAGGGGCTACCCCAATAGATAAGGGGTGTGAAGTTGTGAGTTGTTAAGTCAATGATCTAAGAGATCAAGTCCTAGCTAAGCCCCCTTTTCTTCACACTTGATGAAGATAGTTAACTACCTTAATGGTTAGGGTTGATATTTTGTTGCCAAAGTTGTCAATAAGATTTTCTTTGATTGGGTTTTATAGTCAAAAGTACCAAAAATGATAGGTGTTAAGAAAAAACCACCTTGTCAATTTGATTAATAAACAATGGACCATTTGATTGGGTCAAATTTATACCTAAATTAAAATCATTTTTTGGATTATTATTTAAAAAGTTAATAGGTAGGTAGGTGCTAGCCTAGCCTACCTAACCTCATTAAATTACTTAGTATAAACTACCTATATTAACCTTTTAAGCGTGCACATAGGTTGCAAGTATAAATAATTGAACCCCAAACCTTCACAATACTAAACCAATGGATTACACCATCACAAGAGTTCACTTTTTGTCAAGTTTTTTTATTTCACATGTTATTTCACATCATTAAACATAGTGATTAAACTTAGGTGATTAAACCTAGTGGTTAAAATTAATGGCTAAACATAATGGTTAAATCAAGTGGCTAAACTTAATGGTTTAGTATAATAGCTAAACATTGGTTAAACCTAATCATTAAATCTAATGGCTAAACATAGTGGTTAAACCTAATTAATAAACTTCATGATTAAATTTCATGGAAATTTTTTGGTTAAACTTAAATATTAGATTTGATGGCTAAACATAATAAGTAAACTTTGGTTAAACCTAATGGTCAAATGTAGTGGCTAAACCAAGTTGATAAATATAATGGCTACAATTTGGCTAAACCTATTAGCTAAATCTAATGGCTACACATAATTATTAAACTTTGGTTAAACATAAATTATACCTAGTGGTTATATCTAATGGCCAAATTTAATGATTCAATTTAAGCTAAACTCAATTGAATTTATACTTAGTGTTAAATTTAATGACTAAACATAGTGGTTAAATTTAAATTAAACTTAATGACTAAAATTTGGGTAAATTTAGTGGCTAAACTTAGTGGCTACATTCAATTGTTAAATTTAGGTAGGTAAGTAGGTGGGTAGGTAAGTAAATAAGTTGTACGAAAGTGAAAAAATATAGGTAGGTAAGTAAGTGGGTAGGTAAGTAAATAAGTTGTACGAAAGTGAAAAAATATAGGTAGGTAGGTAAGTGGGTAAGTAAGTAAATAAGTTGTACGAAAGTGAAAAAATATAGGTAGATAAATAAGTTGATAGGTGAAAATGTATAGGTAGGTAGATATGTACGTACATCCATAAGCAAATAATAGGTAAATGGATGGATGGGTAATAAGTAAATAAGTAACTAGTTAAGTAAATATGTGAATGAATAAATAAGAGGTAGATACATAGGGTAATAGACCATGTCACATCTAATTAAAAATCATTGACCATCTTGATTAAATGTTCAATTTGATTAAAAATCATTGGTCATTTTTACTAAAGTTATATAATTTGACTATATGTATTTACTT
>Ga0209208_10009643_pt1 | contig 12656 bp, 10 predicted proteins | sample S1TSphfallax_3_FD_187694 | JGI IMG/M metagenome (GOLD analysis project Ga0209208, IMG submission 187694) | Host-associated microbial communities from peat moss isolated from Minnesota, USA - S1T2_Fd - Sphagnum fallax MG (SPAdes) (version 2) | ecosystem: Host-associated > Plants > Peat moss >...
TTTTTTATATGGGTGTTTTTTTGGTACAGAAGAAGAACGTTTAAACACCATTTAAACGGGAAAAAACGTTTTTTCGTTTAAACGTTTAAACTGTACCTAACAACACTGGTTCCACCCCTTTCCAAAGGAGGGTTTTTTTTAAAGGATTGGGAGAGGTGAATTGTTTTTGGGATGGGGACTAATCCAAAGGTTTGTTTCTTGGGTGGCATGGGAAGGAGAAGTTTGGTTGTTTTTCAAAGTAGGAAAGAGGGATTTTTTTAATTTTCCAAGGAATTGGTTTTTGGTGGTGTGAGATGGGGTGGTTGGAGAAAGGGGTCGGGTATAGATTTTTATATATTGTCTTCTTCTTTTTTGATACGGTGATTTAATGAAATTTTTTTCTGAAGAAAATATTTTATAAAAATTAATGATTTTTTTTGGGAATGGAAAAATTTCAACACAAAAATTTTATTTAAAAATTTAATAGAAAGAACAATCAATATTTTGTTTAAAACTTAACATTTAATACATCTAACCAAAAAAGGGGAAAAAAAAAATCAAATTTGATTTTTTAATGTGTCTAATTGTTTTTATGTACATGATAAAAAAGTTGAGGTTTAACATATAATATAATATATTTGAGCAAAAATGAAAATAATGATTAAATAGTGGGAAAAAAATTAAGGTTTATGTCTTAATATCTTTCAAATTTAAGTTGAGATTTTTAAGGTTTGGGTGCAAGCATGAAATGCATAATCAAAATTCATAATATGCCAAAGGTATCAATGTTTTGTTCATTATTATCTAACCATCAAACCATGTCTCATCAATATCCATGGTTAATGGTAAATATCTACCATAGTCAAAGTTACTAAAATTCAATAATTAAAATTTATAAGATGCCAAGGGTATTAATGTCTTGCTCATTATTAGACCATAATTTAACTGCCAAACCATGGATATGATCCTTTATTATTATGTTGAAATTGACCATAGTCAAAATTACTTATAGTTAATACAAAGTAAAAAAAGTTTAGAGTTAAATTTAAAGTTAGGTTTAAGGTTTAAATTAGATCTTTTATCCCATATAAATGCAACATTGTATGTTTGTTGTCTTTTTTTTTTCATAGCAAGAACAATGTCTTTGGTTTAAACTTTCACCATTTATTGATTTAAAAAAAAAATATTTTGCAAGTTTGTGTTTCTACAAGTGTATGTTTTGCCAAATGTGTGTTAGTTTTGCCAAATGTTACTTCATTTGTATGTCAAATTCATTCTGGTAATTTTTTTTTGTTTTTACACAATGGTTATTGTTTTATTGAAAGGAAGTTAAATGAGTTGTTGTGATGGGTGAATTGGATTTCAAAATTAGAAATGTTGCATTTGAAGCAAAGGTGTTCAATAAATATGGCACCTTTGATCAAATTACAAATAGGAGCATGGAAGATCTAGGCTATGCATATATTCATTATGATTTGTTGGATAGGGCAACTCTGACCACAATCATTTTGAGGGTGAAATTGCTTCATATAAAGATGTATGAGTAACATTTACAAAAAAACATGTTTATGAAGGTGAATTTTTTTGGAATTGATTCAAAGTTCAAAAAGGGTTTTGAATAAGGTGACATGCATGTTGTCATTACAATTGAGTTGACAACCATTGTGGGCATCAATTCCTGCATTCCAACCTAAGTTAGTTCCCGTGTTTTTTCACATGTATTCCATTAAGGAATTCAAAAAAATTATTTAAAATTGGAGGTCTGCTACCATTGTTGTCATCATCATTGGTGTAAGGGAAGTGGGGGATAACAAAGGTGAAAAAAATTGTTGAATGTAAATGGTGAAGGTGAATTTGATCAAAACATTCTTACTTTTGGTAACAATTTTAGAACAAAATATGAGCAACTTCTTGAGGTGTACAATGGAAGCCAAAGTGCTATGATTTTAATCAAGAATGTGACAACAACATTAAAAGGAGATTAATATTTGAAGGCATAATATTATACAAATTTAACAAAGGTTGTTGACGAAGCTATTTGAACTTGCCTTCTATAGTTACACAACAAATTATCAAGTGCTCAATTTGCATTCAAAGAGGTAAATTCCTTTCCTTTCATTTGCATCATTCAATGTTTTTTCCAAATTTAGACATAAAACATCAAATAAAACCTAATGTTCATCTCATGATCAACTTATTAGAAAAAAAATGAGAAATACAAAAATAATGTAATAATTTTTCAAATTGTTATTTATGAATGTAAAAAAAAGTCAAATATTCACCTAATTTTCTAAAATGGTCCATCAAGTGGTCCTTAGCAATCTAGGATGGAAACCACTTGGTCCTCACAGTTAAAGATTGAATACACTAGGTGGCCACAAGGTGGTTTCTAAGGGAAAAAAAACATTAAAAAAACATAGTGGCCACCAAGTGGTCCTTAGTAGTTTAGCGTCAAAATGAATTAATGGCCACTACGTCTCAAAACAAAAAAAAAAAGACTCGGTGTCCACTAAGTGGTCTCCAAATGAAAAAAAAAAGAATTAAAAACAAACTACCTAGTGGCCACTAAATGGTCCCTATTTAAAATCAAAATGACCTAGTGGCCACTAAATGGTCCATGTTTAAAATCAAAATGACCTAGTGGCCACCAAGTTTCTTAGTGAAAAAAAATGTTCAACTTTGGACTACAAGAGACCATCTGGTGGCCACTAGGTGGGTTTTTTTTTTCCTTCCACCTAAAGACCACTTAGTGGCCACCCAAATCTAATGTAAAAAAAAACAACAATTTGATTTTTCCCTCTTTGAGGAGGGGAGAACCATGTAGAGACATACTTATTTTTCCTATAATAGCCTGCAGAAAATAAAATTACATTGAGATGAATTTTTTTTTATTAGAATTGTTTAAAGAACAAAAATCCTGTTCCATTATACATTCGACATAGAGTACAATGTTGCTACTAAAAATGAAAAAAAATAAAAATAATGTAATTTAATGGAATTAATTTTTGGGTAAAGAATATGCGATAAAATGTTTGGAATGTGTTTGTTCAAAGAAAAACATATTGTAATTTTAATATGCTAAGGTAGATGAGTATGTGAAAAAAAATGTAAATAATTTTTTATAACTTTCTCCACATTGGTCAATAATCATTGAACATTGAAAGGATTTTGTAACCCCTTTTTTGGCACATATAATGTCACAAAAATCACTAAAATTGGTTTTAAAATGAGCAAGATATGGCTTGTGGAAATGAAGGTGGTGAAAATGTAAGGTTTAAACACAAAAAAGTTTTTGTTTTAAATCTTAAGATACATATATGTTGGTCTAATGTTTCTACACTTCCAAGATCAATTGTAAAGTTTTAAATTTCACACCCATAGCTTTTTAAATCATTCAAAACAAATAGGAAACAAAAGAGATATATGGTTGAAAGAAAAAGGTACAACGTGTCTTTTTGGTGCTTGAATGACCAATTCTTCTTAATATTTCTTTTTTTCTTATTATTTTTTATTTTATTCTTTGTCTTCTCTTTAGGTATTAATTTTTTTAATTATTAAATTTGCACAACATCTTTTATTATGCACTTCTTACACATTTCATTTTTTTCATTTACATATTATGTGTATGTGCGTGCATGGTTTTATTACTCTTTTGATTGCTCTACTTTTTCTCCACATTTTCCCTATGTTTATATACATTTTCATTTACCTTTTTGTTTGAACATATAGTCTTTTTTTTTAGGTGACTAGAGTGTTGTCCATAGCCAACCATGTTACAACTCCATTTGAAAAAGTATGTGGAAAATGTCATGTAGTAGATATCATGATTTATCCAACGGGTGGTGTTCATTATAACACTTGTTTTTCAAAATCAATGGTTCAAAAATTACACTTTCTTCATGGTTCCATTGCAACTAATGATGAACATGTGTTATTAATTATTGAGTGCAAATGACTTTAAATAATTGTGCATATGACAAAATCTAAATTCTTGGATTTACTTCATCCAAAACAAGTTCAACTCCTCATTTCAATTCGCATTCATTGTAATTTTCAATTGTCAACCACATTTGCCTTTGTTGGCTTTCAAGAAAACATTCAATAATTTATCTCACAAACGAAAACTAGTTTAAAAGGTGAACGTTTGTTGTTCCTTTGATAATTATTCTTGGTGATAATGTCCAACGTAGTGTGAAACACAAGCTTGACTTTCATGAATCAAAATTAATTTCTAAACAAATACCCTCTTACAGACATTAAAGTTGTTGATAGTTTTTATGTGACCTTTTTATAGTTACTTTTAGTATACGAATAATCTATATATGTGCAAACTCCCTATATCAAAAAAATTAGTTTAAATAACCCATATTATATAATCATTTTCATAGTTTTTTTTTCTAGAGGAAAAAAAAGTTCTCATATATCAATTTACATCAAGTGCCAAAAATAATTTTAAATGCAACATTTTCTATATGAAATATTTTTTCCAAAAAAAATAGTTTTTTGATGGAAGCAATTTTTTCAATGAAAGCAAATTTTTAATGCAAGCAATTTTTCAATCCAAACAAATTTTTCAATGAAAATAGTTTTTCAATCTAAGTAGTTTTTAAAATGAAAACAATTTTTCGATGCAAGTAGTTTTTTCAATGAAAAAAGTTTTTCAATGCAAATGATTTTTTAATATAAGAGTTTTTTTAATGCAAATAAATTTTTAATGTAAGGAGTGTTTTAATGAAAATAATTTTTAATGATTTTTTTGGTTTCAATGCATGCAAATTTTTAATATAAGTATTTTTCTTATTAATTTTTTTTAACGTTAACAAATTTTCCATCTAAGTAATTTTCCATAATAATGGAAAATGCCTTTAATAAATCTTATTGATTCATCATGTGAACAAGTATTACATTCATATGGCTTTCATTTAGTTTCAGCATACAAATATGAAATAAGTAATTGTCTTTTTGATTATATATATTTATTGGATACCCATTTATCACTTTTGAATTGAGGCAAAATAACATGGCACATTTAAATCAATGTTTATTATTGAATATAGAAAAAACCCAACAATGTTGTATTCATAAATTAAATCTAAGTTTTTTGTTTGATATGGATCAAAACATGCTCACAAATGAACATCAATATGTGCCAAAAATGACATTAAATGTTAGTATGGGAGGTTTGTGGGGAGATTTCACTACAATATTTTGGATAATTGAATATTTACAAAGGCCATTTTACATTTGGGTTAAACTATCAAAATGCATTATGATTCGATGTGGCATGGATTTTCAATCCATCCCTTTACATATAGCATGTAGTTTTCAACATTTTGAACCACTTCAATATGTTAATGGTCTATCTAGGTCTTTGCCTACTTTTCAAGTTAATAATTCCAAAGTTAACATAAATTTAGATGATTTTCCATCTTTTTAAGAATTAGTGGTGAAACAACCTTGTATTCAATTATCGCGACTAACTACATGTTTTTGCTATAATGAAAATTTTGATTATGCATTAATGGACAGTTTGAAAGATAATTGGGATTCACCATTGGAATATGTTGTTTCATTGTTCACCCTTATTATACTACAAATATTATATATATATATCACAAAAATCTTTCATAAATGATAAAGTTCAATTATCATATGTTCAATGCATTCTAGAAAAAATTCAATAACCAATTCCCACACAACTTCTTACAAAACATAATGTCAATGAAATAAAATAGTATATAATGTTAATATCAAGGAAAATTGACATAATTCAATATAAATTGACATTTATAATAAATAAATCCAAGGCATTCCCATAATTCCATGTTTTAGTTGTGAAAGGCTATATATTTAAAAATAACTTAAATTTTTAAAAACTAATTATCAAAACTACTTTCAATGTATTTTCAAATTCAAATATAATCTAATTCAACATCATAAATTTGTACAAGGTTTTTACATAATATTAGTGAAAATAAACCACCCTTATTTCAAGTACTAAATAAAATTTTCCAGAAACAAAATTATTCTGTCAGTTGCATGGAAGTTGGAAAAGTTTTCCTTGGGTGGTACCATTAAGAACCACCTTACCAAAATCACAGGAAAGTTGGACCCAATTTAAGAAATAAAATTTCACCTACTTATACATTAGTTTATTTAATTGGACTAGGTGGGCTATGTGTTCCCCATTTATGCACACACTCATGAAAAATAATGAACACCCAAAAACATATAATATGCATTAATATTTTAATTTCTGAACCATTCCTAACCCATTCCTGACCCAATTCCTATCTTTTTCTTTTATGTGTCGTTACATTTACATAGTAGATATTTTTTCTTGCTTATTTAGTACATGCACAAGGGAATGATCCAAACTAATCATTAAAACAACAAAAGGTGAAAATAATTATCATTTGTGTTCTTGACATCAATGGTCTTTTAGGGTTTCATAATCTTGATTTCAAAGTCATAACTAAATCAAAATTTATTCAATCAATTATCTATAAAAGAGATTAAGTAGGTTAACATTTGAAGTATTATAAAGAATTAACATCCAATAAAAATTCCCCAAAAATAGATTCCCTTTGCGATCCTAATAAAAAAAATCCTTCATGTGACATTCCTAAAACTTTTTCTTTATGCATTCATTTTTCACATCAAAACACATTTTTTTGTAAATTTAATTAAAATTTTGAATTCCACATGATGTGGGTAACATTTTGATAAATAATTTGGAATGAAAAGCTTCCTTTATGTGAATCCTATGTTGTCCTAAAGTTGGATGGGTCACAAAAATTTGGGGTGTGACATATTTAGTGGTACCACCCCAAGGATAAATTTGCCATAATGTTATTAATATGCCCACAAATGTGGATCCAATTCAATCAATACTACCATGTTTATCACATGATGGTACAATAATAGGTGTGTTTTTAAAACAACATCTTGAATACATGATCTTTATATGTTAGCAAATGTTCATCCAAATATGGTGATGGTCACTTTATGACATTTAATTGAAACACCATTATACAAAGATTTGAATGTTACCATTCATCATCAATGGGTGAGTTTGTTTGCTTTACATATGAATTTAAAATCTCAAATTCTTACTTATAATAATATATCATTTGATAACTTTGATTTTGACAATGAAAAAATATATTGTACACCAACAAATTCAATGATACATGATTTTTTAAATGCTTCAAAAGTAATGGATTATGAAAATACTATATATTCTATTGCCCCAAGTTAAAACTTTCACCCTTTATTTTATTTAAAGATCAACATTCAAAGGAATTAAATTTTCCAAAATTATTTTATGGTTAATGTCGACACATTTTTTAACGTTTTTAATATCGACAAATAGTTTAATGGGAATTATTTGATAAATCTAGGGAGTTTTTAACAAATATTTTTAACCTTTTTTTTTAGATGTGAAAAATTCCATTCAAAAAGTCATAGGTTATAGTTAGGTGTGAATATGAAAAGGAAAACTATATGATAGAACTTGAAAAGCTTATCAAATATGAAATAAACCAAATTTAGATGTATCTTCAAATCATACTTAAGTTATTGTGATTCAGAAGGTTTACGTGATCCACATAATTATTTAAAAAGGTTTCAAAAACATTTATTTATAATGATTCAACAACTTGGTCCTCCAACGTTTTTGTCATTTACATTTGATGAAAGATTATGGGATCCTCTCATTAAAGTTTTACACACATTACATGTTTCAAAATTAAATCTCTTAAATAAAATCAAAAACCTCTAATCTATTCAGATAATAGAATTGATACGAATTGAACCTATCACGTGTGTAAAATATTATGATCATAAAACATCTTGTTTTTTCAAACTTATTGCAAAAGATCAATATATTTTTGGATATATATATTTCATTACTAAATTTCAAAATCATGGGAATGAACATGACCATGGACTTTTATAGATAAAAATGCTCCTATGTTTGGCATGCACACAAATGAAGCAATTGAATAGTTTGTGAACATGTAGATTTCGTATGATGTATCATTATTACCAAACCCATTACAAAATGCATAACAACATCAACACACACATACATGTAAGGACAAAACCATGTTGTTTGTAGATTTCATTACCTATTGCCTCCTATGCATAAAAAAATAATTTAAGAACCTTTTCAAATAAATGGAAATGATCCATTTTCAGAACAATACTTCCATACACAAGTAAACAAAATATTTCAATCTTTAAAAGTTTTTAAAAAAATGATGATATATATTTTTTGAATATTTAAATTCTTTAAACCTTAATGAAAGTACATATATATTAAGTTTGAAAAGTAAATTAACAATATCACACATTTATTTTAAAATGAACTTGTAAAATAATGCATTTAGTATACATGTTGTTCATTTGTGGTTTTCAAATACAAATATTCAATTTATTTTGGACCCATATGCAATAACAATATGTTGCACATCATATATGACAAAAATAAATAAATAAATATAAAAAACTACATTCTATTGTTAAAAAAAACCCCAAATAATATAGATGCAAATACAAAAATTCAAAAATTAGATAATTGTTTTCTTAATGCCCAATAAATGGTTATTCAATATACTATTTACCTTGTGCTTTCTTTACCATTATATCATTCGAATATTTCAATTCATAAATAATATTCCTTTTGAAGAACATGTTTTTGTGTTAAAATCATAAGTTACATTAAATGAATTAAAACCAAATTCAATTGATATAATGTGTTCATCGATCACAAACAAATATATTAATCATTTTAATCAATATGAATTATTGTCAGAAACAAAGTTTTTGTTTTTTATAACATTGAAAAAAAAAGATTTCAAACATTGCAAACCAAAAATTATTAAGTTTGTAAATTATAATAAATATAAAAATATTGAAAATTGATCAAATTTTTTTTTTATTATATTCACCATTTTGAAATTTAGAAAACTCACAACTTGGAACTATTGTAACTTGGCATGATGCATATTGTCAACAACATGATGAAATTTTTAAGATTAAATTTATTTTCGACTACCAAATGCCATATCCAAATATTTAAAAAATGGATGATTCAATAGATTCAAAATCAAAACCATTACATTCAACTAACATTTGGACTAACGATATAGATAATGAAATAAATGATCCATGTTCTACAAATTCATGTAACAAACACAATCAATATTGAACACTATGATTTACGATTTGATTTTGTCATTTAATCATATAATGGATCAAACCAAAAATCATAAATTTTAGAATATGAAAATTTTACAAATCATTATATTCCATGATGATGGAAGAATTTGAATATTGTAGTTTATTTAAACAATTAAATGAAGATTTTTTTTTTGATGATATTATGCATAAAAAAAAATTGTACTTTGATACACTAATATGTTTATTTTTGACAAGGGGTGTTGAAATTGGTAAAAATTTTATATTAAAATTCATAATTAAGGGATTATTATGATTATACAATAGAGACATATCTTTTGATTTAACAATTTTAAAAATAAATAGATAAAAAAATACATATTGTATGTGTGTATCGAATTCATTCATGTTCAATTTCTACATTCTTAAACAATTTTCAAAATATAATTCAACAATCTCCTAAACATTGTTATGGGATCTCCCATAATGATGAGTTTGAAAAACTTGGATTTTTTTGAACAAAATAATTATTTACAACTTTCTATTCATTTGTATGGTCAAATAAATGGAACCATGGTTTCAATTTCTAAATATCCACAATGAATTCTAAGATGGTTAGAAAACTTTGTTTTTTAGTTCAAATGTGAAAAAACAAATTCATGGTTTTTCATAAAGCCAAGAAACTTTCATCCAATATAACTTGAGTTCATAGAAAGAATTAAATGTAATACCTTATTTTCAGGACAAAGCCTTTCATGGCAAAGCCACTTGTTTTAGTGGTAATCTTCATTCTAATTAATTTTGTGAATTTCAATGCACTTAATTGCAACAAAATCAGTGAGTTTGGTGTTATTGAATATAGGCCACTTGAAATCTTTGTATTGGAAAGGCTCAAGTGCTTGGAAATCACATATAATTACTTCAATGACTAAGTTGTTTCACCCTTCTTGGTCTACATTATTTCCCAAATTGGTTTGAAATTTTGGTTTGCAATTGTCAACTTGTTAATTTGGAAGGATTTATGGGCTATCTTGGCATGGATAGTTGAAGGTCACTTATAGAATGCATAAAGTGATTTTCATACCAAGAGTTTTAGGGGATGTTCTTGAGACAAAAATCAAAATGCAAAATCATTTTTATCAAACATCTAAACTATAAACTAGTTCCACATGTAGATGATATATGATTCAAATGATTGCATAATAAAGACAATAATTGTCTTTCAATTTGTTTTAGATAAAAAATTCATGGCATAGGCCTTTATTGCACAAAACAAAGGACATCATAAACAATAGCCCCATGAAGGAACCATTATGAATATTGCAAAAGGGTGAACATCAAAGAAAAATCATTCTTTATTAACCAAACCTTAGTATCAAGGGACTATTGAGGATTGTTTATAAAATTCATTTAGGAATGGATGGAGACATCCAATGATAGATGACTCATTACAATTGAGGACTATTGAGGACATTTTTGATTAATAATATAGGGATCCAGATGGAAAGCAAGCGACATGAAAGGGCCAACAAAAGACTATATAAAAGAATAATTTTGATTTTTGTAGGAATTTAATCGAAATAATTGGGACAAGTTTGTGCAAGAGATAAAAAGGGAACTAAAAAGGACAAAGGAGAATGTAAAGACCTTTCAAAAACTAAATGTTGTGAATTTTTTTTGTTGCAATAATGTCAAAATTCACAAAAAAAAATCTTATTGTTCTTACTATCAAAATCTAGTAAAATAGTAGATAAAATGAATATTTTTCATTTTTTTTTTGGTCATGTTGGTTTTAGCGCAAAAGAAATTTTTAAAGTGGAACCATGTTTGAAAAATGGCATGTTTCAATAGGTAATTTAAATATTATTTTATAAATGAAAAAATTGAAGTTCCAAAATAGATGATGTGATGGTGCAATAGGGAAAATTGTCGCAAAAATGATAATGTGACTTTCCATTTAAAAATTAGTGCACATTTTAGTTGATTTTTTTTTTCCACATGGCAATTTAAGTCATATTAAATAACTTATTGTTCACTTATGAATTGTTAAGTGATAATAACAACCTAATCAAATAAGGCTAAATGACCTAAGTCTAGGAAGCTTAAATTAAACAATATAATCTAGGAGGTCTAACCTATGTTAAAAAACAATTTAGGTTAAGAGTCTAGGTGGGCTATTTACACAAGGAACCTAGGTTAATTAGGTCGTTTACTTAGGTTGCAATTGTGAAGATTTGAACCCCTCACCATCATCTTGAAGGTTTAAGCTTTTAATCATTACACCACAACTTATTTTGGGTAACAAAACTAACCACAATAAAACTATAAACAATAATTTTATACAACTTAAGTAACAAAACCTATGTACCTAGTCAAGCTAAACCTAGCTTGGTAGGCCTAGCTTAACCTACCTTAAGTAGACCTATGTTAATTTAAGTTATCTTAGGCCTACCTAAGTTAACATAAACATATATAAATTAACCTAGGCTACAAAGGATAATTTAGGTTAGCATAAATTACTTTAGGTTACTTAGGATAAGTTAAGTCCGTTTAAGTTAACATGAGTTTAATTGAGGACAACCTACACTACTACAAAAGTGGGGTGTAATTTACCAACCTAAATGACTATGGGACCTTAAAAGTGAAATAACTTCATTGCATTTTACTGGTTTCACCCTAGTGAAAATTATTTCACTATAATATCATTATGTAAGACATCATGTTTCATATTTAGTTAACATAATTCACTATCATAATCTACTATAGTAAATAGCTTTATTTCTATGTTTTTTTAATATTATATATATGCTACTTTATGATATATCCTCTATTATTTTAAGCTACTTTAGTTATTTTAATTTATATCTTATGTTATTATAGGCTATTATAAATAATTATATTCTAAATTATTATACGTTATTTTATTTTAAGGTATCTTAATTAACTTATTATAAGCTTTTAAGTTATTCTAAATTAAATTATTCAACTAACTTTACGCTATACCTTAGGTTATTTTATTTAAAATTAATATATTTTATTTCAAGTTATATTTTAAATTATTCAAGGTCATTTTACTTTACGTTATTATAAATTATTTTATCCCCAATATAATAACTTAAAATAATCTAAAATAAAATATAATGATTTAAAGTAAAATAATTTAAAATAGAAAATAATAACCCATGAAAAATAATTTACAATACCCTACAATATAATAACTACCAATAACCTATGATATTTCAACATAAAATATCCAACAATAATTATAATATAATAATCACTATTAACCATTGATAAAATAACCATTAATAGCCATCAATAGTCACTAATAAAATAACCACCGATAGCCACTAATAAAATAACCACCCATAGCCATTAATATAATAGCCACCAATAGCCATTAATATAATAGCCACCAATAGCCATTAATATAATAGCCACCAATAGCCATTAATATAATAGCCACCAATAGCCATTAATATAATAGCCACCAA
>Ga0209208_10009644_pt1 | contig 12655 bp, 6 predicted proteins | sample S1TSphfallax_3_FD_187694 | JGI IMG/M metagenome (GOLD analysis project Ga0209208, IMG submission 187694) | Host-associated microbial communities from peat moss isolated from Minnesota, USA - S1T2_Fd - Sphagnum fallax MG (SPAdes) (version 2) | ecosystem: Host-associated > Plants > Peat moss >...
AAATTTTGTAAGAGGAAACCCGGTAAGTTTTGTGGGTAGATACATACATAAAGAGGAAGGCTAGGTTCACAGGTAAATAATAAGTATGAAGTCTTCAGACGGACAGACATCACTATACTTAGGCCCACTTTAAGATGTAGGTCCAAAATCCAGGGTCCAAAATGAAATAGAGCAATCCTATTGGATGAGAACCATAAACGGACCCACATCTTTTTGACTAGGGTGTAAGACCCCAAAAAAAAGTGACAAATCGAGTCCAAATCAGGGACCCTGGACCCATCTAAAGTGGGCTTTAATATATAAGAGGGAAATTATAAGGGTAGAACATTGCATGATTGCAATAGTCGTCTGGATTCAAACTCATTATATATATTCACCCAATCACCCTCTCGGAGAACCCTCGGACCTCACAAATTCAAGAAAAAAGAGGAAAAAAAAGTGGGGCTCGTTTCCTATAATAAATGATGACTTTCCCTTTTACGATAAGTTCCAAAACAAAATCATGGTTAGTTAATTGGACAAAAATAACACCTGAGTTAAGTTAAGTTACAAAAAATGCTAAATATCCCCCGGAACACACACGAACGACCTCTGTCCGGACACGACAGTGCAATGCCCCGCTGGGTTTCTGCTGTAGGGATTGACCCCCCCTTTAAGTTACAATTTGTCACCAATATATTTGTTTTTCCTTGGTCCCGAATTCAAGTCAAAATTGTTTCGGAAGTTGTTTACGTAGCAGGATGCAAAAACACCACCACCCCCCTCCCCCCCCAACTACCTTCCCTTTTCCCACTCAACGAACTTTGCAGGTGTCAGTGCGGTCTAGAGTACACTTGGGTCCAAGTGTCACCAATAAATTATAAATTATAAGTTTTGTTAGTAATTTTTTTCAAGTTCAAGCCAAAATGGTATCTCAAATTGGACTATTGGGATGGACCCAAAATCAATTTTTTTTTCCTTTAACGGAAAGCTAATACCGTTGTTTTAAGTCTCCAGCTGTGACTTACTTATTGGTTTCAAGTTCAAGCCGACAATCATTTCCGTAATTCCTTCACTCTTTCGTAGAGTGGTTGTGTGTTGTGTGAGTCATGCCCATTGTAGTTTCGGATATCTTTCTTTCATGGGTCTTTTTTTTTACTTTTTCTTTTTTTTTAATTTTTAATTTTTTAATATATTTTTTCTAATTTTCTATTTTTTTTAATTTTAAAAAATTTTGTGATCCCAGTTCTACTGGCAGCATTTTGGGGATATTTTGCAGTTATTGGGCTTTACTTGGCCTCCCTTAAAAGAGATTCCGGAAGGGAGGCCAAGTAAGCCTAATAAAAATATTGGACAATTAAAACTGTGAATTATTTAAAACTAGTGTGGCCTGTGCCATTGGCCCAAGTGTGATGAAACTTTAATATGAAGTTATTGAATTCCAATTTTGATTTTCTTTAATTGAATTTTCAATTGTAAAGATGTTTCAAATTTTAGTATCTTGTGTACCTTAGGTCTAGAAATTACAAAACCACCTCCATAAAATCTTACTCATTGAAGTTATTGAATCCCAATATGAAAAGCACACCCTAATTCCCTCATAATATTTCATTTTGATTTTATTGAACTCTCAATGATAAAATTGTTCAATATTGGATTACTCTTTGCACCATCATAAGTCTAAACATTAGGAAAGCACTTCAATGCCCTCCTTTCATTTTGAGATTTCCAACACTACAAAGAGCGAAGTAAGGGGGTGTCGTGGTTTGGGAATTCTCAATGCATTAAACAAATCAAACAACCTATTTCCTTAACAAACAGATTTAAAACTTTGATTGAACTTTTAATTTGGAATTGTTGAGTGGGATGATGCTGTGTGTGTGTCTCTCTCTCTATTTTATGGAAGAAGTTTGGGAGGGCCATTACCAGCTCAATTAGCTTTGCTCTCAAGTTTGTTTAGTTAATTGGCAATCCACCTTGCCCACCCACCCACGGCTGAAGAAGTTTGGGAGGGCCATACCAGCTCAATTAGCTTTGCTCTCAAGTTTGTTTAGTTAATTGGCAATCCACCTTGCCCGCCCGCCCACCCATGGCTGGATTTTCAGCTCCGTGAGCAAAGTGCCTTGTTCGATCACCCTGGACTTCCATCAGAAGCAGCTCCTCTTGCATCTTGAGTCACGATTTCACACATGACACCAGGAAAACTTCAATTTCTGGCAACTCATTGCTTGGACCGAACAGCCTTGGACAGCACTCATAGTTCTCAACAAACTAGGGCTTCAGACGGGTGTTGGGTGGGTAAATATTTTAACCTTTGTTGAGGAAGAAATCTTTACTACCCTTTTAATTATCGCACCTGATTGGTTAATATGTTAATCTTTACTCTTCCTTTTACCATACTCAGCTAACACATATTTAAAGGTTTGCCTAAGAGCATCTCTCTACCCATAGCAATGAGAACCTTTACTCACAATTTGGATGAAAAAGAGGGATCAAATTGTGTGAAATTGTCATTTGACACTAAATCTCTCTACCCATAGCAATGAGAACCTATACTCACAATTTGGATGAAATAGAGGGATCAAATTGTGTGAAATTTGTCATTTTGACACTAAGTTTGCCCAAATTTATGACAAATGCAATTGCACTAAATGGAAATCGGTGCTTTTTGATTGGTCAATGATAAAGATTGAGCACCCAGGTGAATAATTAAGACTGAATGTGGGATGTGGTTTAGGGGTTTACCCATCTGATACATATTTTGGAAAAAAAATCATTATTTTTAATATACCCTTGCCCAGCTAAGATATTAAAATTGGCATTACCTGCCCCAACACTCCTTTACACAATTGGGCATTCCAATATGGAAATTTTTGATTGGTCAGCAGCCGGCTGTGAATATTTTTTAATCGTGCCCCATTCAATTACAAAAACTTGTAATTAAACTGACAGTGGCCATTCTGTCTAGTTGCAGAATTATTTGCATTAGGGTAGAACAGCCCATGAGCGATCACTTACGGGTTCTGCGAGCTGGGGTTTAGTAGCTTTGCATTTTTTCACAATGGCCTTCAAAGAACTTAGGTGAAGCACTAGTCTAAGCACTAGTGACCATTTACAGCACTCAATTCCGATTTGAAATGAGATAGTTTTGACACCCCAAAGTGGGTGTGGTCTCATTATTTGAAAATAACTGGACAGAACACATGATGCTCCTATCTCTATGCAATGTACAACCTATGACCAAACACATTAAACTCTATGTAAGGATACCATTCTTCTTCTGAACACAAAATAATAACTTAAATAGGTTTGAACAAATTTTTATTGCTTTTCAGATTTGAAAATTATTACAAAAAGGCAAAAAAAATTCAAAAACTTTGCAAGGCTAGTTGCCCCAATGATGGGTGTGTTTAGGGTTTTCAGATAAAAGGTCTTTTGAACAACAAACTTAAAACCATAAAATAGACGATTGATGTGGTGCCATATGGGGCAATCTTGTGACACCTTACATCTCCTCCAGGCATCTCCCCCAAATCTCAAAGAGGGACATTGAAGTGATGGCGGTCGCACTTCTACATTTGAGTCCTCTATTTCCTTTCCTTGTTTGTGTTTTTTTTCCTCAACACTTTTGTGTTGCTTGTTGTCACAAAAATTTCATGATCACCATAGTTTAGCTTGTTTGTCATTATTTCTCTTCTTTCTTTCTCACTACCTCCCTCAAGTATAGCTTGTTTTGTTGTATAGTCATTTCACCATTGCCGCCAAAAGTGTTAAACCTCCTTGAGTTTGCAACGTTGGGACAAGCCAAGAGGGCTCAAGAACAACATCGCTTTGGTTGTGTTTGTTCTTGGGCAACAACACACACAAAATGCACTACCATCACATGAAATTTGACAATAGTCGAAAAGGCACGAACCTTCCTGGCTCCTCTTTCCTTCCCCATGTTTGTGTGTTTTCGTTTTTGCCTATCTATCTATTTGTATTGTCATCACCATCGCCCTTGTGTTGTTATAGGAACAAAGGAAAAATGTGAAGGTTGATAACAATCAGGAAGGTTGGACCTTTCGCTGCTCCTTCCTTTCTCCTTGTCTTCATCTTATATGTGGTTTGTTCCTTTGTTTTGTCATCGCCATCACCATGTTTGTGTTGTGTTGTAAGAATGAAGGTGAAAGGTTCATGTTGACAACAATCAAGAAATCATCGTGAGAACGCAAATTCTCTCGACTTTTTTTTTTCATCCCCAGTTTACATGTCCACATGTTTATCTACATGTCTGTCACCATCAACATGGTTATGCAATTAAAAGGGCCCAGCTCTTCGAGTTCTTTTCTGCATCCACAATCTATTTCTTTGCATGTTTGTCACCATTACCATTATTCTGTACTAAGAGGGTCGTAGCTCTCTCAACTTTTTTTTTTCCATCCTTAGTTTATTTTTCCATGTGTTTATCACCATCACCATTGTTCTACAATCAAGAGGGCTTGCGCTCTCTCATCTTTTTCCTTTCATTTTTGTGTTGTTGTTGTTTTATTTATGATGTTGATCACTCATGGATCACCATGTTAGTGTTTTGTCCCCCATCAACATCTCATTGTGGATGTTGTTGTTCAAGTACAAAGGCGTGTTGCGCAAAGGTCAACAACATTCAAAAGGGTTCGAATTTGACAATAATTGAAAACACCCAGGCTCCACAACAATCGAAAAAGCTTCAATGCACCTCTCATTCTTTTTTACCACCTTAAACCTCCATCACCATAATCCTTTTGAGTGCGCTCTCTCTTTCTTATTTGTCACCTTTACCCTCCTTTGCCAAAGTCCTCTTGGATGCACCTATGTTTTCCATTGTCACCTTAAACCTCTTCTATTAGAACCTTCCAAAGTGCAGCTTCCATTTCCACTTTGTCACCTTAAACCTTTTGTCTTAGAATCCTCTAAAATGCACCTTCCATTTCCACTTTATCATTCTAAACCTTCTCTACCACAATCCTTTAAAGTGCACCCTCCATTGCCACTTTATCACCCTAAAATTCTTCTACCATAGTTTTCCATAATGCACCCTCCATTTCCAGTCTATCACTTTAAACCTCCCTACCAAAATCCTCTTGAATGCACCTTCCATTTCTTTTTTGTCACCCTAAACCTCCTTTAAATCAAAGTTTTATTGAATGCACCTTCTTTTTCTTTTCTACCATTTTAAGTTTCCATTGTCACCTCATTTTCTTCTAATTTCTCCTAATTTTATAGAAACTTCTTTCCCTTTTCCTTTTCTTTCTAAACCTTAAACCCATTTCCACTTGCAACGTTCTTTTTTCCTTTACTTCAATTCTTTTTCTGCATTGCCATCTATAGACAATTTGACTCATGTTTCATTTGTCTTTCCCCCTCCAAACACCCTAATGCATCTTAAACCCATCATGGTCTAGGACCCTAAATCCTAAACCATAGACCCTTATCCCCTCCTTTATTCTTATTGAGAAAAGAACTGCAACATGATTAAAACATGTCTAGTACGCTGCATCCTTGCCAATCTTTACTATCTAACAAATTTTTGTTATGCAAATGTGATTCCTAAACCAAACCCTCTATAGCCTAAAGGATGCAAAATCATGCTTTAAAATTATTATGGAAACATTCACCAATAGCCCCAACTATAATAGCAAACCACGTTGGATTAAACTTGGTTCTTTACTCCTTTTCAATGATCCTTTGAGCTATTCCCTCGATTAGGGTAAGTGTATTTTGAAACCTTTTTTTATCTCGTTTCCTTCCTTTTTTTTTGCTTAAAGTTCCCTAACTTTGTCCATAGCGTCTTTGTCCATTGCTTTTTGCTTGAACATTGCCAAGTATTGGTCAGATGCCATGACATGTGAGCTAAAATAGTTTATTAGTGATTTTTTCCCAAGAATCCTCCTTTTTGGTAGTCGTGGAAAAGATAGCAAGTTTGTTAATGCAAAAACTTATTGGCTTTGGTATGAGACATTTAGGTCATCTGATTCAATACAAGGATCTTCTAATTTCACAATTAATTTAAGGTTGGTTGTTGGGGTGGTAGGGTTGCATGGCATTTCTACATAATTATGAGGTGTGGGTGAAGCCAAGCATTCAACTTTGGTGCAAGTTACTATAGCTACTCCTTGAAAAGTTCATGCAATATTCAATAAATCTATGGCAACTTCAACTTCATCCTCATTGTCGCTAGTTTGGATTGCATTTAAATGGTATGAATTCCTAGGATCCTCTTCCTCATTTATAATCATTTATAATGAAAACCTCATTTGGACCAAACTTGAGGTCATGGCAATAGAATTCAATGGCCAAATTTCACAAATCTTAAACCCAAATTTGATGGTTTTTTTTTTCAAAGATTGTTGTAAAACTTTGTCCACCCATTCTGCCAAGGTCATTTTGTTTGGTTCCAAAAAAATTTATTTGCCATGGTAGGATTCCATCCCTTTCAAAATGTTGATTTAAATGATTTAAAATAGGTCACATCTAAGGGCTAATGCATGTGTGAAATGTGAATAGGTAAGGTGACCATGTCCAATTCAAATTCTACAATTTGTTCAAGTGCATTGAAACATGTGATCCATGGCCATCGATAATTAAGAGGTGACGATTCTATTGAAAAATCCCCCTTGGTACAAAATCTACAAAAAAAAAGTAAACCATTGGTTGAATAGGTATGTAGTCATCTAAGTTTTCTTTTGCATGGGCATGCATGATCTTGGTCTACATAACTTTATGTAATCTTCTCTCATTTGTGAACCTATGAAGATGTAAAAGGAAAGTAAATGTTACCCCAATTGTTGCATTAATAGCACAATTAATAATCATCCATTCCTAACACTTAAGGATGGTGTTATAAACTTTTCCACAAACCTCACCTAGTCAAAACTCAAGCACTAGACTATTGCCCTGCCTAAATCCTTGTTTCATTTTAATTTCAATTGTGGTTTGGTGGGTATTTGTGTTGTGTGTATAGGTTCTTTAGGTTTTAGTAAAAGGTATGGAATGTTGCACTTGTCAACCCTTTAGCCTTAAAAACCTCTAATCCTTTTGCAAGACGTATATTAATTTTTGGATGGTGTTTTTTTTTAATAATATTATGAGTTCCCTCCTTGAACACCATTTTGAAAGGGCATGGATTTGGTTTGAGTAACTTCGAAATTCAGCTACCTTTAATTTGAGCTCATGTATGGTGACAAATAAGCTAGTTTTTTGCATGTTCAAAACCCAACTAACTATTGCTCCATCCTCTACTTCTATTAACATACCTTGAAGGCCCACTTTCCTGCTTTTAGTTCTCCCATTGATGTGATTTGAAAGTGAGGTAAAAGGAATGTTCCAATACATGCTAGCCTTTCTCAAAGAGGTGTGTCCCTTCTCAACTGCGTCCATGGCATCTCCTAGTTGTTGGTCTGTCCATTTGCCTCTATTTGTTGCTTTTACTTGTAGTAAGTAGTGTACTTGTTTTTTGTTATGGCAAGATGGGTTCGCTATTCTTGTGTTGTTGATATGGCTATCGTGACAAGTTGAGATTATTGTTGGTCTTATGTTGCTAGGGTTCCAAGTTGGGGTTGTTGGTTCTCTTGATCTTCATAACTTTGACTTAGAACCCCATTCTAGCACTTTATTAGCGCATTGAGATGTGTTAATGAACACTTTACAAGCAATCCACCTCACATATGTCGTGGTACAGATTGCAAGGCCTCTTTTCCCATTGGTCTTTTCATCTCAACCCTATTCCTCTAGGGCCCAACCTCCAAGCACTTGAAGGTGTCATGTTAGGTCTCACTAAATGTACAACTGAAATTTCTTGTATGACGACCAAAAGATTAAAAATTGTGTCAAATATGGATAGTGATTAAGTGCATATGTTTCCACTTCCTCACAAGAAACAAACGGTTCATTCCATTCAACAAAGTCTTTCTAATTTAATGTGACATTTGCTGTTGATGTGAAGGCCATGGGAATGTATCTCAAAGTGTGTCTTGATGGAAGAGAGGAAACCTATGACTTGTGCTACTTCTAGAATGTGATGAAAATTATAAGATTGCTTATTGGTGAACCCAATGATAGTATAAGTATTGTGAATATTTGTTTGTGTATTCTTACACCAACTTTGGTATGCCATTTAGATTCGCCTTTTCTAGCACTACTCCTAGATCTTGCAACTCAAATTCTACTTCTTGTTTGATCCCAAATGTAGTAGGATCTTCTACTTTTTCCTTGATCTCAACTTCAACATAAATTGTTTCTTCTACCTCCTTCTTGAGCTCAAATCAAATACAACAAGGATTATACCATCTATTTCCTGCTTTACCTCAATTGCAACCAAATCTAAGTCTATTTTCTTATTGATCCCACCTTGTAGTCTTTCCAACAATGATTGAAACTCTTTCGATGAACTTGCTACTAAATTTGACATATTTAGAATTAAAAGTTCTTATTATAAGAATTCCAAGCAAAAAATTTCTTTTGTTCCTATTAAGTGGTTTTTGGTGGGAAAAAAGGTTCATATGAAATGTGATTGGAAAATCTTGCATTCATTTCTTTGGTTCTTGTTCCTTGGTATCCAAAGCTAGCTCTTAATGGGTTGATTTAACTATTTGTAGTTTTGGTGTCTACCCCAAATTTGGGCAATTTTTTAGAACAATTAGACAAGAGTTCAATTTTGTGTTCTTGGATGTTTTCTTCTATACACAAAATGTCTCATTTCTAAGCACTTGATTACAATTTTATGTGTTCAAAAGCTCAAATTTGCAATCATCTCCTTGTTGTTTAAAGTAACTTTGGACCCCCATTACCAATCAAAAAGTTGTACAAATTTGATCAAAAATTGATGGGCTTTTAAATTTTCACAATAAAAGGTAGTTGTCCTACACCTTATTAAGGAACATTAAATTCCCCTAAAGTCATCAAAAATTTATTATTTTTGCACATCTCACACATGCGTGAACAATCAATCATAGATGAACTTTTGATTGGTCATCACCAGAGCACAAAACTAAAAGAAATATGTTACATGGCTAAATCCTTGATCGGAGGCCATCACTGATCAGTGACGAGCTGTTCTACCAGAATAGGTAGCAGGTTTTTTTTTCCCAACAATTTTGTTGCTTTCTTGACCAAAAACTTAATAATGTTTTTGGATTTATTTATTTATTTATTTTCTCCTTTAGTGTAAAGTCGATTAATTTTGCTTCTTGGTTGGAAAATTAGACACTTTTTCAATATCAAAAAAATTGAAAAGAAAACCCTAGTGGGTAATAGCTTTGTTATCAGCAAGGTCAATAAAATTCACTTTTAATTGTGGAATTGGCACTATTATGTAGTATTAAGTGCAAATGAATTTTGAACCATATTATATGAGTGATAGGTATTAGAAAAAAAAATAGAAATTTGTTGATTAGTTGAGGAATAATATTAGTCCTAATTGACACTCAAGAGGAACAACAACTATGCCACCAATCCAAGGATTTTTCATCTATTGGGGTTTCAAAACACTCAAATTAATTTCCATGGAGTCTTCTCTCTCCTTTCTTGCATGGCCTTTGAACCCCTTTCATCATTGGGTTGGGTTTAGGGTTTACACTTGGTCAATGGCCCATTGAAATCTAAAAGTGCTCATTGGTGCTCTAATATGCTTTGGCCTCTTGCTTTGGGTTTACACTAGGATGGTTAGAGGCCACAACCCAAGTGAAATGGCAGCCGATGAAAAATTAAATCCACGTGGAATCTTACATGGCCAAAATGGATCATGTTGACCTGGAAATTGAGAATGTAGGGGAAATTTTCAATTTGCCTCAAATCATTTAAATTATTCTAATATTTTATATGAATTCTTTCCAACGTGAAGTTGGAGGAAATTTTGAACCCGGGCAGTCCTTTGATTCTGATTTAATATATATATTTAAAACTGGTGGTTTTCTCATCCTAAAATATTAAAGAAAACTAAAAGCTAGAGTTAATATTAATAAAAATATTTACACATAAATACTCTTTTTTTTATATTTAAATCTACACTTTTTGTTGGGCATATTTTGGGATATACACTATGTCCCATGTTTGTGCCCTTTTGCCATTAGCCTAGGTCAAAAAATGGTAATGATCAGAGAGGTAAAACCATAAAAATCCTTGGCAACCAATGAGATGAGCCAGCATACACCCAGAGGGGGTCCAGATATTTTCTTTTTGGGGAGGGTGGGGGCCAGGGGATGTTTGATTTTTTTTTGTGTTTTTGTTGTTCCCCAACTTGTTCTCAATAGCACCCCACTTTATCCCATATCTTTTGCCCTAAGTTCTACTCCTGTAACCCATAGAAATAGCTCAAAAGGAAGAGACCACAACATGTCCATTTAGGGATTCAAAGTTCAAACATTTGATTTGATTTTTTTTTTAATTTTAGTTTTTTAATTTTTGTGATGGGCTAATCAATGATACCCATCACAAAAGCAAAGAAAATTAAACTTTGAGTGTCCCCCACAACTAATTAACATGGGTCACACTTTGCATGATGCAAGTAAGTGCATATATTTTTGAAATAGGGGGTCATTCTTTTGTTATAAAAATGGTTGTGGTGTAAGTGTAGATATATGTGCAATTTCCTCATTTTTGTATAAAATCATAATCTTCAATGACCAATTCCATATCTTCATTCCATTACCACGAATTCATTAACTTTTGTGTGGGAGAGAATGAAAGAAGGAATGAATGAATGAATGAATGAATGAACATACATACATGACTTGGTAGAGGATTTGTCAAAGTAGCATGTCTTTCACTACAAGGCTGTTGTTGTTGTGCCTGATTTTGTGTCTTTCTCTGTCTCTCTATATCATTCGATCTCACAACACGAAGTTGTGGCAAAAGAAGTTGTGTCACTCCTCTTTCTTGCCACCTATGTCTTTTTTTCCTTCCCAATTATACTCCACATCATCTTTGTCTTCCCCTATAGAGAGGGGAAAGATCACAAGGACCTAATTCAATGCTACTACTCCACCTCCACTTGTTGAGCATAGTATGTCTTGAAATGATGACATTTCACAAGGATGCGTCTTTAGCTTTTAACCTTTTATTTACAATTTTGGGGGAGAAGTTCATGTGGACATTTCACAAGGATGTGTCAAGGATGTGTCTTTAGCTTTTAACCTTTTGTTTACAATTTTGGGGGAGAAGTTCATGTGGACATTTCACAAGGGTGGCATGTCACCAAATTTTTTTGAACATTTGGCACTCCCCAATAGAAGCACCTCTTTCGTCCCGGAGTTGCAAAATAGGAACAATGTGCTACCCAATGTGACAATGGCCTGCCTTTTCAGTTTATGTATATGGGAGTTGAACAACAAAACCGTATAGGATAGAACTGAGGTGCTATTGGGTACATCTTCGGGAACCCCATGGGAACATGATGGGAACACATTGGGAACAAGGGAAAAAAAAAAACCCCCCAAAATATCCCTCCCCATACCCCACTTAAAAAGAAAAAAAACTGGACCCCTCATGAATGCATGCTAGGCCTTCTCATTGGCTGCATGAACACTTCAATGTCGAGAAGTGTTTGTCACCATCTTCGGCCCGCCCTAATGGGAGGCGCTCAAATGGTGTGGGACATAGGTAATAGTGTGTGATTCATGTTAATTAGTTCATGGGTGGCTCACAACTTTTTCTTTATTTTTTTGGAAGGGGCCACATTGATTGGCCCATCACCTTAGAATAATGTGAATCCTTGCTTTTGGGGTTCCATTTGAGTCTCCTTTTGGCCTCTAACCAACCCCTTCTCTTGAGCTTTTCTTCAAGTCACCCCAATTGAGGACCAACACTCCAAAGTGGCCATGAGATTTTTTTAGGGTTAAGGATTTATATGGTTTTCCGAGAGTTAAAAATTTCCTCTCGTCTCATGCCCAGTTTGGAGTGTTTTTTAGGGTTAAGGATTTATATGGTTTTCAGGTAGAGAGCACCTCAATCATGAAGTCTCCTTGTGTAGATCAAATCCTTGTCAAGATTGCTTGCTACCTGCCTCTTTGAGCCTGGCTTGATTGGGTACATAAGATGCTACAACTGACCTACCTGTTTTTAAGAGGTTACATACTATGGAAACCTAGGTTCTGCAGCATAGCTTCTAAGCTTGGAGGGAGTGTCTTGAGAGTAGGACATTCAAGTTAGGACATTGCAAAGGCTGTCTGAAGAGGAGCCTCAATATCGTACCTTCGAACATTGCAAAAGTTGTGTGAAGAATTCCAACTAAACCTTGCTCCCTTCTATGGGCTGTTGCAATAGAGTTTTCACTGAAAGAGGAATCAAAACACATGTGGACATTGTAGACTGTAGCAATCTAGAAAACCATTTAAACCCTTAACCCTAAAAAGGCCAGTTAAATCTGACAGAGGAACTTGAACCAAAACTTTTAAGAGTGTTTTAACACTCTACAAACCCACAAAAGCACTTAGCCTTAAAAAGGCCAGTTGAATTTAACAGAGAATTTAATGCAAAACTTTGAGGGTCAAAAAAGTTTTGCACTCTAAAAGAACCCATAAACCGTAAAAGGGACAGTTGAATTAGTTAAGTTGAAGAACTACAAGATACAAATGATCAATCAACCCACAAGAATTTCAGATCTGCAAAATTCTGTAGATCTCTGTTTCTATGATCAGAGTTTCATTATATTGAGCAAGTC
>Ga0209208_10009645_pt1 | contig 12654 bp, 15 predicted proteins | sample S1TSphfallax_3_FD_187694 | JGI IMG/M metagenome (GOLD analysis project Ga0209208, IMG submission 187694) | Host-associated microbial communities from peat moss isolated from Minnesota, USA - S1T2_Fd - Sphagnum fallax MG (SPAdes) (version 2) | ecosystem: Host-associated > Plants > Peat moss >...
ATGGAAATGCAGACAAATTGAGCCTAAACCCTAAACCCATCCAACATAGCAACGGCAAACAATAAACCGGTTTGGGCGGGGAGGGGGTAGGAGGGGGGTAGGGTGGTGGACAGGGAAAACCACGGGTGGCGACAACCGGTGACTTCACCGCCGGCCTTTTTGGAAAATTAAATGAAATGTGGCAGCGAGGTGTCAAGCACACCGCCCAATAATGTCCGCTTACCAAACCTGTTCAACCGAACTGGTCGTTCTCCTATCACCATGTGCATTGGTGTAGGAGAAATTTTACCTTGGTGACTAGACCAAGGGACAAGTTGGTGGTTGGTAAGGGGGTTATTTCTTGGGGGTGGGGGGAAGGGGTGACTAGACCTTATTGTGTGACTAGACTAGGTGAACATTTAAAATAAATGTTTTTTTAAATATCTGGCACCCCAAGCGTTTCCATACTCTGGAGTCTAAAGGGTTAACTTAACAAACAATTTAATATATATATTTTTTCCAAACCTAATTTTTCCCACCATTAATTTGAGATTTTTTTGAATTTTTTTGGTTTTTCTACTGGAAATTCGACTATTTTTCTCTTGGAAAAAATCAACAAATTTTCGATATGAAAAAGGGAAATTTAAAAAATAATTATTTTATTAAAAAAAACCCTGGTACCCCACCTGTCTGAAAATGAATCATTTTGCTGAAATAAAAGAAACTATTTACCTAGCTTACCACTGGTGTGAAAGTAAAATTCTTTCTTCACGGTTGCTATCCAGATCCCCAAAGAACCAAGTCTCTCAGTAAGTCGTACTTACTCAGCACCTGAATTGGGACCTGGCTTGCACCGAATCATTCGGGCATAAACCCTGACCCAAACGTAAGTAGTTTGGGGTTTGTCTTGGGTAGCGGAATCTGCGATTCCCACCACACAAGCTAATGACCAACGGTCTGGATCTTCCGTTGAGAGATAACCGGGGGTTTGAAACCAGGGTTGATTTTCCAACCCGCCTAGCTCCCATCGTCTCTCTCTCCCTCTCTCTGGCTTTTCGTTCCTCTTGCTTTCCCTGCTTTCTGCTGCGCTGTGTGTGTGTGTGGGCTTTCCAGATCGTTGCTGTTGCAGAGAGATAAGTAGAGCGCGATTCTTTCAGGTTATCAATTTCTTAGAGGATTCAGAAAACTCCAAAGTGAAGTGCTGAAGAGCTATGGCAGTCATCAAATCGATCATAGCGCGTCAGATCTATGATAGCAGAGGAAATCCTACAGTGGAGGTCAAGAAGTTTTCATTCTCTGTTTGCTTTCTAGCGCATTCGTCTTTGTGACCTAATATCAGAGAAAAAGCTTTGTTGTATTTGTTTTTTTCTGAGCTGGTTAAGTATGATTTCTTGTACGCTTGAATTGGAACTGAGGTCTGAAGTATGCTTATTATTGTGAACAGGCCGATGTTCATTTGAGCGATAACTCGTTCTACCGAGCAGCTGTACCTAGTGGCGCTTCGACTGGTGCGTTTCCTTTCTCCCTTTTGTTCGTGACCTGACATGTGCTCTTGGATACCTCCTTTTGAGATTATCACACTTCTGGTGGCATTTGGGCTGTGCGATGCATTGTAAGCGATGCCGCGTTTTGTGGTTTTTTTTCCCCCTTTCTAAACCCCAAACTATCTCTCTCTTCGTATTTTCTTCCCCAGGTATTTATGAAGCCGTGGAGCTTAGGGACGGGGGCAAGGACTACATGGGAAAGGGTGTCAGCAAGGTCAGAGTCTTTGCAATATTCCCTTTCGTATGTGGGCGGAATATTGTTTGCTCATTCGTTTCTTTGAGGTTTTTCCCTTTGAGTCTCAGATTGAGGCATGGGCAGTTTCTGATCTTCAAGGCTGCACCTGAAGCAATCTTAGTTGCTAATGTTCTGTTGATCCTTCCCATGTCCTGTGAGAAATGGGCGTGTCACAGGACTGTTTCACACATGTTACAATACTGATCACAAGCTGCCTTTTCCTTTGTGCTTGGCAGGCTGTGAACAATGTCAACACCATCATTGCACCTGCCCTTATTGGCAAGGTAATTCCTATTCCCTTTTTGGACAAACGAAGTCCAGGATAATTTGGGTGTGTTGAGCTTTGAAGAGCACAAATAAGTCAGTTGATTGAGCAAGAGAGGCTTTCAGTGTTCTAGGTTTCATTTCTTCAAGCTGATTTGAATGTCTGTTGGAGATGCAGGACCCTACGGATCAGTCTGGCATTGATTTATTTATGGTTCGTGAACTGGACGGCACCCAGAATGAGTGGGGCTGGCCCAAGGCCAAGGTACGTGTGTCTGTAGAGCTTGCAAAACCATCTACTGAAAACATTGCTTGTATGGAAATTTTTATTGTCATTTGCTGTTTGCTATTGTTTGCATCCTTGAGATATCTTGGCTACAAGAAATGGTGCATTCAAATTGTGGCCTGGAAATGTTTTATGTGCACATTATTGCACAGTACAATGGTCTTGTGGCTAGTTTCTTGAATATACCCTATTATTGGATACCCTTTGCTCCTGCCTTATTGATGTTTGTGCTCTTTCAGCTGGGTGCAAATGCAATCTTATCTGTTTCACTGGCTGTTTGCAAAGCTGGTGCTGGTGTTAAGAAAATTCCCCTTTATCAGGTTGGTTCTCTCACTCCCTGCTCACCTGTCCTCTTGGTGCTACTAATTTGCTGCTGCATGGGATGTGCTGGTTTTGACACCCAATTGTTGTAGCTAGGGAGTAGACTCTTCTGCCCATGGAATTCATTTTGTGCCTCAGTTGGTGTATTTGTTCAATGTGGACAGCACATTGCAAACTTGGCAGGAAACAAGAAATTGGTCTTGCCAGTCCCTGCTTTCAATGTTATCAATGGTGGCTCCCATGCAGGAAACAAGCTTGCCATGCAGGTGGGTTGTCTTCTGGTCTGGTTTGTGACTCATTTATCTGTGACAAGGACAATGCTTTAGTTTGCATGTGGTGTTACTTTCTGGAGAAAGCTGGCCAAAATCCATGTGTTCACATGAGAGTTTTTTGTGTACTGCAGGAGTTCATGATTCTTCCAGTGGGTGCAGAAACATTTGCTGAGGCCATGAAGATGGGTACAGAGGTCTACCACACTTTGAAGGTGTGTTCTTGGAGATACTTTTGTTGAGATTATGTTTTCAGAGTGGACAATTTCCCTTAGGCAATCAAATCTTGCTGAAGAAGTATTTTGCTCCATCAGATGTGACTGGTTGGTCCTATGGACACACACCCAACATCATTAGCACAGTGGCATATTGAGTTTCACAGGTTTAATTCTTGGAAAAGTTTTGTAGTCATGGCTTAAAGAAAGAGCATTTACCTGGATGCAGGGTGTGATCAAGAAGAAGTATGGCCAAGATGCCACAAATGTGGGTGATGAAGGTGGCTTTGCTCCCAACATTCAGGTATCAATCTTGTTGTGTCCCTTTGTGCTTCTATCCTGTCTGCACTTTCATATGCAGTCCACTTCAGAGAGATGTTCTTCCTGGCATACTACAAATAAACTTGCAAATTTCCCCTTAAAATTTAACAATTAATTCTTCGTGCTAGTCTGTTTGAGAATTTATTTTTCTTTTCTACATTGTTTCCATCACTATAAACAAAGGTTGTATCATCATCTTGCGAGTGGAGATGGTAACTTGGAAACCCTCTATACAGGAAAACAAGGAGGGTTTGGAGTTGTTGAAGATTGCAATTGAGAAGGCTGGATACACCGGCAAGGTCTCCTCTTGCCCCCTTCACTTGGAATGTGAATATGTCTCAATTTTCTTAACTGTGCCTATTTCCTAAGGTGTCTAGGTCCATTAGCATCAAAAAAATAATGCTATGTCTGCAGACAACTCTGCAACTGTATCTGCAGCAGATGATCTGCTGCTTCCTTGGTCAGAGGTGGACATTTTGTAGCTTCAATTGGGCAGTGAGATGCTTGTTTCTTCTCCAGAGGACTTGGTTGGTGCCGGGTTACCCACACTCTCAATTACTGATTTACCTGTTAGGCCCTGCTTGGTTAGGTGACTGACTAGCAGACTGTCCAATTGGAGTCCTCTTAATGATTTGTATGTCCTGTCTACAGGTCGTCATTGGGATGGATGTAGCAGCTTCTGAATTTTATGATACTACAACAAAGCTTTATGACCTCAACTTCAAGGAGGAAGTGAGTACACTTCCAGTGCTTAGATGAATTTATTGGACTATAACAGTAAATTGGTAAGGGCATTTGGTCAATGGTGTGTCCTCTAGCATTGGCCAGTTGTTGTTTTGGAGAGAACATTGTAAGCCATTTATGAGGGTTAAAAGACATTCACTGATGAATTTGCCATTGAATTATTGGCCATGCAGAACAACAATGGGAGTGAAAAGATTACTGGTGAGCAACTAGTGAAATTGTACGAGTCTTTTGTAGAAGAATATCCAATTGCCACAATCGAGGACCCCTTTGACCAGGATGACTGGGAGCACTACAGCAAGTTCACAGCAACTTTGGGTGAGAAAGTTCAAGTTGTGGGTGATGACTTGCTGGTCACCAATCCCAAGGTTTGTCTGCTGATCATTTGTTTCCCCTCAAAGAAATTTTCCCTTGTCCTTTTCTCGTTTTTGTTTGGGACTTCATAATCCTTGCAATTTTTCAAAGTAAAGCATGTTCCTGGTAATTGTTGTAAGTTCTCAGTGAAATCTCTGAGAATGTCATATCTGGGTTTGGGATCTCTTTTGCAGCGTGTTGCTTATGCCATCAAGGTGAAGGCATGCAATGCTCTTCTGTTGAAGGTAAATCTGCTTCTTTGTATGGCTTGAATCTTCATCTTTTGTTGTATGGGTCTAAAATAATAAAATTTCATCTTGCATTTCAGTGCTTAAGAATAGCTCCACCAAAAGTCTTTACCAATATTAATATCACCTGTGGTGGACAATCTGTTGCCATCCTTAGTGTGGAGTATGTGTAAAGTACAACTTTCCAAGGTATAGATGAACTTATAGTGATGCTTGCATTTTCAACTGTGGGTTCAACCAGGTAAATCAAATTGGGACTGTGACGGAGAGTATTGAGGCTGTAAAGATGGCCAAGCAGGCTGACTGGGGTGTCATGACTAGCCACCGCAGGTGAGCAACTATGTTTGACTTACAATTGTTACATTAGAATAAACACTCTTAGGAGTTTGTAAACTAAGTATATGTTTGTTAGCATCTTTCAGCCATATGGAAGAATTTGGGATTTATGGGATTTAGTAGACTAGTTCTAACTATTGGCATGGTGATCACAGTGGAGAAACTGAGGACACATTCATTGCTGACCTTGCTGTTGGACTTGCTACGGTGATGCCCATTCCCAGAATAAAAACTCCTGTGACTTCTGCAAGCATGCATATTGTCCATGATTCAATTTGATTGTTGGCTTCATCAAGCAACCTAGATGTGTGATTTTACAGCTGCAGTTGATTTGACTGGAAGGTCTGTCTTTCCTAATGTTTGCAGGGCCAGATTAAGACTGGTGCCCCCTGTCGGTCTGAGCGACTGGCAAAATATAATCAGGTTGGTGTGTTCTTCTACTTTCGAATTCTGTACAACAAGATGGTTACAATTATCCCTGTATTGTAAGTTAAATCAAACCTAGTAGCAGCATTGCAGGAAGAGTATGATCAGAGCATTGACAATTATCTAGTTATGAATAATTTCTCAATGGGATGTATGTGGGCTGCAGTTGTTGCGAATTGAAGAGGAGCTTGGTGACAAAGCTGTGTATGCAGGTGCCAGCTTCCGCAAACCTGTTGAGCCGTACTGACTTGATTGAGACTTGGAAAGTGGAAGACTTGTTTTTGGGAGTTAATGTGGCATTTTGAGTTGTTTCCACCACAGACAAAAGAGTATGTTGAGTCAAGATGGTTTAAATCACATATAAGGAATACCCTTGCAGCCAGTAAGCTGGGATAGCAGGGCTTTATGTAATAAATTTCTTCCACGACTGTTCTATCTCTCCAGGGATGTTCACTAACTGCACTTTGCCATAATCAAAACAATCTTTATTAGTGTTTATAATACTGCATACTCATTGTCTCATTTTATTTTCCCATCCTAAATCTTTTTGTTCTCAGAGGTTTGGTTATAACAGGGCAACTAACTTGTGACAGGACATGGTATTGCATCTGAGTAAGAAGGGTGCCAAACCAGAGTGTTTAGAACTCTTGAGTATCAAAAGAGTCCATTTGAGCTATCTGGCAACATGCTATTTGCACTATGGCAATAGCCAGGCTAACAATGAATCATAATTTGTCACCTGTACACCTTGATAAAAGGTGCATTTAGGTTTAAAATATCGTTTTACCTTATGTAGTTAAAACACTACACACCAATCCCACATTACTTGTACAGTTAATACAATGAATTCTTGCACCAATCAATATTAACATGTGTTCATGCTTGTTTGTATGTACATTCATTATAATGTTATATAGAAGCGACTGTTCCACAAATTCTAGTTCCACATTATTTTGTTCTGCCAATTTTGTTTGAAGCTGTACCTTCACCCAGGAACACCTATCTATTGCTCATTACAGCTTTTCTTGCAACTTGACTTTATTCATACCACATCCAACTTATTATAATGGTAAGCAAAACATGTTCAACATCAATAGAAACTTATGTTTCACACCATTTGTAATCTTCAATACCAGCAATTGTTATTTTAAAAACGTATTGAACTATCATGAGTTTAAAAATGAAGATGGTTTTGTCTCAGCTATGCTTCTAGGCTTCCTGCTACAAAAAATTGTATATCAAAACCATTAGAACAACACCTCAGAAGCAAATTTTGCAATTGAATGGTTTTTTGTACTTCAATAGTTCTGGGACACTGAGTTTTCATCTGAATTGTACCTGAGATTAGTTTCCACAAAAAAACAGGGGAGCAATTCTGACATGAAAGATCCTAGTTCTGAAGAACAGAACTTGAAATAAAGTGCAAATTTTGGTGTGCAATAACTTCTGCTGTGACAATTCCTTGTTCCAGATCCTCAGTTGAACCACCATTATGACACACACCTTGAAAATCAAGGGAAAACAATACTATCTTTCCTCTGAATGAGAGTCTCCAACAAAATGGTCATTGCATTCTAAGGTAAAAGGGGAAGGGAGCAATGTATTGGGGAGACAGTCCTTGCCAAAGCCGTGCCAAACGAGAGGTATTGCAAAACATTTGAACCTTGCATACCACAGGGCTAAAAAGTTAAACCAGAAGTCTGACTATGGTTTGAGCTCAGAGGGTTGCCCCATCATTATGCAACTGCTGTTGGTGCCCAACAAGATGTGACCTGGGTTTCAGTTGTTGGAAGGTCAGTGGGTGTGTGAACAGAAGAGGAGGTAGGGTGAATGGAGGAAGAGCTGGCAAAGAAAAATGAAAGTTCATGTTGATGTTAACAACTGGCATCTGATTTGGTCCACTGTGAGAAGTTGCTGCCAGAGCCGCTCTAGGATGATTCATGTAGTCCAAGATGAAAGAGAATGCTCCAAAGCTAAGACAGCTTTGTGCCAATGCTTGAGGTGTCCCTGCACAAACATAGCCCCAAAGATGTCAAAGTACAATCAAAGCAATTGTTGCAAAATGTATGCAGTTAAGGATGATCCCGTCCAATTCCACATCAACAAGAGAATGAAAGTAGATGTCACATACCAGGGGTGCTCAAAGCAAGGCCTGTTGCACAACCTGCAATCCCTGCATTCCATGCTGTGCAAAAGCCATAAAATAACACATTAGTCTCTGGTGGAGGTGCACAAAATCATGGGCGACCAAATGCAGCTCCCATTACCTCAAATAGTAACACAAAATGCATCTATAAAAACAAAATAAACAGATCCAATAAGGAAAAAACCTCTGCTAGATGTACCCTATGAGCTTGCTCCTAATAATTGCAATACACTACAACTGCGGAAGATAATGTTTCACAGCACACAAGTCAGAATTATGCTCAGTAAAAAAAAACCAAAGCAGGCTGGCATTTGCTCCCAAAAAAAGGAAACAAAGTCAGAACTAGTACCATCTTCTTTCCCTCGAAGTTTCTTCAATGCACAAGACACAAGACTGTGTACACCTGAAAGCAGGGCAAAGGTCTGCAATCCAACACAACAGAAACCCTCTTGTCAGTTGCATAATCTTCTGCATCCTTTAATTGGGTATGCTCCTTACAAGTGGGAGTGCATCTTGTAATGATATCCCTAACCAGTTAAGGAACAAAAACTCAAAGCATGAAAACCAATGCAGAGCTCCAGTCTTTGAATTTTTGTAAAAAACACATTCTAACAATTTTAGGGTTTTTGATGGTAGCCACCTTTGCAGAAGTTCCGCCTTCTCTTAGAGCTCCTTTGAAACCTTGCTTCTTAATAAGCCCTGATCCTGCATCATGCACCACGCCAGTGTCACGCACGTTCCTCAGCTGAAAACCCTAGCCTCCCTCATCTAGCATTGCATCTCAACTTGCACACAAAAAGGCAAACGGTGCCAATACGCTTCAGAGTATGCAAAGACCTCGAATGAAAGGAGCGATTTTACGCGCAACTCACACATAAAAAGCCATGTTGACATCTCTCTGTGTCTCTCTCACTCACAATCCCTCACCAAAACAAACTATTATCACAAAAGAGGCACGAAAACCCTGCAGCACCAAAGTCCTTGCATTTTTTTCCGACAGTGGAAGCACACACCGAATGCGAGCTAGAAACAGAATAAAAATTCAGATAGTCTTGGGGAGCAAAGACAGAAGAACCGGGCAAGGAGCGTACCGAATCCAAACACAGAACCCATGACACCGCCTGCAAGCCCATCCGCCACACCCTTGATCAAGCAAGCGGCAGGGTTGTTGATATCTCCACCTGCCAAGGGCAAACCACTGTTTCCAGGCTCATTCTCGCCGTCGCTCCAACCCCCTCCATCCTCTCCAGCAACAGGATTGCTCGGCTCCATCGCCATCACAACTGTGTTCTCAGAAACACTGCCGTATGTCAGGAGTGAGCGTTGCTGCGCGTGCACAGAAGGAAAGGTTGTGAGAAGAGAAGATGGGGAATGAAGGCTGCTAACTTAATCACGCCACGCTAATCTTGATTAGCATGCTGTTTTATCTGCTAATCAGGGCACGGTAATCCTTCCTTAATTGCTCCAAGAAACACACCAGCCACACACATAAGTCTCTAATACCCCCCTAGCAGCGGTTTTTTTTTTTTGGGTGAGAAATTTCGCCAATTTTTAAAATTAAATTAAAATGGAATAATTCTGTCGCAATATTCCCGTTTTTTTTTAATAAGGAAATTTGAGAATTTTTGGCCAGATTTGGACTCTGATTTTAGTTTGGTAGTATTTTAAAACCTAGTTTCTTTACTAATTAAACAGATTCTAAAACCCACTCACCATTTAATGCTAAATCCTACACAACATTAGAAAAAATTTGAAAAAAAAATCATCACCCCTTATTACCATTGTAGCTTTGACACATGTTTATCAAATAATTAATTAATTTTGAAATTTCCATTCAACAAAACAAAATATTCTTGAAGATTTAATATCTTCCTTGACAAATTCTTGTTATTTGAAAACAACAATTGAGTTTTTTTTTTAAATTTCTGAAATTAATATAATTAGTGTAGAAGCTGCCAAGGAACCTAGTAGAGTAATAACTAATAACTCAGTTGGGTTCAGTTTCTAATCCTTATAAACCAACTTAAATGAATTATTTCAACTTGGCAGCCTAACTTACTATTAAGTTCTTTGCTTATTAAAGGAGTTTCAAGTTGTACTTACTTACTACTAGCACCTGACTAGGATTGGAAACCCTAATTCATTGAAAGAGCAAAGCATCTCTCCAACCTGATCCCTAATCTCTGCCTTTGGTGGGAACTGCTGTGGTGTTCGGCAGTGATTGGCAAAGGTGAATTTCTGCAATGATGGCAGAGTTGGCCACCTAATATATGGACCCCACCACCCTCTGGATTTTACAGACTTGGGGTTGGAACTTGTAATAAAGAAGAAGATCTGAAGGAACAAGAATATAGAAAGTTCCTTTTGGGAGAGTTGTGATGTAACGCACAAACAGCATCAAGAAACTTAACTATGGATATGGAGGCATGGAAGGTGAAAACCCTAAAAGCCTGATGGATGATTGGCAAAAGGCGACAAGTTAGCGGACGGTTGGGTATCACGAAGAGTTGTGGACGTCGAAATTGCAGTAGTTGTTGTTGTTTCTTCCTATGTTTGGTTGGTTTTGTTTGTTGCTGGTTAATTATGTTGATATTTTGTGAATCAATAGAGCGGAGCTACTATGCTGGTTTTGATGATGAAACAGATTCCAAGGTTCCTTTGTTATTATTCTTGGATATGGTGACTGCTAATCACAGGGCTGGGCAATGGTTGGTGGGAGAGATTTTGATGGTGCAAAGGTTGGAAGTTTGGTGAGACTATACGGTGGGGAGGTTGCTATGGGAAATGTGGCAGTTGACGCAATAAACTAGGTTCTTCCTCTTTCTAGTGATAGCATGTTTTTTTAGTCTTGATATTGTTGTGTGAGTAGTTGGGGAAGAATGCCCCTCTGTGATTTTCAAGTTTCTTTTCCAAAGCAAGTGTTCCACTACATTATGTGCTTTTTTATGGAAGGAAAAAAAGACTTAGTAGAGTTTAGGGTTTAGGGACCAAATTCAAAGGAAATGATGAATGAGTTTAGGATTTCACGAATGATTATGGTGGCATGTTCACTTTGTTGGGAATGTCAGGAATCATAAAAGAAACTATATGGGGAATTATGTGTGGAAAAGAGTACCTTTGCTATTGAAGGTGCTATGGGGGATGGGGTTTTGAGGAACATTCTTGGGCTTTACGGAGAGAAACTATTGAAATGTTCTATACCTATTCTTTTATGTCCAACCTCCAAGGGGAAAAAATTACTAAAAAAGGAAGATCTAATGGAAACCTGGAGTTTGTTGTTTGGTAATGAACTACCACATTCATAACCATTGGCTCTTGAGAGGAAATCAATAGTGATCTAATCCTCTGGGGTCTAGAGTCTTTTTTGCATTTTGAGGAATGGTAAGATTATTAATTTAAAAAGTACAAATGTTGTAAACTTTCCATTAAGCTTGTGTGATTATGTGGTGATTATGTTAAGATATTTTGTTTCCATTATGAGGTATCACAACTAAAATACACCTCCATTTTTTGGTATTAGAGTTGAGATACCCCTCCCCTTTTTGGCAACATGGACATTTCAACTTTGGATGTTGGTCCTCTTGTTATGTTTCTCTCTTTCCCTTCTAAATTGGTGTTTTTTTTAATTCAATTTATTTGTGTTTTTTTGGTTCTGGGAGAGTTGAAACATCTACCGCCTTTGGTATTCCAGCTAAGATGCATTGCCTTGAGTGATCCAAGGCAAAAAATCTTGTTTTTGCAAGGACCAACACCTACATTGGTATGATGATAAAAACTAATGTTGGTTGGTTATGGTATTTTAAACCAATCCAAAGGACATGAATTGAACATTTTTTTTTAAAAACTAGGAAAAGGATATGCATTTGAATATTTCAATTTTATTTTTGTAAAGATGGTTATGCATTCATCAAAAAAAATCATTCATTGTTAGTCATGTGTTTGTCAATTTTCAAATTCAAGGTAACCTTTAGATATGCATACAAATTATGTATAGCAAATTTCAAATGCTAGTTATGCAAAGACATATATTCAAACATCAAAAATCAAATAGATTGTAAGGAGTTGAACCGCAATTTTTTAAAGAACTTTTTTTCATTGTAACATGAGTTGTTTGCCAAAAAAACCAACACCACACAAACACAAAACCACCTTTACACCCCAACCCCACACAACTAAAAGTTCAATCAAAAATCAAAAGCTCCCAACAACTTCTATTGTTGTTGAACTCCATAAACCAATCCATAAATAACCAACCTTATAACATCAAATTGGATATAAAAAATTAACATCAAGGTTAGTTGAAAAGGAGAAAAAATGGTAAGAATTTACGGTTTATATGAATTATTTAATCCCTATCAACCTTCAACTTTTTGAAATATTTCACTTTTTCAATCAACTTGTAGTTTTTTTCAACTAAAACAACTTCAACTTTGATATCATCCTTTAGGTTTGCATTTGGTGTATAATTCAAGCACAAGTCCTTAGTTTAGTTTTTTGCCATATTAGAATTTAATTTAGATTTTCCACTTGTAAACAACAATGTTTCCTAGTTGTCAAAACACATTCATGTTAAACATTTTTTTTGTATCAATTTGAGATTGAAGAATCTAATAAATATATTTGACAAGAAGCCTACATTTTAAAATTGGTCTTCATGGCTCTACCATCAAACAAGTGGATCTACACACATAAATTTAGGAGTTTTTTGAAACAAAGATAACTACATAGTAATTAGTGCTTATGAAGATTCTTCCATTGATTGTCACACACCAAACATGTTAGTTTCTTCTTCTTCACCTTCAAAAGCAAATCCATCAACTATAGTAATTGCCTTTACTTGAAAAATAGGGTTTAACCATTCAAAAATTGTCATACAAAGGGGGATGACTTCATTCATATCATAGTCAATTACAAAGTAGATTGCATTTTTACACCCCACATAGTTAACAACAACCCTTGAGGATTT
>Ga0209208_10009646_pt1 | contig 12653 bp, 11 predicted proteins | sample S1TSphfallax_3_FD_187694 | JGI IMG/M metagenome (GOLD analysis project Ga0209208, IMG submission 187694) | Host-associated microbial communities from peat moss isolated from Minnesota, USA - S1T2_Fd - Sphagnum fallax MG (SPAdes) (version 2) | ecosystem: Host-associated > Plants > Peat moss >...
CTCCGCTGGGAAGCCGATAATCATACCAGCGAAACTGATCATCCACTGAGAAGCGCTCCGTGATTTCGTAGGTAACGCCCAAGTCCGCGCTTGTCGTGATCTGCTGCACGGTACCGGCGCCGGTGACCGTCGCCTGCGTTTCCCCCACTCGCGAATCGTAGCCGGTGAATGCCTCAGTCGAACTTGGCAAGTGCGTCCGCGCACCGGTGTAGCTGCCGCGTCCGGTGACATGCAGCCGCCGGACGTAACTACTCTGAAATCCCAGCTGTTCAGTGGGAATATCGGTGGAATAGGGCGCAACGTTGGAATAACTCGTGAAGAGATTGCAGGTAGGATTGACGGATGATCCTACAAATGGCGTCGCACACGGACTGGCGTTGCCGAAAGATATGCCCAAGTTAGCCGTTGTTCCATTAGAAAGTGAATAGGGAGAGTTATTGAGATAGTCACTGGTGTCGCTTTTGTTGTGGGTATAGAACTGGTCGTAGCTGACGCGTGTGCGGTCGACCGGAGTCCAGGCGACCCCAAACCGATATGTGTCGCTGATATCACGCCACGGCTGGTCCAGCTCCGCTTCGGTGCCTTCATGCACGCTGGTCAGCGAAGGCCCGCCATTGTTGTAGTGCGAGTAGCCTAAAAAGAATTGGACCCTCGAATTTGGCAGCAGCGTCAGGTTCAGGTCTAACATCTTGCGCGAAAGATCAAGAAGATCGGGCGACACATTAATAGGAACGGACGGCGAGTTCGTCAGCGGATTCAGCGGGTTTCCCGTCAGATTGTAGTCCCAGAAGTTGATGTCGCGCCTCCAGCTTCCGCTGAAGTCGTACCAGCCATGTTTGCTCGCTCGCAGGCGCACCACTTCGTTCGGGTCGCCGCCGAGTCCAAACGCGCTTTCGCTGAGATCGTCAAACAGTAGCCCCTTGTGATCCACTGAATGCATCTCAAGCGATTCGTCCATCAAACGCTCGCCCGGCTGCAAATTGACAAAGGTCGCGTAGACGTCGGCGTTTCCAGAACTTGAAAGAGTACGGCCGCCGAATTCAACCGCGAAATGAGTTTCATACCCATGCCAGGTTGCCGGTGGTTCCTCGCCGGACGAGTCATCCCCGGGCGGTGATGTTTTTGCATCGTGTGGAAAAGTAACTGAGCTAGGATCAGCCGCGACAGGAGAGCTGGCGGGCGCAGGCGTAACGGGAGCGGGTGCCGGCGCAGGGACGGTGGTTTGTGCGTTCAAAGCCAGACAGAAAGAGAAGCCGCAAAGCCCCAGAAGTCTTTTTATTTTCATTGTTTGCACCATTAACGCTTGAATAAGGTCGGATCGGTATTCGATCCGTGGATGGCCACATGGCACAGAACACATTGCTGATATTTCTGGGCCTGATTATGAAATGTAGGAACCCCTGGGGCAGCCGAGCCGGCCAATATAGACGAGTGGCATTCCAGGCAGAGTTGATTGGTTTGAGGCCGGTTCAGCATATGCGGATTTGTCGAGCCGTGCGGGCTATGACAAGAAACACAACCCTCTTCCTTGAGAGGCGCATGCTCAAAGACGAATGGGCCTGCCGTATCTACGTGGCAGGTGGCGCACATCGCGGTCTGGGTGGAACTAGCGCGCAGGTTATGTGAGAGCGCGGAACCGTGCGGATTGTGGCAATCGCTGCAAGACATCAGTCCTTCATTTACGCGATGGTGTTCGGGCTTTGAAAAATCCGGCTCGACGTCACGATGACAGCCGTAACATAATGCCGGCTGAGCGGACACCAGCAGATTATGTGTCACCTTTGCGGCATGGATGGAGTGGCAGGTGGTGCATCCCACGTTATTTGCGAGATGCTGCGATTGCATGAAGTTTTGATGGCTCTCGCTTTTCTCATGGCAGGTGAGACAGCGCACGCTCGATTGCTTGGCGCTTAGTTTGTCGAACCGGACAATCTTGGTAACGTCTCCGCCTCCATCCACGTGCGCTTTACCTGGCCCGTGGCACCCTTCGCATCCTTGCCACTGCGGACCCTTGTGCTTTACCGTTTCGGTTCGCCAGTGCGGCCCGTGATTATAGCTCTCGCCCTCAGGCTGGTGACAAGCGGTGCAGGTGTCTGCGCCAACATAGAGCGAAGGATCGGACGGTTGTAGTGCCGTCGTGAGACCCTTCTGCGGCTTGTCGGCAAGCAGGGCAGCAGGACTGAAGAGGAGCGCCACGAACACGAGCGCTTTCGATATCCTGGCCTGGAGTTGGCGTTCGAATACTTGGATCGAGTTCATCTGTCCGAAGACACTCCATAAGCAACTCATTGGCCGAATGCAATCGCCGCTTTCGCTTCGCCCACTCTCATTCGCACGCCTTACTATCGACGGCCCAATGCCAACTGACGAAATGCGGTCATTTCTTCGGTTGTGCGCGGAATAAGCGGTTGCCAGCAGGCCGCAAGGCGTGTGGCCCTCAGGATGCTCCACCGGTCCTTATGGCCGAGCCAACAAACCAGAACTTTGATCCGGTCGTGTATTTGGCTCAGCCTGGCCCAGGCCGAAACATAGTCCAACTGAAGGCCAAAGGCGTCTTCTTTGGCCAAGGAAGCCCGGCGGACTCTATCTTCTATATTCAAAAAGGTCGGGCCAAAGTGACAGTCGTTTCCAAGGCCGGTAAAGAGGCCACGATCACGCTTCTTGGACCGGGCGACTTTGTAGGAGAGGAGTCGATTGCAGGCCGACGCGGGTTGCGACTGGCAACCGCAAACGCGATCACCGCGTGTACGGCGCTCAAGATAGAAAGGGACGAGATGATTCGCGTGCTCCACGAAGAGCATTCCTTCTCGGACCTTTTCGTTGCTTTTCTATTAGCGCGCAGCCTGCGAACCCAAGCTGACCTGGTGGACCAGCTTTTCAACTCCAGCGAAAAGCGCCTGGCCCGGATCCTTCTTTTAATGGCCGACTTCGGGCAGCCGGGAGAGCTGAAAACGTTAATCCCGCCAGTCACACAGGAAACACTGGCCGAGATGATTGGCACAACCCGCTCTCGGGTCAGCTTCTTCATGAACCGCTTCCGAAAAAACGGGTTTATCGAATATGACGGACGCATCCGCGTGAATAAGTCCCTGCTTAACGTGGTTTTGCAAGATCAAACGAAAGGCAGTGAAGCGGCTTCCGCCATAGACAACAAAATAGTCAATGCTCGAAGTGCTCGCGCTTAGCAGTGAATACTCTGACCTGCCAGATCTACGCCTAGTTGTTCGTGGCGGGTTAGGACCAGCTCTGTTTGGTTTTAACCTGCCACGAAGGTTGCCGAACTCCGGAACCCTGCTGCTCTAACGGCAGGGCTCCTTCCCACCTTGGCGGCACAAGTTCAACTTTCTACGCTTTTACGTGACAGTTGACATTTTCATTGCGCGCCGACACCGGTGTGCGCCATACAAGTTCTCGTGGTCCATAATAAACAATGATTTTAGGAAGGTTAGCGCGATATTCGAGTGCGCTGGTCTTGGCGATTTCAAGTAATGGAATGGCAGTCCAGCACCACACAACAAGCTTTCGGAGTGGCATGGCGAAAGTAGTCATCGACGAATATGGGCCAAAGCTCCCACCCGGAGACTTTGGCGCAGTTATCTTCCTTTGCGGCTCAGGGGGAGTTCGCTCGGCCAATTTTCCCTTTGCCCGGCAGGTGAACCGTTTTGCAAACTCTGGCCGCCGGGTCTATGTACCCCATTATCTTGATGTAACTCGCGGGGACACTCGATCCCCAGCGCTGCACTATAGACTGTGGGCGCAAACCGTACGGGATGCGATTCAATATATTCAGGCGCAGACAAATATCCCGCTTCACCGGATGGCAATCGTAGGTTACTCACTGGGAGCCTCTGTCGCGCTCTCGGTTGGCACATTCGAACCGCAGCTCTCAGGAATCGTCGTGTGGAGCGGCAGTCTACCAGACGCCTACCGCGACGTAAATCAATTACCGCCTTTATTAATTTTGCATGGCGGCAGAGATTCGATTATTCCTATTTACAACGCGGGACAATTGGGTTGGCTCTGTAACCTAAATCATTTCAGGTGCACGCTAAGCATTTACCCTGAAGAAGGGCATGCCTTTTCCGCTCAGGGAATCGCTCGCGCTGACAGTGAGATCCAGGCGTTTCTGGATCAAATAATCGGGCCTCTGTAGGCGCTTTATTGTGTCTCCCAGAGACTAACCGTGCGGGTGTCAAGACGAATGTGATCCGTATCGAAAACCCAAATGGTCGCGACGTGTTCTCCAGGTGCATCCACTCCCTGTGAATTTTGCGCCTGTGGTTTACTCTCATCTCCTTGTCTAAAGGTGGGATGGGTCGGGACTGCGCGCGCCCCCAGCGCTAGGGCTAGGGTTGTGCCGGCGAATTCCACGGAGTTGAATTCAAGGCGAACTCGTGCGAACACGCGTGGGTAGTATTGTTGTTCCACGGCCACGATCCGGCCATGCAGCACGGCTCCTTTCGGAATTAGAATGCGCTTATCTTTTTTGACCGACTCCACTACGCGGGCGTCGAATAGGTCACCGGCGTACGAGGTTCGTGAGTCGACAGGTGTTAGCATTACACTTTGCACGCTTAGACCAGATGGCAAGAGCGCTCGCGCTGGCTTTGCATCGGGGCGGGCGTCGGCTGCTCCTATTGGGGCATCGAACAGCAGCTTTGATTCACTTGTAAACAAGTGGCAGCGCTGATACTTAGTTTGGTTAACAGCCCGATTGCCGCCGACAAGCGCCATCGCCAGAGTGGACTCTAGCGGATATAAGTCGAGGTCTGCTGTATTTGTTTGTGGTTCGTAGGTTGTATCGACCCTCGCTTGAACTACACCGGACCCAGCGGGTGGTGAGGGCACACTGATGAGCAAACGGCGGAGATCTCCAATTCGCGTGCCCAAGAAGATACGTCCTTGATATGCTGCTCGTTTGAATCTATCTTTACCTAGTTTGATGAGGTAGTGACTGCGCACTAACGGCACCACGTAGCTGTACTCGGCCACCTGCTGTGCTTCCCACTCTCTTAGACCACGATAGCGTAGGGAAGCAGGGTCGCTGTCAGACAGGAAACTGATGGCAAAAGAGCCAAACTCCCCAGCTCCGCTCGATCCGGTGCCAGTCATTTCATCGAGGCCTTCGAAGCGGAACTCATCCGCTCCAGGCCATGAAAACAATTGCTGGCCATCGAAAATAGCCACTTCGACATGCAGCCTGTCTTTCAATATCAAACGACTCGAAGAGCGGCTCGAAAATTCGTCTAGGTCGCCCGAGCCAGACGTATCGGGCCGGTAAAGCTCACGTAAAATCGTCGCATCACAGGCAAAACGCCGCTGACGATCTGTAGCTTGCTCAATTCGCTTCACTGCAATCGCGAGCAGCGCATCTGGAAACTCCACCTTCACCTGCCCCTCTGTCGGCACCATGGAAGAAGATAGCAAAACCAGCATCAGTTTTAGCACCACTTGAGTTTTCGCTTCGAGGAGGGGGACAAGCCCCCGAAGCATGCCTATTAAAAAACGGCACTGGCTGAGTGACACCATCAATCGATACTCGTATCGAGGACCAGGGAGTAAGCGCAAGCAGACAGTTTGAGATGGGAACATGCCATACAACTTGGAGACACTCAGTCAGCTTTTCACCGAGCTCACGACCAATTATCGTTATTCCGTCACACGTGGATGCTTGTTTTCTGCGCGGCTCTCAGCTCTGTTTCTACAAACTGCTCAACACGGGTTCACTTAACTGCCACCAAATACACATCGTAGGTCCGAGCGGCGGCCCCAATCAGCTCCGGTCGTAGGTCTTTGGTTAAAAAGCTAGCTCCTCAAAAGTGATGTCGATCTCTTCACAGCCCAATCTTAGGGCGCAGCCAGATCGCCATATCCGCGATGGCCCCATCTGCCTCTGGAGCACGGCCAGCCATGAATTCAAAAACGTGCTGCATTCCTTCCGCTATTTTCAGCGTCACGTCAACGTGAGCTCTCTTAGCCGCTTCGGCGAGCCGCTCGGGATTATCGAGGAGCGCCTCTTCGGTTCCGGCACTCAGGTATATGGGCGGAAACCCGGTAAGATCCGCATATAACGGATTGGCAAACGGATCTTTTGGATCATGTCCCTTAAGCAGCATTCCAACGATTTGTCGATAGCTTTCACGACTACCGATGGCGCTTCTTTCCTTGTTTGTATCGAGAGTCCACCCGTTGACTTCCATATCTAACCAAGGCGAAATGCCGATTATCGCCGCAGGAAACGGAAGGTTTTGAGCTTGAGCTCTTAGGCAAATTGAGATCGCGAGATTCCCTCCCGCAGAATCCCCCGCCGTTGCGATATGGCCGGGTTCGAAACCTTCTTTGAGCAGCCATAGGTATATCCCGAACGTATCGTCTAATTGAGCAGGAAATGGGTTCTCTGGCGCAAGGCGATAGGCAGGGATCAAGGCGCGGCAGCCCGCAGCCTTAGCCAAGTGCGCAGCCAACTTGCGGTGACAGTTGATCGAGCCAGCGATGAAACCTCCGCCGTGGAGAAATAGGATCACTCGATCGGCGGCAGCACCAAGCGGTTTTACCCATAAGGCTTGTTGGCCGGCTGCCACGATCTCTTGATAGGTTACATCAGCCGGTTCTATGGCGAGCTCCTGCATTGCGTCTAGGATGGCGCGACGGGACACGATGTCTATTCCAGGGTTGGCGGCCATTCGAGTGCTTATGGAACGCCAAAGATCCCCAATTTCCTGCGACTCCTTGCTTGCCATAATTTAAGCCTCGCTGGTGTCTACGTACAGAGCGGCGTTGAGTACTTGCATATTCGACATATTCGAGGACATTCCAAGATGGGCCGATCACCTCTTACTCGAAGCGCTAAGCAGCAGTGGTCAAATTGACCGGCTTCGGAGCATTTCCCGCCTTGTAATTCACAAACAGGCGCTCGGCATTGAGATGGGCGATCTTCTCCTTGTCTGCGTGGTTGATGGGCATCTGATCAAAGAATTGCCGAGTGGCTTTCATGTTGGCGTAAGGATAGTCGGTGGTGAAGACGATGCGGTCTATTCCGATCACGTTCACCATGGCCTGATAGGCGTTGTTGGCCAGACTCCAACCGCTATCCATGTCGCCAGCCGATTGGTCGACTAGCTCGCCGGCGAGGATGCCCCCGTAGAAATTCTCGCGCAAGTATTCCTTGATGGTGCGCTTAAGGCCACTGTGGCTAGGCGAAAGTACGTAATCCGCCCGCCAAGCCCACCAACTCAGCGCTTCAAACTGGTGGCCCACGATGATCTGCAGCCCAGGGAACTGGTCGAACACCCCGCCCAGAATCAAACGGATGGAGTGTACCGCGGTATCCATGTGCCAGCCGCCACCCCCCGTTGCAAGCTCCCAGTTTACCGCGGCAGTGAAGCCGCTGTAGTAGGCGTCGATGACCGGTTTCGGCGGAAAAGTGGGATGCAGATAGATCGGAACGCCGAGCGTTTCTGCGCATTCAAATACCGGCCAGAAGAATTTGTCGTCGAGGAAACGTCCGTTGACATGTCCATTGATCAGTGCGCCCACGAAGCCCAGGTCGCGCACGGCGCGCTCGAGCTCGCGGGCTGCAGCCGCCGGGTCGCGCATAGGCAGAGTTGCAAAGCCGCGGAACCGGTCGGGGTAGTTAGCGACCGCGGCTGCCACCGTGTCGTTCGCTTGTGTGGCAACATTCACCGCAAGCGACGGCTCCACCGTTTCCACGCCCGGGACAGCGTGCGAAAGGATCTGCACATCGATACCGGCCGCGTCCATGGCGGCTATCCGTCCCGCCCCTAGATCATTGATACCCTCCGGCCACCCGCTTCGAGGGCCGCTCTTGTAGAGCCCCGACTTCGTCAGCGCCTCCTTCATCAACATGTATGGGTCGGTCGGCTTGGCCAAATCCTCGATAGCCGGTAACCTGTAGTGTTCTTCGAGACTGATTATTTTCATGACATACTCCAATTCTGTAGCGCCCTTTCGTTGTGTTTCGTCAGATTCAGAAAAATCGCCTTATTCATCAAGCCCTCCGGCCCGTTGTTTGACCGGGGTAGCGTACATCGGACCGAGAACGTGTTACGCATTAGGAGATTGCCCTATCCCAAATGGATGCCACCAATGATGATGGCGTGGATCACCGCTGCACCCTCCCGCAACTTCTTGATCTCGGTGTACTCTTCGGAGTGCCAGAAGTCGGAGGCCGCCTGATGGGTCGGCCACTCGAACACCAACGCCTGCTCCAACGGGAACTCACCCTCCACCACGTCCGGTGGGCCAGACGCCACCAACCGCCCGCCGCGCCGGGTGATCACCGGATCGACGCTCTTGACGTACAGTGAGAACTTAGACGGGTCAGTGATGGTTTCGTACACAATCAGATATGCGGCCACGGCAACCTCGGGGTGTTAGGATCAGGATCGGTTCAGACGTTTATGGCTCAGCGGCCCTAGAGCAGCTCTCGGGCCGCGGTTCTTAGGTCAAACAGCTTAGCGGCGTTTTCGCGTCCCATCTTCACCAGATCGGTTTCACTGCCAGGACAGTTGTCAAGGCACTCTGCATCTGCGTTCGGACAATCAGCTATCAACTTGCCGGTTGCCGGGTTGATGACTTCCATTGTCATGGAACCAGGCCTCATTTGGCTGTCGACAGTTAAGTGAAACGCTTCCATGAATTTTCCTTCTTGCGCTTGGCGTGAGGGCTAAGCCTGACCCCAGCGCTCTAGTATGTTGAGTGTTAACGAGGAAGCATAAGTGCAATCCAGGGGCCAATCCCATCTGCGCATCCAAGTTCACCAATTGTCGTGTTTCCTCTTTTGCCGGTGAATAGCGCTATTAGCCTACGATGCTTCCTAAACTTGCCAGGACGGCCAGATTTGATCGGAGTGACCAAATACGGTCGATTAGGATTTGCTTTACGAGGGAAGCGATGCTTATCAGGATTAATTCCGCGATGGGTCAACGGAGCCTGCAAACACGAGATCGCTCCGTCCGATTACGATCAGTATTTGGTCACGGCTACCGAACAGCAGGCTGCTGTTGAAGCCGGCCGCGCGTCTGCAGAATCCTCGAGCACAATGGTGGACGCCCGTCTACCATCGCGTTTCCATTGCTATTTTCGTTTTGAGCTGAAAATTCGTGAGTTCGAACCGGCACACACTAAGCAGGCACTCGTCAGTCGGCCTCGCATGGGTGACAAACTGCCTGCCATCAAGTACGGCGCGCCAGTTTGACACCGACCCGCTTCGTAATCGCGCGTGGGATGCAGATCATTTCTATGTGCTTGTAGTGGAAGAAGGTCTTCAAACGAGGCTTGTGAAAACAAAAGACGGCACGTGGCGAATTCCCCTGAAGGGTAACCTGCCTTACAAAAAGACGCCCTCGAAGGCTTGCGGGAATATTTATGTGCATACTATTGCGTTTAGATGGAAGGGATCGGGAAAACGCGCTGCCGTGAAGGCTGGGGCCCGATGGCGGCATTTCATTCCGACGCCTTGGCGGTCTTCGGTGTCACCGGTGCCTACCCAGAAGATGAGGGAACCGCTTCCGCGCGGCCTCAGTAACAGACGTTGGTCTGAGGGGCGCGCCGCTCACTGACGAACACTATTCGACCACTGATTGCTTTACCGCTATCGCCACCGCTGCGGGCAATGAGAAGTAGAACGTAGATCCATCCGGCGGTTCGGATTCGACCCAGATGCGCCCACCGTAGCGTTCCGTAATGCGCTTGCATGTGGCGAGGCCGATGCCGGCTCCTTCTATTTGTGTGCCATGGAGACGCTTAAAGGGCAAAAAGATGTCATTACGATAGGCAGCGGGAACTCCAGAACCGTTGTCGCGTACGGCGAATACAAATTCGTCACGTTCGCGCTCGGCTGAAATCTGAATCACTGGGGGCACGTCCGGCTTGCGGTATTTGATGGCGTTGCCTACCAGGTTCTGGAATAACTGGTAAAGGTGAGCCTCCTCCACGGCAACAAACGGAAGCGGACAGCAATCGACGGTGGCCTGGGATTCGCTGATGATGCCGTGCAAGTCTTGCAACACGTCTTTCAAAGTGTTGCCGGCATTGGCCGACGCTGGCGTCGCTCCCTGCTCTTCATCGCGTTCGTTGACGCGGGAGAACTCCAGAATGCCGTCTACCAGTCGCGACATGCGTCCCGCGGCGCCGGACACCTGCGCCAGATAGCGGGCGGCTTCTTCGTTGAGCAGCGGCTGGAACTTGCGCTGAAATAGTTGCAGATAAATCGTGATGGTGCGAACCGGTTCGCGCAGGTCATGGCTGGCGGCGTAAGTGAACTGCTTCAGGTCCTCATTCAGTTGCTGCAGCGCCTGCTGGCTGCGCATACGGTCTGTCACGTCGCGGAAATAGACGGACAGGCCATCGCTTGAGGGATAAGCAGTAACGTCGTACCAGCGATTGTTACTGGCCGCAAATTCCTCAAAGGAAACAGCCACATTCTCCGCCATGACGCGCCGGTAATTGCTTTCCAGCGAGGTTCCTACCAGGTACGGATAGGCCTCCCAAATGATTTTTCCGATGACTTCGCTGGCCGGGCGGCGAAGGCTCCTTTCTCCCGCCGGGTTTAGATACGCAAAACGCCAATCCTTGTCCAGCGCCACAAAAGAATCGGTAAGGCTTTCGAGAATGGTTCGCAAACGGCGCTCCGTCGCTGCCAGCAGTTGCTGCGCTTTTCGACTCGAGGTAACGTCTCTAAATATGACGATATAGCCGATAATTTTGCCATCGTTGCCGTGTATCGGAGACTTGCTGTCGTCGATGGGAATAGACTGCCCGGTGCGGGTGAGCAATTCCGAACCTTCGGAGATGGTCGTGATCCGGAACACGTCGTATAACGACTTGCCCTTGGCTTCGTTTGCGCTCCAGCCGGTTAACTGCTCGGCCACGGGGTTCATGATTTCAATCTTCTCGCCGCTATCGACGCTGATGACGGCGTCGCCAATGCTCATTAATGTTTTTTGAAAAACCAGACGCATGGACTTCTCGCGCTCTTTGGCGTTCAGTACGCGGCCGGTCACGTAGCTGACGAACGTGCCGCTGAGCAGATAGATGACTAGCGGGAAATCAACAATGGCCCCTCCCGGAACGACGTACAAAATAGCCAGGACAGCGCCCAATACGGTGGCTATCAAACCCGGCCAAAATCCGCCAAACATGGCACTGGCGGTAAGCGCCAAGAAAAATGTGAAAAATGGATTTCTTGCGCCGAATAGCGGAGCAAGCAGCAACCGTAGCACAAGCCCAAAAAATGGAGCGCTGATGGAGACGGCGAACCGCGCCATGATACCGGTTGAAATTCGGGAGTTACGTTGCATTAGTTGGGCATTCGAACTCTGCCATTAAGTAATTAGAAGTCAGCGTGTTTGGGATGTCAAACGGGTCCGGGGCAGGCCCGCCGAACATCTGTCCGACCGGTAATGCAATCGCCCCAAGCCGCTGGCCGTTTGCTTGCGCGACCATTTGCGACTGACTGACGACCCCCAGGTTATCGCGCAACTCCAATTGCGGGCGCTTTTTCAAGGCTTAAATGCAATATGCCAGCAGTCCGAAAGCCCTGCGGAGACATATGCGCCAACAGCACTGATCACGACGTGAACGCAGACACTCCACGCTCTTTCATCTCGCCAAACGCAACCACGAAGCTTCAACCGTGCGAACCGATGCCGTAGTAGCGCCGTCATTTCATATCTGGGCACAGATATTTTTCGATCCGCTGATCGTCGACAACGGCTTCTCTTCGCTCTAGCCAAGCCAGCCTGTGAATGGCATTCACTGGTTTCCTTCTCCCGCCTTCACTTGGCACGGCTTCGGGCGTAATTCCTGCGCCCTGCACACTGCGCTCCTTCTGCTTTCTGCGGCTCCACCCAAAGAATTTTGCGCGCGGCGCGCGCCTAAAATCAAAATTCTTTCGGTCCCCCACAGAATGCAGTCGCTTGGTTTGGAAGCAGCCGCCACTCGCTTGTTTCGCGCCCAAGTGAAGGGCAGAAAGAAGGATATTCAAGTGAATTTTAATCAAGTTTCAGTTATCGGCTTTTTGGGTAAAGCACCCAAGACCAGTTCGTTAAAGAACGGGACGCCGGTTCTCAACTTCTCCGTCGCCACGAACAAATATTGGACCGACGAAAATGGGGAACGCCGGGAGCGCACCCAATGGCACCAGGTGGTGGCGTTCGGCGAAGGATTCGCTAAGCTGGCGGAACGGCTCTCGCCCGGCAGCCACGTCTTTGTGCAGGGTGAATTGCAAACTCGCGAATATGAGCGCACCATTCAGGTGCCGAACGGCAAAAAGACCATCGATCATAAAATTCAACAGCTCGCTGTTGAAATAAGAGCTGAAATCGTACGCGTACTGGATCGCGCTCCTAAGGCAGATTACGGTGAAGCTCAAATGGAAAACATGGAGGCTCCTGAATAGGGGCCTTCGGCCCTTTAACAGGTGTCGCTTCGCAAGGCCGGCTATTCACGACGGCCTACCGCCCGCCGGACGGATTAAGGATTAAAGCCACAAAAACAGAAGGGCACAACGGAGACATGTGCCGGTTCAGCGTGAAATGGAGAGAGAGCGTTCGCCGTTAGTGAGTATTCCGCCCCTTGGGGCGTGGATTTTCAAGGCATAAGGGTCTACCGATCCGATTTGACTTTGGGGA
>Ga0209208_10009647_pt1 | contig 12653 bp, 11 predicted proteins | sample S1TSphfallax_3_FD_187694 | JGI IMG/M metagenome (GOLD analysis project Ga0209208, IMG submission 187694) | Host-associated microbial communities from peat moss isolated from Minnesota, USA - S1T2_Fd - Sphagnum fallax MG (SPAdes) (version 2) | ecosystem: Host-associated > Plants > Peat moss >...
AGCAAATCCCAGGTCATTCATCAATGAATGAATCAAGCTCAAGTAAACCTAGATCAAGATTCATAATCAAGCAAGCAAAACCCCAGATTTATAAATTAATCAATCAAAGCAAAACCCAAATTAGGTCACCGACTGGTTAATCAGGCAAACCCAGATCGTCAACCCAGCAATCAATCAAGGAGGCAAAACCCAGAAAAACCCAAGTCATTAATTATCTAGTCAAGCAAACCCAGATTATCAATCAATGAATGAAAGAAATCCCAGATCATCAATCAAGCAAGCAAGCAAGTAAAACCAGATTAAGTGATTAGTCAATTAGTTAAGCAAACCCATGAGATCATGGGATCAATTAAAGCAAAGCAAACCCAGATCATAAAATCCATAAATCAATCAATCAAACCCTTGAAAAAATCATCAGTCAATAAAGCAAGCAAGCAATTAAAAAACCCAGATTAGCATCCATGGATTAATCAAAGCAATTAGCAAAAAACCCAGATTAACAATCAATTAATGAAGCAAAAAACTCAGTTATCAAGCAATGAATTTTCTTCAGAGCAAAGTAGAGTACTGGAGCTAGGCTACAGTTGTTTTTGCTGTTGTTGTTGTGGGACCAGCAGCTTGTTTCCAGTCTCAAGAGCAAACAGCACCAACAAACATTTGGCTAGAAAACACAAGAAGAAAACCAACAACAGCAAGAGAACAAATTAGATGAGCATCTGAAGAAAGAAAGCAAACCAAACACTAGTTCAGTACAGGACTTTAGTTACAATCTGTGCAAGAAAGTCTAGATTGAGAAAAAAACAAACCAAAAAGCAAAACTGGTGATGGTGATTCCAAAGTGTTCACAGTCCTAGAAATTCTACAACCAGAACTAGCAGCAGGAGAAGAAGAGGAGGAGTTGCTATTGGAATTGCAGAGAGATTCAGGAATTTTTTGTAGTGCTAGAAATTGTAGAAGAAGTGGTTTTGGAGTTGGAGCACAGACACAGACAAACAGACAGAGACACATACAGAGAGAGGGGATGGGGGAGATCATTGATTTGAGGAGTGGGTATGGGAGTGATGGGATTTATCGGTGCTTGCGGCCGCCGGTGCAAATGCTGGAAGAAGAGGAGATGGATTTGGTGACAGTTTTTTTTTCAGGAAATGCGGGTAATCCCAGTTTTGCAAACGTTGCGGCGTTGGTAGATGCAGAGACAGGGCAGAAGATCACGTTCGGGGAGCTTCGTGTTCTGGTGCGCTCCATAGCCGCGGGTCTTGCCGAGCTCGGAGTGCGGAAGGGAAGCGTGGTGCTAGTTCTGTTGGGAAACTCCATCTACTTCCCAGCTCTCTTCATGGCCATCACTTCCATCGGCGCGATCATCACGACCATGAACCCAGTGAACACGCGACGCGAGATCGCAAAGCAGATGCAAGACTCCGGTGCACGGTTTGTGATCACTGTTCCAGAGTTGGTACACAAAGTCGAGGGCGGCGTCGAGGAGAGTCTTCCTCTGGTTCTTTTGGGCAACAACAGCCCATTGTCAGTTAAGAACAACAACAACAATAATCGGAGCTCCTTCTTGTCTGTCACTCCTTTCTCGAAGCTGTTGACGACGGATCCAGACAAAGCACCAAGGAGAGTGCGCATTCGTCAGACGGACACTGCAGCTTTGTTGTATTCTTCCGGAACTACGGGAGCAAGCAAAGGCGTGATCATTCCGCACAGGAGCTTCATTGCAGCTCAGATCATAGTGGGTCACATGAGTCAGTTCCGAGTTCCTCGAGTTCCGCCCGGTGTAAGCGAGGTCTTCCTGGGCTTGGTTCCTTTCTTCCATGTGTTTGGATTAGGGTTAGTGGCATGTGCGGAGCTGCGACGGGGCGTCACCGTCGTCGTCATGTCCAAGTTCGGCGGTGTCGCGGATCTGCTGGAAACTGTGCAGAAGTACAAAGTCACGTATCTTCCTGTGGTTCCTCCCATTGTCATGGCTCTCTGTAGCCCCGGTGTGACGGATCCTTACGACTTGAGCTCCGTCCTCTGCATCGGCTGTGGTGCTGCTCCTCTCAGTAAGGAGCTCACTGAACGTTGTAACCAGAAGATACCCAATGCCACTGTCGACCAGGTAAAGTAGCCATTGCAGCTCGTTCTTGTAGCTCTTCTCTCTTGTGATGATGGATCTGTGAGCATGGAGCTCTTTCGTGCAATGGGTCTTAGCTAAACAAGCTCATCGTGCATGGGGTTGGATGTCTGTCTCCTGGGTTTTGTAGGGATATGGGCTCACAGAGTCGACATCCATGGGGACAAGCACAGTGCGATTGAGCCATGATACGAAGCAACAAGACTTGAAGGCACACTATGGCTCCGCTGGCTGGCTGATGAACACGATTGAGGCAAGGGTTGTGGATGTGCAGACTGGTCGCTCTCTTCCTCCTAACCAGATTGGCGAGCTTTGGATGCGTGGTCCTTCTATCATGCAAGGTACAAGCTCTTGCTGCTCCTGCTGCTGCTGTTGCCACTGGATTTCAGAGGATGCTAGGGTTTGCCCTCATGAGTACAAACCCTAGCACCCTCTGCTGCTCCTCATCACATTTCTATCAAACCTTTTTCTTCTGTTGCAAAACTGCTGCCCCCCCCCCCCTGCCTGCGCTTGATTCTTCTTCCTTCCTCCTCTACAAACCCTATTAGACTGCCATTTCTGTCCTAGATCTTCTTTCTGTTGCATTCATGGACCTTGCAATGATTTCTGATCAAGAAAAGTATATGATCAGATCTTACGAGTTCTGAAATTGTAAGGATTGAACTCCTCATGATGGAGGAATTGATCATTGTGTGAGACAAAAAAGTCTTTTGTTGCTGCTGCTGCTGCTGCCATGGGTGCTGTTGGCTTGGAGCCATTCAAGGTTGGTTACAAAGAGATGATCATCATACATGAAGAACTTGAATTGTTCAAGCTTTTTGCACTGTGCTGTAATGAGCAGCAGTAGCACCACCTTCTTCTAAAGAACCTCGAAGCTGGTGGCATGGTGAAGAGCCGAAAGTTTGTGTCTTAATTCAACTCTTGGTTACAGTACTTGGATTTGTTGTGTTGGAAGTTCAGGTTATTTGAACAATGTGGAAGCAACAGCAGCAACATTGGACAAAGATGGATGGCTACATACAGGAGACTTGGTCTACATTGATGACAGTGGCTGCCTCTTTGTTGTGGATCGCATCAAAGAACTCATCAAATACAAGGGTTTCCAGGTGAGGTATACCAAAGTGCTGGACATGTTTCCAGTTGAAGTGTACACTTCCAGAGCTTTGCGATTTTGGTGGTTTGTCATCTGGAGTTCCTAATATCCTGCAATTAAAAGCTGTATCCTAGTTATACATTATTGCTCTTAAGAGGATCAAGGAGCTGGAAGCTGAGAGCATTTCTGGAGAAGGATAATTTGCTTTTCTAAACTAGAAGGTTTTCAGAACAAAGTTGATTCTAGTGCAGCGTGAGCTTGAAGTCTTTGAATGGAGCTTACATATGCTCATTTTGCACAGGTTGCACCAGCTGAATTGGAGGGGATATTGACCTCCCATCCTTCAATCCATGATGCAGCAGTTGTCCCGTGAGTTGTCTAAACCTTTTCCATGTGACCCATATATTTTTTTGTCACAGACTTGATGCCCCCAATGACTCAGATCTGCTCGACCATTTGTGTTTCGAGTACAACCTTCACATACACCAAGTTTCATTTTCTGGAGTCCTCTGAACTCATGAGAGTGATGATAAAGCAAGGCCCCAAGAGATTTGTGAGGTAATGCTTTCTGGGGTTTTCCAGAATTAGGTCAAGATGGAGGATTGTTACAACAAGGAAGAGTCGTATGTACTCTGGTAGCAATCTGAGCACTTGTACATGTTAAATTTGACTTTTTGTTTTTTTTTCAATGTCCAGACTTGCAGATAGAGAAGCTGGCCAAGTACCAGTTGCATACATCGTTTGCAAGCCACATCAATCTGTTACAGAGAAAGAAGTTTTGGACTTTGTTGCTGAACAGGTTCTAAACTTTTTTCAACATCCCTTAAAAACTCTGGACAGGCTTCATGCATGAGTGGTCTGTATCTCTTTCTAGATTCCCTGCTTGCAGGTCTCCACAAACCTATTGCAGGACAGTCTATCAGCTCATTGATGATTCCTCTCTAACAACCTCTTCCCTTCCTCATGTAATCTCGTTAACAATTCTCTGAATTACTGTCAATGGTACACATTCTGGAAGTCTTCTTGAGCAACCGGAGATTAGTTCCAAAAGCCCAGTGCCCAGTAGGAATCTTGGTGACAATTGATGGCATTTTTGTTCCTAGCTATTGTCAGGAAGCCATGTTTCTGGAGAGAGAGAGAGCCTGATCAATTTACTGATGATGATGCTGTCTGCAACTGGATGCATCATTTATGCAGGTGGCACCTTACAAAAAGCTGCGGAGGGTAACAATCATAGATGCCATACCCAGGTCATCATCTGGGAAAATTCTTCGGAGAGAGCTAACACAACAGCCACCCTCCAAACTGTGATCTCACATTACAAGTGTCCCTCTGACCATATACTAAACCAGAATCACAGATCTCATATGTACAAAATCACTCAAAATTCAAGAGTGATTTAGGATTATTGCAAAGTGGTAATCTCCTCCTGTCTGGATTGTGAGGCCACTATAGTAGATTGTAAATATCAGTGTAGTCCCTCCCTCTATCTTTTTCTAAAGTTGTGGTCCCTATCTCTCCCTATCTCTTTTTCTCTTCCTCTTCTGCAGTGTTGAGCTTCAAGTTTCTTCTGATTACCAAGTTCATGAATTTCTCCTTGGTTCATCAAGCTAGCCAGGCATCATGGTTTTCGCATTTTTGTTTTACCCCTCAGTAATGGGAACTGAGTCTGTTAGGTTCATGTCTGACAATGATCTCTAAGTGCCAGCTGACAATGAAGTCCAGTTGATGGTACCACAGATGTTGCTGTCGATGATCCTTGCAGCTGTTGCTCTTGGTGTTGATGATCATGCAACTGCTGCAAGAGAGAGAGACTTTGCTATATGTGGTTCTCATGTAACCACACAACTTTGTACTTACATATTTGATTCCATTTTTTCCATTTCCATGTCCCATGAATATTCTGTTTCTAGACTTTTTTGTTGTTTCTCCTGGACTTGCTGCAGGTTTGCTGTGATGATGATGTTCTTCTTCTTAACATTTTGATTCAAAAGCTTCTTCTTCTCTTCTTCTAGAGAACCTTATATTGTTCATATGATCATTGCTCTGGAATTAGACTTCTTAGTTCAGGCACTCGTCAACTCTAGGTGCTCACAGAAGCTAGTTCTCAAATTCCCTGTAATCATGAACTCATGAAGTCATGTCCCAATAATCTCTGATCTCTTCCACCAAAGTTTCCACTTGGAAAATCAATGCAGCAGGATTTGTTGCTCTTGCAATTCCCCACATGGCTGCAAAGCTTTTCTGTAGAGAAAACAAGCTCAAAGAAAACCCACAAAGAGAAAGGGGCACAGAGACACACAGAATCTGCGAGACAGAGAGATGCTGTGACACACACTCACACAGGGGCATGTGGGCCATGAAGAGCAGCTGAGGAAGAAGCCGACGGAAAGTGGGGCCCACTTTCCGCGTTCCACATTGCTTTTGTTTGAACTCCAATCCAACCTCTGCGTGGTTTTTCGAAGATTCTGGTATGTGGGTGGGCGGTTTTTTTGTTTTTTGTTCATGCAGTCTGTCTGCAATCACAGTTGTTGGGCGCAGAATTTGAGATCCTTGCAACCCAACTCTTGGATCTCTTGATAGATCAGCAGGATTCTAGAAAAGGCCAAGAAATCTAGAAGAAGTCGTTGTTGTTGTGGGCAGCAGCTTTTTGTTTTTCCACCGCTTTCCGTAGTGTTTTCTTCCGCTGCTGCTGCTGCCGCTGGTCCGTTCGGTTTGTGGGAGTGGGATTCATTCGTCTTGTCCAAACCCTCGTGATTCCTTGTCTCCAGAGACGCTTTGGGTAGCTGTAACCTGTTTTTTCTCTTCTGTGTTTTCGTGGCATTTTGTGATTGTAGCGGTCTTGTACTTGGTGAAGAGTGTTTTGGGTTTGTGTTGGGACGACTTGCCTGTGAGGCGACAACCAAGTCAGAGAGACACAGAGACAGAAAAGAAGGAGCAGAAGAAGAACGAGAAGGAAAAAGTAGTGAAGGATGGTGCAGGAGCTGACGGAAAAGCAGATTGCAGAGTGCAAGGAGGCTTTCAGTCTCTTCGACAAAGACGGAGATGGTAGTGTATTTTTTTGGGTCACTGAAATGTCTTTTTGTTCTTGCAGGCAGTGACACCCCCCTGTTGTGCTGCTGCTATGGTTTTGTTTCTTTCTTTTGTTTTGTGATGATATCTTCTCTGATGCTTTCTCCTTTCTCCCTCTCTCCATCCTTCTGAGGATAGGAAACAGATTTCCCATTGTGGAGATTTCCACTCTCATACATTTGGAAGACTATCTAGTATCCTTGTTCAGAGAAATGCAACCGCATCACAGAAAGACATAGACATATAGAGACAGAGAGCTAGCTTCTGTTGTGACAGTTGTCACCACCTTACATTGTCTTTTGTGTTGCTCTTTCAGGGATTATCACAATGAAAGAGATGGGCACAGTGATGCGCTCACTGGGGCAGAATCCCACAGAAGCTGAGCTGCGGGATATGATAAGTGAAGTGGATCCAGACGGAAAAGGGACAATGGACTTCCCAGAGTTTCTGAATCTGATGTCACGCAAAATGAAGGACACTGACAGTGAGGAGGAATTGAAGAATGCGTTCCGTGTGTTTGACAAAGAGAAGAAGGGATACATCCCTGCAGCAGAGCTTCGGCATGTGTTGACCAATTTGGGTGAGAAGCTCACAGATGATGAGGTAGATGAGATGATGCGAGAAGCTGATAGTGATGGTTCTGGACAAGTCAAATATGAGGAGTTCATCAAACTGATGACTGCCAAGTGAGAATGGTTCCACTTGCTTGCACATTATTCTCCCCACCTTTCTGCATCTTTGGTAGATAGATAGATAGCTATATGGGTTTGTCTTCTTGATGGTACTAGATCTAGTTCAGAGTCTTCTGATTACGCATGAGTACTGTCTCAACTCTTATGATCAGGCCTCCTCTCAAATGGTCTCGGTTCAAGTTGTCTTTGGACTGGTAAAAACATTTGCTCTTGCTACCTTGTGGTGGTGACCCCACAATTTTGAAAAGAACTTTATATTTGGGGACCCATTGTATTGCAGAGGATGTGTTTTCAAAAAGCCTCGACATCTGCTTACAATTGCTACTGTCTGAGAATTTCTCTATAAAAATTGATCACAGGATGGATGGTTTTGCACTGATAGCAGAAACTGCTCTGCGAATTTGGGTTTGTGGGTTTTTTTAAATTCAAAGCAGCAAGACAAGCTCAAATGCCCCCATTCGCACTGTTTAGCTGGCTCTGACAGATGGTTTTGTTGCACTCGTTCTGATTTGTTCTTTTGATTAGTTCAATGGTTTTGACAGATTTGTATCTGAAGGGGGTGTGTGTACAACACTAAAGAAAGATGTTCTGCTGATTGTGTTCTCTACAATCAAGCTTCTGATTTTCACCGATAGTCTGAAGACTCATCAAGCTCCTTGCAAATCTCGTTCCAAATATGGTGGTATGTATGTCAGGGGCTTATTTGATCATCATGCCAAATTTGAGTGGTAAAATCATATGTTTATTCTGGTTTGTTTACCACACCAGATATGCAATGCTCTAAACTTCATGTGCATGACTTGAGTGGGAAGTGGAAAAATGAAGGCAAAATGATGCAGTAAGTATTTGTTTCCTGTCATTGTGTTGCGCCTTAGTGACAAAGTTCATCATCTTTTTAGTATGTCTGCTAGTTCCCATGGTGCACCATGGATACCACATGTCTTAAATATAAGCTATGGCACACAATTGTTTTTTGTGCCTAAACTGGTAAAAACATGGCTCCTAGTGCATACACAACTATGCAAATCTTTCTTTCCCTTTTTCAGTCTTTTGTTTTGCTTTCAATTTATGATATGTGTGTCTTTGATGTTGTTGTGTGCACATGCGTACCTGGGTGCTCTTGGTGTCCATATCCTTGGATCACTTTAAGTTTGTGTGGCTTTGATATTGTATGCACATGCGCACCTAGGCACACTTGGCAACTATATCCACGATTACTTGAAGTTCATGTGGCTTTAATGTTGTGTGCACATGCGCACCCAGGTGCACTTAGCAATTGTATCCTTGATCACTTTTAAGTTTGTGTGGTTTTGTTCATTTTTGTTGTTGGTTTTGTTGGTGATTAACCATTAGGTGTCAAGTTAGGGACCTTTTTGTGTGCAAGTGTGTAGGTTTAATGAACATAGAAATTGATGGTGCCTAAGCATGACCTTTCACAAATCCTCTTTCCAATTCCAAGCAAAAATCTACACGCCTCATTCACATCATCTTAGCATCAGTGTTTCAAATGACTTGCAACTTGGGGGGCAAGTTGGAATGGATTTTGGTTATGTTGGAACTATATCTTCTAATTTTGCCATGGTGGGAACTCGTGTTTTTTGCTGATGATGTGAATACATTCATTTGGTGCAATATCATTTGGTCTAATGAGCTTACACTATTGGGTGAAGGCACAATCATATGGACATGGTTGAGTTTCACAAGGATGAAGTACTACACAACTAAGGGACATTGTTTTGCTAATGCTAGCCCTTGAAACCTTGTATAAATTTGATCTGGGTATATAGTATATATGTTCTTTTTGAAACCTTGTACAAATTTGATGCAAGTATAGTGTTATAATTGAAACCCTATAGAAATTTGATGTAGGTATATATGCTATGATTAAGATCTAATTTATGTTATGATAACCAAATTTTGATAACAAGAATAAATCATGGAATCTAATTCCACTTCTTAGTATCAAGAGACTTTGTTTAGGACTATGCATAGTGATAATCATTATTTTTCCAATGGGCTCATTTCCTTAGTTTCATTATCTTTATCCTATGGGGATGTTGAGCTCTCATTTAGCTTGTGTAACAAATCACGTTATTCCCCTAATTTCCTCATCTTTGTCCCTTTGGGGACGTTGAGCACTCATTTAGCTTGTGTAACAAATCCATGTTAATCATTTCAACCTCAACCATGCTTAAACAAAACTTTGCTATCAAAATTGTAGTTGTGGTGGAAGTAAATAGTTGGTTAAATGGACTAATAGATAGATAATTTGATCTAAATTGGATTTATCAAAATTTTCATTAGAATGTGGTCCATCTTTGATGTTGAAGTCCAATTGGTGGTGAGGAACCTATTGCGAAATTTTCAACCCTTCATTCTTAATCATTTCAACTATTGTTTTTTAAACTCTTTCATTGTTTAAGGTATGGTGGAATGGGCACATGACCAACGAACATCACCAAGAAAACATGCTAACAAGGGAATGTCATTTTTATGTAAATAAATGGTGTTGCAAGAATAAAGATTGTTCAAAATTTTGTTAATATTTTCAATTTTATGTTTAAACAATAGGGCTACTATTGCTAGCAAAAATGTTTTGAAATTGAAGTTGGGTGTTACTTTGATTAGGCAATCCAAAAAATAAAAGACTATAAGTTTTTAGGCTTTTAATCCTTGCACAATAGTTTTTTAAAATGTATAGGTTGTGTTGAACCTAGTAAAGTAAAGATGATGGTGTCCAAGGTTATGGCAAAATTAAGGTTTGGCTATCTTTTGAAATAGGACTTGTTTGTTTGTAACATTTTTTTATATTTTTTTCCTTTTAATGTGTGTGTTTTTTTTTGCGGTTGGTTATATAGGTTTTAGATTGTCATGTTGAAATAGAAAATCTTTTAAAAGTTAGGCCTATATGGAATTGCGTTTTTAACAAACTTTTTTCCTCGTGGGCATAAAACATCCAATGTCCCCTAGTTCATCATGTCTTATTGAACCTCATAGTTCACATTACCCATTTGTCTTTTCACACATCACCACAACCCCATTCTCCACCCCCTTTCTTATGCAAACCATGTTCCACCCACCAATTCCCTATACCATTTTAACAAAACACACACCACCCACTAACTCCCCCCACCAACCCCCAACCTTTCGTGTGAATGTGTATCTCCAACCCAACATTTTTCCAATCCCCCTAAATAATGCACATGTAAAACCTTTTCCCCCTTACCTTCCATCAACCCCCATAATTGCCCATGATCAAACACCCCAACCTACCACCATACTCCCAACATGCCTATAACGTCCACCTAAAACCTCTTGCCCCACATGTGGACGTCAATTTATCCTTTGAAGGTTAATTCGTCACCAATGTTCCTATCAAGCATCTAATCCATCTAATTCAAACCTACATGACCATCCCGGTCCAATACCCTCCAATAATAGTTTTGGGCTTGTGACCAAGGCCAAGGGGTTGCAAGGGTGCGGGCCAAGAGGAAGCCCGGGAGTCACATCACATACTTCCGGGAGCGTAGGAAAGTGTGAAGGAGTGAACCCTCACACTCCCAAGGCAACTCCCACTTTGGGAGATGGAGTTTCGGTGGACTCCCGAAATTTCAGAGAGCAATTTGAAGGGTCAAAACTCAATGGCTTGTGACATTATTTATATCATTGGAAAGCTCTTAGAACGTAGATGTCTAAAATGGGCTCACATTGCTCATTTGGACATCTAAAACACAAGTTATGGCCAAAAAAAGGCTGGGAATCAAATTGTCAATTTGACTCCCGACCCAAAAAAAGTCGGGAATCGACCCGATTTACTTGACTGGAGACAACGTGCGACATACCCTTGAAAAGCTCTTGACGAGAGCTACAACTTTGCTTTAGACTGCACCTCGATCCAAGGTTTGCTTGCAAAGTTATGGGGCTCCAAAGTCGCGGGAGTCCTCGTTGGCGTGATTTCTCGCTCAGGAGTCCTAGGTCAAATGACTTTTCTCTCCTAGTTCAAACAATTTCAAATTTTTTAACTTACAAAATTTGTGTTATCATCATGTGGTAGATTTGTATAACAAGTTGCCTAATTGCCCATATGTTGTTAACCATGGCTTGTCAATGTATATTATATAGATAGTAGTCTAATGGATTGTTAGGTTTGAGAAGAAAAAAATGCACACATGTAATCGAAAACTTACATGTCATGGGAAGGTTGTTTGTAGTTTAGGGCTAATTGTTTAACCATTGTGACAATTGTTTTTTTCATTGATCGGTTTGGGCATGCCCCCATAAAAATAATCTTGTATGCAAGTGTTTGACTAACTTTCCTTAAGTGCGTTAATTGATTGACCATGTTAGTTTTCTTCAATTTTCACCTTCATGTTTGGTTGTAGCTTTTTTATTTGGTTAATTTATTAGTCACATTCCAAATGACTTGCACACATAAAAACAAGTATTTTGACAACATTCCATTTGCTTCCATAATCTTTTTCACATGACACATATGTTTGGCCATATAAATTGGTGGTACAAATAGACCAAGGTGCAAATATTCCAACGTTACAAAGGCCTTTGTTCCTTTTAACACATGGCAAACAAATGCCACACATCTTTGATTGTGTATGTCCCATGAAAATGAGCCCTTGTTGATTGCACAACATATTTGTGTCATAGTTGCAAAATGCATTTGCTTGATGGTGAAAAAACAAATACACCTTTTTTTAACAAATCACCGTTTTTTAGTTAAAAAATCTTAGGGTTTTTATGGCATTTGCTATTTGGAATCAACTTGCCTTTTAAGATGAGCTTTTGCGCTAGTTTTGATAAAATTGTGGTGTATTTTGAATTACATTAGTTTTCTCCTTAATTCCAAATTGGCAATGGTATTTGCAAACAAATTCAAATTTTGTTAAATCATGGAAACCTTATAGCATGAAGAACCATGTATATGAAAGCTTGGGACATCATGTGTATTTGTAGCACTTGTGCCACTCCCAACCAATGTGTTTTTTGGGGGTGATTTTTTGCCATTTTTTGACAAAACAATTGGGTAAAATTTCGAAATAATTGTCTTTCAAATGTAAATTCAACTAATTTTGCTAATTTTTGGGTGGAATTTCATGAAAAATTCAGTACCAAAAAAATGAAAATAAAAAAATTATTTGCAATAGTTATTCTTATGAGGAATTGATAGCTTGATATTCACACTTCCATCATGTTTAAGGAATCAACATTGCACATGCCCAAGGGTTGGCTCACTGATGATGAAATTTGGAGTTCACATTCTTACATGATATGTGCCATTTCACATATCGTTTGTTTTGACCGCCTTTGTCATATTTGCTGAAAATTTCAATGTCCTTGTGATTGAAAAGACATGTAGGTGGAATTGGCATCTTCATGATGACACCTTCCAAGCTTTGGTTATGGCAATTTTGCTAATCATTTTCATAAGACAAGTGTTGTTTCTTGGCATCCATCCTACAAACGTATTTTCTTAAAACCCTAGACCATGCATCGAGCTTATGATTGTGGTCTATTTCAAAATCTAATGCGTATAAGAAAAGCCTTTTCAAACAAATAATGTATTCCAATTCACATGGTTAAAATGCCCTGAAACAAGATGACAATTTCAAGACTCTTCTTGAATTGAAACCAAAATTATGAAAATGTGACAAGTTTTTCATCAAAA
>Ga0209208_10009648_pt1 | contig 12650 bp, 7 predicted proteins | sample S1TSphfallax_3_FD_187694 | JGI IMG/M metagenome (GOLD analysis project Ga0209208, IMG submission 187694) | Host-associated microbial communities from peat moss isolated from Minnesota, USA - S1T2_Fd - Sphagnum fallax MG (SPAdes) (version 2) | ecosystem: Host-associated > Plants > Peat moss >...
GCCTTGTTCCACCTTCAAGGTCAGGTTTTCCACCAAAATGTTGCCTGTAGGTGTTACTACCTGCATCATATCAAAGAACTCATGACAAGAACTACAGAATTGGACAGTCTACAATTGTGAAGTGCCCTGAAATGACAAGGAAACCAGGCTGAATCGACAACTGACCTTCACACCTTCAAACGCAATGTGTTTTGCTTCCACAAAGTAGCTATCACCCTCTCTGTTACTAACAACCCTACTACCACCAGCAAGTCGCAGCTCTCTTGCCACCGCAATAAGCTCACGAATGCGATCTGCATACCCACTGCAATCAGACCAACCTGGATACAATTAGTCACACTTGGGACACATACTTCAGGCAGTGATTCCCAGGGCATGATTTGACCCAACAAAAGCATCGAGATTGGCTGTAGATGTAGGTTCACCTTAGACTTGGGACACATACTTCAGGCAGTGATTCCAGGGCATGATTTGACCCAACAAAAGCATGTAGATTGGCTGTAGATGTAGGTTCACCTGACACGAGAAAGACGGCGAGAGCTGCTGGCGAGAGTACCCATTGCCAGGAACAGGGAGATAATCACACTAGTATGATACCGCATGTTACTGAGCATCTTGGCACGGCCAAGTGTTGAACTATCAGGTCTCATTTTGCCTCCAAAGAAGGGTCCAATGATGAGGACGACAGCAAAAGTGGCTCCCAGATATTTGAGAAAACAGTCCTGAATCATGCCAAACCACCACTGCGTGTGGAGCACTTTGTCCAGATGCCTTACAAGTGACTTGAACTGCTGCTTTATGATTGATGCCTCACGTGCTTGTCCTCCATAGAATGCAATGCTTTCAGAATGTGTTCGTATTCGTGAATGCAGCTGCCTATACTCCCCTTCCAGTTGCTGCTCAGTTGACATTAGCCTTCCAAATGGTGGTGACAGGGCCCCTGTTATTACCCCTGCCCCTATCACATAACCCTACATCAACATCACCTCACTCATTTCAGGCCCCATCTCCCCAACCAAATTAGAGAAAGCCCAGAAAAAAAATTCAAAAGAGCTGCAAAAAGAGTTGAGGAATAAAAAACTCTACACTTGCTGGATTACAGAGGCCAAGAACTGGCAGACAGATTAGGACCCAATGTGTCAAATAGTATAACAGAAATTCTCATTGAACAAAAACCAACTCAGACCCAATAATGAGCTAGAAGTGACATACCAGAATGCCAAGAGCATATTTGGGATGGGCATAACTACACAATCGCCATGTATAGAGACATGCATCAAAAGTGGCCATTGTATTCTCCTGTATAAGGTCACTAAGTTCTGCACAAAACCTTGGAATGTCACTGGCTATTCTCTGCTCAGCATTGCTGATCCGAGGATCCACATGCGACATCTTGTAATATGTCATGTTCTGCCACAGCCAGCAATAAGTTATTCCACACTAAGTTCTTGAAGGTTGAACAAAATCTCCAAAAAGCCACCACCTTGCTGCAGCATTAACTGTGCCACTACCAGCAAATTGGGCAGTAACTGAACAATCTGCTATACATTAGGTGCAACTACAGATGCAATGGTCACAATGGACAAAAGAGAATCCCTCAAGCAACTTTTCATCAAAACCCACACAGAGACTGCATGGCCAAAGGTATTGACAGACGTACAGGACACTCATATATTCATCCTTAGAATAACACTACCAGTATTAAGCACAAAGAATATGGAAGGATCTATCTCCAGGATTAATCTCCTCTCCCTTGAATTTCAGAAGCTACCCTACCTGGAAGTAATCAGCATGGACACGATCAGTCAAAATCTTCCGGAATCGTAAACTCAAGGTCCCAGTCAGGAACTTTGTGGTTGATATCAGAACAGATTGCAGAAGACACAACGCCAGATTTTCTGAAATCAGCCACATGAAGAGGGGTACACGACGCAAGAATGCAGCCCTGAACAAAAACCCTTGCACCCTGGCTAATCTGTTCCCCAATGCTGTCCTCAACACCTGTGTCATGATTACATGATTGCATGTTTTATCAACATTGGCTTACAAATGTATCAGTAAAACCATGACATAGGAATATTTCAACTTCCAATTCCTGAAGATAAAATAAACTTGGAAGGGTATTTCCATGGCAAAATAAAGTGCACATCCAGTGACATACTAACAATAAAAGGCAACAATTCTTCTGAAGGAATGCATCAGAACTAGAACTCAAAATGTAGCAAGTGCATCCTACAGATTTTGACAGCAATGTATCATTTGACATAGAAAAGGTCTCATACCGCTATGGCAGCTAATGACAATAGATTCTCCATGCCTCTCTTGCCCATGTGTGCTAGAAGGATGGCACCCACCACCTTGACTGACTTCAGCCCACCCCTCTTCTGTTTTCCTTTCTGCAAAACTCCATCACTCCTTTCCTTTGTACCTTTGACAACCTCTCTGTTTGTATCTCCTGCAGGTGCAACCAGATGTTGAGGAGGTTTTTGTCGCTGTCCATTGGAGTGACTATATGCCAATCCACCTCCTGCAAACAACACAGCAGCTACAACTGCCAATGCTTTCCTGTAACCATCCAACCATCCAACCCACTTTAGATATTTGGAAACTTCTCTGCACCATTAAACCAGATTTTACAAAAAACAACAGTAGTTTCATTGGTTCAAAAGAACTTCTCACTGTGCACAAAAACTTGCTCCTTCAGATAACATACAAAAGTTGGGGGGGGGGAGGGGACATAGGACACCTCTTTGGAGTGAACAATTGTGACTGGCTTTGCACTTTGCACTTCAGTGCATGTGTTAGTTGCACCGAAGACATCACGAAGCATTTCTGTTGCAACCCTAAACCCTCCTCCTCCACTGCACCCAATTCATCACAACTGTTCAATTGTGGTTGCCATCTTCACTTGGAAAAAATCATCATATCCACAACTAGTGTCACCTTAAACCCTTTCCTACCACATAAAGCCAAAACCCATTGCTGCCACCAACTAGGGTATAATAACCCTATCTCCCCACTCGTTCTTCACATCCTTCTGAACATTGCAAGCTCTGTGGCATATATGAAACAATGCAACACAATATTGACTTCCCAAGCGACACACAACATCCGACTCCCAATTTCCCAGCTCCACTACTACCGTCAGGAACCCTAAAATCAAAAGTGTCTTGAGAAACAAACAAACCAATCCCAATTTCGAGATCTCTGAGTTACAAAAACTCTGCGAAAACGTAGGATAGAGAAAAACATAAATTAAACCATTCTGAAAAAATTAAATTAAAATTTAAAAGCCACTCACGCTCTTCAATCCCACAACATCGTCACGGAGCGCCCAAAACCTGTTGTTGTTGTTTCATACACAGACGACCATTGCATTTCGGTTGGTGGTGGTGAAGATCGCTCGCGGCGATCGCGACATTCATTCAAACGGCAGCTAAAAAATTCATTTCAGGAACAAGAAAAGAAGTGAAAAGGAAACTCGGCCCTCCCCTCTCAAAGGAAAGGGACTTACATGGTATGATCTATAGAGACCATGAACCCTTCAAGCGGCCGCAAATCTGCATCAGTCTGTGCGCGACAGAGCTCCAAAGGTTTGCAAAAGGAAAGAAACCAAACTGGAGGCAACAAAGGGAGGTTCTAATACATTCTGATTTGTGGTTATGAAGCTACGAAAGAGCAGCAATCTTCAACGACGGTGCTGCTCCGCGCCAGAGACTCCTCTCTCTCTCTCTCTCTCGCAAAAACTCGCTTGCCTTCTTCTTCACTCCCTCTTTCGCTCTTTCCTTAATGAATCCACAACCCAATTCACGTCCCACTCCACGTCCCAAACACAGGTCCTGACTAGTAGACAGTATGTCGTGGAGGAGTTGAAAGACCCGAAATCGACATCCTAATTCAAGTCTTCATCGACAGCTCGAATTGACGTGGACAATCACCTCATTATACCGATCCCTACAAAACGTCCACATATCAATCCACGTCCAAATGCAGGTCTTGAGTAGTAGCCAGTATGTCGTGGAGGAGTTGAAGCAGCACCTGCAATCGACATCCTAATTCAGGTCTTTATCGGCAGCTCGAATTTGACATGGACCGTCACTTCATACAGATCGCTACAGAAGTGCCAACGTCCCAAAATTAAGGTCCTGAGTAGTAGCCAGTATGTCGTGGAGTTAAAACACCTGCAATTGACGTCCTTATTCAGGTCTTGATCGACAGCTCGAATTGAGGTGGTCAGTCACTTCATACCGATTGCAACAAAATGCCCCCCCCCTAAAACTTCCCTAATTCGAGGTCTCAAAAGAAAATTCAGGTCTCAAATTAAAGTCTAGCGGCGGGCCTGATGTGACGAAGTGGTCGGTAAATTCATTCCTCAGATATTCCTCAAATCGAGGTCCTTTTTTTGGAAAAAAGACCCAACTTCCTTCATGATTCGAGATCCTTAATTGACGTGGCGTTGATTGATTGGACAAAATGTCTGCAGTTATTATAGGTAAAATGGGGACCGCAAATAGAAACCCAAGCTCTCGATTGGGACGTCACTCAGGTCCAGAAGTTGTCTTCTCACTTCTCGATTTGGGACGTCAAAACTTAAGCCTCAGAGATCGTCAGAGACGATGGCGATTCCCTTTTTTTGCATTTGAGTGTTCCTTTGATTTCTGGTGATGCATTTGCTGATGGTGGCGTGAGGAGCGAATGCGTGTGCAGAAGGACTTGTATTGTGCACTCTTTGTGTTCGTGAAGCGTGCGTGTGTAAGTAAGTGTACATGTTTGTTGAGTGTTATTTATGTAGAGTATTTGTGTGGCAAACAAAAGCTTGTGTTGAAGTGGTGCATGTGTGTAGAGGAAAAAGCTTTGAGTACGTATGAAGGAAGAGGAGGAGAGAAAATAGAGAGAGGGAGAAAGATTTGAAATGATTCAAATTATAATGTCAATTGTTGATTATTTTGACATCAAAACTTTTGTAAGTAAATCGTATTTGAAACATGGTTTTTTTCGTCGACAAATTTGTTATTTTGTAGATTGCAGATATTAAATGGTGTAATTGATTTTGTAAAAACATGAAAGAAAATTGTATTTGAAACATTGTGGATTTGTTTTTTCATCAACAACTTTTTTCTCTTTTTTTCCTTACTTTGTAGTTCAATGATGTCTATAATTGTGTTTAGACAATATAATTGATTGTATGAAAATAAGAGTCATTTCCATATCTTAATGTAATTTGATTACATGGAAACACAATTTGTATGTTAGTGTAATAAATTTGCATAATCCTTTGTATAATCATCCCTAGACAATTTCAAAAACATTTTCAAGTATAATTATTTCATTTTTAAGTTTAACAACCTCACTTCCTTGCTAATAACTACCTCTTATCCTTATAAATACCTCACTCATTTCCTTGTAACTATCTCTTTTCCATATAATTATTTCATCCCTTTCCTTACCCACCAACATGGATATGAAAAAGCAAATTAACATGTGCATTTTCATGTCCATGATATTTATAATAAATTGAAATAAATTTGACATTGACATAAATAATAATGATGAATTATTGATAATCCTATGGAAACATAATAAGAAGGAAAAATTGTCATTGGTAGTGCGTACCAACGTGGAGTCCAAGTTGATTGCATGGAAACACAATTTGTATGTTAATGTTTAATAGATTAAATGAAAACATGAATAATTTATGTATTTTGAATGAATGGAACACTACCAATGTGATGTATTAGGAACATCTTTTTCATGATTTCATTTTTGCACTTGTGCATTTTTATGGAAATAAAAACCAACCAAAAATTAAAATTAGTAGGATGTGGGTATGACAATTGTGGTTTTTAAAGTTTCTACTACCCTATGTTGTCAATATTGTTTTATTTTTTAAATAAGTTCTTATTCAAAGTTACAATTACAAAATTTTCATGAAAATTCACCACATTTCAAGAGTCACTTTATATGTTTAAAGCACTCAAAAAAAGCATTTGGATATGTGATATGTGATTTTTCCCTTATCAAATGTTCACCAAATTGTTTCAATTTTTTTGTGAACTTTAATATATTCCACAAGAAGGGATCCATGTCTTCAAAACATTCAAAAAGTAAAAATACACATATCATTTTAGATTTTAATACTCGAATGTCTTTTTACATTATTATAGATTTGAATTTGTATTCATGGTTCAAAGTAAAGTTATAAATTTGACTATAATGTAAAGCTTGATGCAAACACAAAATTGAGTTTTTATCATGTTATATGTCATATTTGGCTTCAAATTTGATATTTAGTTTTAAAAACTATGTGAAAAATGTAATATAAACAATAAAAAAATTGCCACATGGAAAATGTAGTCCTTGGAAAGGATTTTAACATTGCGTAACTATTTTTTTTTCATGCTTTCACCCTCAAACAAATTTCCCATTATATTTGGAAGGTGCCTTCTACACATTGATAATGTGTTTTCAAAAACAAGGAAAGCCTTAGGCCTATAAGAAGTCTTTTGTTTTTATCACCTTGTGATTTACATATGTTTAGACTTATGATAATCTTCAACTCAATAAGCGGATAAGTAATGTTCATTGTAAAGTGCAATATCAAATGCAAGTCCAAATTCAATTTCATCTTGTCATAGTTTTTTTTAAAAGCCCCAATTATGAGGTTTTAACCAATGTTATTAGTACACTAAAATGCATCTTAATTCATTTTGGGTTTCATTAAATTTTGAATGAATTTGGACATTTTTACCATGGTGAAACCCATCAACCCCCTAGTGAATGGGGACAAGTTGTTACAAACAATAAATTACTCCACTAATACCAAGTGAAACAAAATTATTTTCAAGTGAAATACAAATTTACCATGTCATTTCACTTGCTAGTTAATTAAATACATAGCATAAAAATTAATTAAATTTAAATTATTTAATATTTAATGTAATATCTAATAATATTGATAATTTTCAGTTGATGAATTATTGACATGTGTCACTACCTATGTTAGGTTTAAAACCTAGCCTACACATAGGCCATGTAATCAACTTAAGTAGGCACCTACTTTAGGGAATTACATCTACCTATGTTAAATTATTTTCAACTATTCTATGGTTACTTTTCATTGTTTTAAGTTATTTCACCTTATATTATTTATGGTAATTTATGGATATTCTCGGTTTTTTTTAAAAAATTATTTCACCTTAGGTTACTTTCAATTTATTTAAATTACTTTTGATTATTTTAAATTATTTCATCATATGCTATTATTGGCTATTCTAAATTATATTACCATAGGTTATTTGTGTTTATTCTATTGTGATTATTGTTGGTTATTGTATCGGTGGTTATTTGTGCCTATTTTATTTGTTCCTATATATTCTATCGGTGGTTATTGGTGGAATTATTTTATTAATGGTTATTGATGGATATTCTATTAATGGATATTGGTGGTTATTTTTGGTTAAATTATCACAAGCTATTAGTGGTTATTATATTAATGGTTATTGGTGGCTAAATTGCCATAAATTATTGGTGACTATTAATGATTATTGTTGGTTATTCTATTATAAACCATTGGTGGTTATTTTTTCTTATATTACGACTATTGGTGGCTATTATATTATGAATTATTGTTAGATATTTTAGGTTATATTATCATAAGCTATTAATAATTATTTTATTGCATGTTATTTTAGATTTTTTTCATTTTTTATTATTGGTTATTTTGGGTTATTTTACCTTAGGTCATTATATTTTATTTTAGATTATTTTAAATTGTTATATTTAGGATAAAATAATTTATAATAATATCAAGTAGAATGACCTTGAATAACCATAAATGTAATTTGAATGTAATAACCTATAATAATTTAAGGTATAAGTTAAAATAATTAATGTAGCTTTAAATAATATAGGGTATATCATAAAATAACATAAAAATAAATCTATTTATCATAATCAATTATAATATTGAATTATGTCAATTAGTAATCAAATACAATGTTTACATATTAATATTATAATGAAATAACTTTAACCAGGGTGAAATCATTAAAGTGCAATGAATTTTTTTCATTTTTAAGGTCCCATAGTGATTTAGGGTAGTGAATTACATTGCATTTTTGTATTATTGTATGCATGTAAGTGTCAATAGTCGTATATATGACGTGTAAATATTATTTAAGTGTAAATCAATTACATTTACACTTTTAAATTTTTTACACTCACATGCATTATGTAAATGTTTTGGGGTGTGTAAATGTAAATGTATATATTACATACCCTTAATGACCAAACCTTCCTGCAAATCCAAATTAATTAGTTGTGGGTGCATCCCAAAGCACAATTTTATTCTTTTATAATGGACCATTTTGATTGGTCCTTCACAAAAAATTATGATACTTTGATACTCCCCAAACATTAACATTTTCTACTAATATGTGACTACATGGTGGTGTTATTCCAAGAAATATTTTCACTTCACATTTTGCCCCACCTCATTGCTTAAATACAATTTTTATTAAGTATTAATATTATTTTTATGAATAATAATCAATAAAAAAATCATTATTGAGTACTACTTATTGTAGCTTTTACAAGAATTTAAGTATTCATTTTACTTATTGTGATTCATATTAATTAATTAAATTAGTTGTGATGTGTCCCAAAACACAAAAATGAAATTTTTTTTGCAATGGGCCATTTGGTTGGCATGTCACCAAAAACATAATGAAATTCCCCCTTCCCCAAGTAAAAAACACAATTTTTTACATTGCCTTATGTTGTTTTACATAATTGCATAAAACCATATAAATGTTTTTGTGTTACACATATACTATTTTACATGGCCACATAAAACCATATAAGTGCATTTATTTTCACACTTACATTATTTTACATGACATAAAATTAATTTACACAATTTTACACTTACATGAAACATAAATCTCAAACCATTTTCATGCATAGCATTGGTCTTAACCTACATAGAACATTTGTTAATGGGAATGAAATGAAGATTATTTTTCTATTGGTTGTATTTGCATTTATATAAATTAGGAAATATTAATTGTATTTATCAATATTTGAATAAATAGTTTTTACACTAAGACTTTATTATGTTACATACTACAACTGACAATGTTGCCATGAAAAGTAACATTCATTCACATGACATGTTGTTTTTATTATTTAATAAGAGTTAACAAATAAATTGATATGATTTTATTTGCATCAATCTAAAAAATTATATATATAATGAATTTTGTCCTAACATTATTACAATGTTGAAATTTGTTGTTAATAATCCAACCATCTAATTTGAGTACATACAATAAATGTGATCACCCATCACAAGTTTCAACAACATGATAATTATTTGTATACAAAATATAAACCCATAGATTTAGTTTCATGCCTTAGATTTAAATTTAGATAGAAATTTAACTAAATTAAACAAATAAATCCATGGACAAACCTTATTTAATGAAAATTCATAAAATATGATGTAATAACAATAAATTAAAAACTTCTATAGTAGGCATTTTTTTCATTTAAGAACATAGCACAAGCCATTGGAATGGCTTGTCATTATTTTTAATGCTTATGGAAGGAGAGGTCAACTAATTGTTAATGACAAAAACAAATTGATTAAGTTATTATTAATGTGATGAGATCATCAAAATGCAACATGTCATCAAATCCATGTTTATTGTGGCAAAGGTTTTTTGTGTAGGCCAATTGACATATGCTTTGCAACCAAATTGTTTGATAATTTCATTAACATGGCTGCCAAATCTCATATTTATTTGTTGATTTATTTGGTCATTTTGAAGTTTTTGAAAAAGAAAATAAATGTTAGAATATTGTTTTAGCAAAAAAAATTTCATTCTTATCGAAATATTTACAACTTGAAAAGAAATCATAATTTTATTGTGACAAATTAGATTTGATCCTTTCATGTTTACTTGTCATATAAAACCTTTGTCTATTTTGATTTTCAAATAATTTAGCAACATTATTGTTGGTTTTGGCTAAAACACTTACATTTATATGTGATTATTAACTAAATAATAATAATAATTTTGCCTCTACAATATTTTTTACCACATCCAACATAAAATGAATTAATTATTTCCCCACTCCCACCCATACACATGAAGAATTGAACAATATTGATGGAGAAACCAAAGTTTCATCAATTTCATTGAATCATGATTATACCAACACATGGTATTCATGACATGAACATTTTCTTATTAATGCCCAAACCTAGTCATAAGTCAGGGCCTAATATTAGGTAGTTGGGCCTACGTACCTAGGCTACCAAATATTCATTACATACTTATTTATCTAGCCTAGCTTAAGTTACATATTTACCTACCTACCAAACTTATTTACCTACTCACTACCTACCTACTTAACCTAGGGAGGTATAAACAAAATAATAGAAATTATTAATAACATTTGAGCAATTTTTGCATAGTTTCAATCATTATGAGAAATCTTGTCCATTGAAATCACATTACTTTACAACTAAACCTCCAAAATAATTAACATACAACTATATTACAATTAAAACATGAAAATATAGACAATTTATTTTTTTAAATGCCACATCAGAAAATCAAGGGATTGTAATGTAATTGCAAATGGGACACCTATATGATGTAATATATGTTTGTACATGTGGACATAATCAATCATGTTTGGCTTTTTAAAACGTTGCATTTTAATTGTTTGCGACAACTACACTACAACTAGTGTAAATTTAGCACCCCATCAACAACTATGTTGTAATTAATGTACAATATCGACACATACAATCATGCCATGTGCACACATTTTCTCCAACCATTAAATATGAAATTTACAATTAGTTATCAACTATGATTTCCATTAGTACAATTAGTTGTGCCATTATGTTGCCATTGTAGAAGTATGATTTTCGCACTATTTTGTGATTGTTGTTCAACTTTTAATAAATTAATGACTAAATAAATTCATATTTAATCTTTATTTTTTAATAATGAATTATGTATTCACTGTTAATTATTGATTAATATGTAATTTACTTAAGTATTATGAATTAATTAGTATAAGTTACATAATTAGTTTTTCAATTAATTTAGATAATTAACTAAAGAATTTAGATTCAAATCATAAATGACTAATTATCTAATATCTGAAAATTAATTATCTAAATATCTTAACTAACTAATTTTTAAAATTAAAATAATTAATTCATATAACCAATTCAAATAATTAACTAAAAATCTCAAATGATTAATTATTTGAATTTTATTTGAATTCAGATTATTATTATTCTAATAATTAACTAATTAATTTATAGAAAAATTCAAATTAATATTATAGATAATTAATTTACATGTATGATTATCACATAATTACATATTAAATTGGACAGTTTTTAAAAAATTAAAATTTGTTGAAATTTTATTTTTTAGTTCCAACCCAATTTGCAACTAATGTGCAAATTAAAATATTTAACACATATGTTTTGTCTTTGAATCTCATCTCACAAACTATATAAAAAAGGTGTATTTTTATGTGTGTTCACATTAAAATGCACGTGTCAATTTGGGATGAGATAAAAAAAGCTTAACCTTTTTCTTTAAATTAAAAATTAAGATATTTACATGGCTATTTTTTAATTTACCTACCTTTCTACCTACTTGCCTACCTAACTAAATAAATAGGTATGTATTGTAGGTATGTAGGTAGGTATGTATTATGTAACCTAGGTATGTAGGTACTAAATATGTACTACCTACCTAGTTTTACTTACCTACCTAATTACTTAAATACATATTTCTTCCAAAATTCAATTAACATGCCATGTGGCAACTTTCAACTTCACTGCATGTTAGAATCTAAAACCATATAAAATGAATAATCATAATGGATGGTGGAGATCTATATTTTTAAAATATATAATTTCATCCAAAATTTTCGATAATACCACATGTTAGATTTTGATGGATGACAAAATGTAATTTTAACATGACATTACCATTGTAGTTGCAAATTAGTTGTATTAGAATTGCAAAATAGTTATTCTTACATAATTGTAACTAAATTACATGAGTTGCAAATAATCATTACAACTCAAAAACCTAGTTGTGAGGTGAATTGCAAATCACCCCATTTTTTCATAATGAATTATGTGTTGAACAAAACTCCTTAAATAATGTTTAAACATCATTTACATTCTTTTTTACATTGTTTTGTAATTTCTTATAAGTATGAAAAACACTAATTACAAATTTAAAATGTGTTAAAAGGTTCCAACCACTCTAATAAAAGCCACAACCACCCCCTTAAACTTGTGTTTTTTCAATATTTTTTTCAGGAATATTCTTGAGGTACAATACTTTCAAAATTTTTAAATCCTCAAATTTTAAAAATATTATTATGGTAAGCTTTATATTTATTTTCCCCCAAGACTTTGTAATTAAATAATTCAAATTGTTTTTTTCAAAATTCTAATATTTATTATCACTCAAAAACATTAGTTACATAACACGATTTTAAAATAAAATAAAATAATTCATTAGATTGATTATAGTGTTTTTGGATATGTATGTTATTGAAACTAACATTAGATATAAACAAATCCATTTGTAGTTTTTTTT
>Ga0209208_10009649_pt1 | contig 12648 bp, 11 predicted proteins | sample S1TSphfallax_3_FD_187694 | JGI IMG/M metagenome (GOLD analysis project Ga0209208, IMG submission 187694) | Host-associated microbial communities from peat moss isolated from Minnesota, USA - S1T2_Fd - Sphagnum fallax MG (SPAdes) (version 2) | ecosystem: Host-associated > Plants > Peat moss >...
AATATTTGTAATGTATAATTTATAATTTAAATATATGTAAATTTAATCATTATTAATTAAATGATTATATAATTATTTAGTACTTGAATTGTTTTGAAGTCTAAAAACTAAGAAAATAAGGCATGAAGAAAGTTTTCGAATTACAAGTTAGTTTGTGAAAAAGTTGCAACTTCAAAACTTATCCCATATTGTTTGTTTTTCATTCCTATTTTGAACACTATATAAACAAGAGGCTATGGTCATTCAATTTCGTGTTAAGAAATTTGTGCACATGGGATGTAATCAAAAGGCTCAACCCAACACAAAAAAACAAATTATGCACATTTTTAAAGTACTTACCTTCCCAAGCTACTTATCTACCTAATTAAGTAGGTACCTAGTTTGACCTACCCACTTAAGTTTGACCTACCTACCTAAGTACCTACATATATGAGTAAGTAGGTGGTATGTAGTTTAGGTTTGTAAGCACCTATTTATGTACCTACCAACCTAATATTAATGTTTTTATTTTAAAAATTAATGTTATGTGGCATACTTACATTGGGCCATGTGTCATAATATAAAATCATCCAAATATTTGAATGGAATGTCCTACATTTATTTCAAAGTAATAATAATAATAATAATATAAATAATCAAATATTAAAACATGTGACAACACATCATTTGCCTTCAATTGAGACTAAAATAGTTGAATTTTAGTCGCATGTGACAATACGTATACAATGGAATCAGAGGATGAAATGTATTTGTTGATTTTTTCTTTCATACAATACCTTGTGTCATTTGCAACTAATTTATCACATGTGACTTGTCTTAGGCTACTAAAGGTTTTTAATTGTAAAAGGTCTCTTGTAACTAAAATTTAGTCGCAAAAACTAGTCGAAAATACATGTTTTTCTTTTAATGAATGTATCAACAAAGACGTTAACTACTAGTTCAAGAAGGCATGGTTTTCTTTTCACAAGGCTTGCCACATTTCTTGCCTATAATCTTTGTGGCTTATACACATTCTGACATTGATGCATTGCATTTAGTGGTTTGGATATCATCAATGTTTTATCCTTTCCCTTAAGCCCATCGACCTCCAAATCAAACCTTGTTCTTCCATTAATTCATAATTCTAACATGACAACTTTACTTCAAAGTATTTTTTATTTGTGTGGTGGTAAGTGTTACAACCATAACATTGGGTTTGTGACTAAGTGTGAAGTGCAAGGGCCCATGAGGCCAAGAGTGTGTTTAGGTGTGAAACACACTTTCACAAATGGGGAGAATGCAAAGGATGAAACCCAATGACTCCCAAATGCATTCTCATTTTGGGAGTTGCATTCATGCAAGAGTTACAAATGTTTGGAGCCTTGGTTGGAAAGGCAAAAAAACATCAAATTGGGCCTCCAAGACACTATTAGAAAGGTCTTGAAGTGTAAATGTTTAAGGTGCCCTTTCATTGTTCATCTAAACCTAATTTTCATGAGTTATGATCAAGATAAAAGGTGGGAATCAAATGGGGAATTTGACTGCCAACCATAAATCCCTTGAAAGCAAAAATCAAATGAGGTCCAATTAGAGCATGCTTTAGACCTTTGGAAAGATATTTTTGAAGGTTATAAGATATTGCCCTCACATTTTCAAAACTTTAACAACAAGGTTTATTGGTTCAATGGTCATGGTTTGTTATATTTCTTTCCTTCAATGAAATTCAAAATGCATCACAAATTTGTTAAACCACATTGAATGTTGAATACAAAATATATGCCATTTGTAAGCACATTAAAAGGCACTTGAAAGTAGAACTTATAATAGTGCATGGTCTAATTTAACTAACAAACCTTAAACTAAAAATACCCAGCTGTTCTACTAATTTGAATATTAATCTTCATTTGCATTAGCTAAGATATGTGCTTCAAGGCCTTGTTAGATAATGCCCATTACTTCAAATGTTAATTCATATGTTGCATTACAACCTTTAATAGTATGGGCAATAGGTGGCATCCTAAACTTTGAAACAACAATCAAATGAATAAATACAAAAGTTCATGGGGAATCCTCTAAAAGAACATATGACCTACTTCTTAACCTTAATTTCTCATACCACACACCTCAAATGACCTAATCACCTAGGAACCATTCTTGGCCCCAACTGTTAGTGAAGCCCTCTTGAATCATATGTAGGCCCTTGTCACATAATAAAATCTAGTAGTCTTCATTTGTTGAAGTTTGGCATCTAATTGCCACATTATCTCCTATATGAACATCCTTAGCCATTTCTTCTCCCCCATTACCATACTTTATTTCATCAATAGATTGATCAAATGCCACTTGCACATCAAATGGATTTGTGGGCTTCAACCATATTAATTTCCATGGTGTAACATGGCCTATCTACATTCAAGAATATTGAACAAACTTTTAGTTAATATTTTGACATTAACAAAGTCAAGATACTTGCAAGCTACATTTATGCATTGAAATGAGACACATCAAAGAAGAAAGAAATATATGTATGTACCTATTCACTTGGGATGGGAAGTGGGTAGATGCAAGGTTAAGTGGTTCACTTTTGTGGCATAATGATATTTTTTTCATGCGCACCCTGTGTTCAAATGTGTATGGTAATTAATATGTTCATATATATAATAGTGGACTTTTAAAGTCCGAAAATAGGGACTGGTTGGCTAAATTCAAAATTTAAAAATGCAAAAATTTGTATTGATTTCCATTTTAAATGTGTTATAGTGACTCAATATAGGTTATAATATGAAATGAAAAATTCAAATCAAGAATCCTTCCCATGAATATTTTAACGAAATGATAGCTATGGACTTTTTAATGGTCGGAATTGGACCATATTTTCAAAAGTCCATAGGAGGTGCAAATTGTTTTATTTTTAAAAACACATTCTTCGCAAGCATATAATTTTACAAACTCTAGGTGGGGTGATACTAATATGCACTTTTTTACTTTTATTTTAGACGGTTACTGTAATAGATTGGTAACCAGTTCATAAAACAAATTGGTTAACTTAAGACTTGTTATTTAAAAACTGAAATTGTCTTAGGTTATATTGGTTCATTAATTACCAATTGGTTTAACCAATTACTATATACATATTGAAAAATTGGGTTAAGAGCCCTATTATATGGTAACTAAAAACTTTCACTTACCATAGAAAGGGCACTTGTCAATTTTTTCCATTTTCAATCTCCATGTGATGGCGAAAACTAAATCTGATGGTGACCAAAATGGTTTTGGTCACCATCTTACGATGATGATTAAATCCATTTTGGTTTCCATCCAATGGTGGTAACCAAACCCATTTTGGTTGCCATTCGACAGGGGCGAACAAATTTAATTGCCATCTAGTGAAAACCTTTTTTTTCTTTCTTCCCTCCCCACCATTTGGGTTTTTCTTCCTTTCTTTTTGGTTTTTCGCCCTCCTTGTTTTGTTTGTTTCTTGCTTATTTCATCCCCACTCCCCTTTTATTTTCTTTTTCTGTTTTTTGGTCTATCCGTCCCTTTTATGCTTTCATTTTTCATCCCCAATTTTGTTTTTTCCTTTTCTTTGGTTCCTAATCCCCCGTTTTGTTTTGTTTTCTTTCTTCTTTCGTTTTCGCCTTGTGTTTTTTTCCCTTCCTCTTTTGTTCCCACCCCCTCATTTCCCCTTTTTTCCTCCCTTTGTTTACTCTTGCTAATATTTTCTTTTGGTTTTTATTGCATTTTTTTCCTTTTTTTTCCACTCTTCTTCTTCCATTTTGGGTGACTAAAAAAATTCGGTTACCATTATATAGTAGGGATGTGTCGGATGATAATAAAAAAAATTTGGTCACCATTTGACACATTTGCATTATTTGATGGCAACTGAATTTTTTTGATTGCTAGGAAAGGATGCATGTCACATGTCACCAAAAAGATGCCACAAGCTATTTTATGGTGACCAAAATTTGTTTGGTCACCACAGGGAGGGCAATTGAATGTTTTAGTTGCCTATGGTTGGAAAACTATATGTTTTTTGGTTGCCATAGGCTTGGGCGATTGAAAATTTGGGTTGCCACAAGGTACAACAACTGAATTTTTTGTCACCATAGGGTTTATGGCAATGGAAACAGGTTTGGTTTCGATTGCCCATAAGCCTGCCCCAAGCAACCTAAGAGTGCTTTTGACCTAAGTTGACCAAAGGTTCACCTAGGTTAACCCTATATAACGTGATGCAAGGTGCATCATTGTCCAAATGCATCCATCGTGTCAAGAGGGACACATAGACATGGTGACATGGTTGTTTATCTTTAACTCAAAGAATTGAATAAAGTTCATGAAATAGAGACCAAAGGTTGGATCTCTAATACCCTTGGTTACTACTACTAGGTGTTTTCCTCTAGTGGTTAAGAGATAGGAAGTGTCACTCAAAATTGTTAAAAGGCCTTTATTTGCATGGGTACCAATTGCCAGCAAGTTTTTTTTCACATTAAGAATGTAAAGAACATCCAAAACGATTTTTATTTCTCCATTTGGAAACTGAAGCACCAACATCAATAATCCATGAAGGATCATTAGTTTTTAAAAATAAAACAAAAGATGTCCCTAAAAAAAGGAGCATATATGGATTCAGCTCCTTTCTTTCCCTATTCAGCTGCAAACGCATATTCTAAGAAACTTTGCTAAGAAATCACGTGAATTCAAACTTCAAGTACTTATGCACTAGCAATCAGACTGTAATGATCGTCGTTATTGGGCGTTGATCTGGCTGCACACCCTGCGGATCTCGCCTTCAGAACCGAGCTTGAGATCCGTGGTACCCATCTTCACGATGGCCGCGACAAACTGCTTCTTCCATTTCATGGCGTCGTTTGCGTTGGTCACCACTATGCTGCTGGTGCGAGAATCCAGAGACAGATTCTCATCGGAGGGTAGGAGGCCTTTCCTGGCGGGTAGGTTCTTGAAGTAGCTATTATCAAAGTAGTTGGGCGACGAGCCATCCAGGAACACTGTCCTGTTCACGTTTACATTTGGGCACACCTCGCTCACAGACTTGGCGAAGTCTGCGTCAATGTCGTTAGTGCGAATCGGAGCAAAGTTTTTACAATGTGAACGTCCGATTGTGTGCGCGCCTGCACAAGATTGCATGACAGACCTCACTTAATTACATCACTAGATTTTAGATCAGCTGGAAGACTATAGCCCAAGATAGCAGCTGGTTCGTCGCGCCTGAAGTTCAAGTACAAAATCAAGCATTCTCTCTGAGTTCAAAGACTGTCAAAATTCTTCTTCAAAAATGTAAGTAGTTCACTGATCCAACTGCTTCGCAGCAATCATACATGCAGGGCATCGGCCAGCATCAACCAGCTGCTTGCATGCATGCAGCCGCTGGGAGCTGCTCGTGATCCCACATGTCTTTGCCATGTATACTAGCTTTGTTACAGCCGATCCAGGACGGTTGTTACCTGACAGAGCCACCATATCGTCGACTGAGAGACCCTTGGCAGCGAAATTTTGAATGAGTTCATCGGCATTAAATTGCGGTCGGGGTATGTTAGCGAGAGCTTCGGATTGCAGGGACACTCTTCCGTCTCGTCGCCCTGATTTTATCCTGTAACGTGGGCCGCCAGTCTGACCAGCATTGAATGATAAGTGTCAGTCAAATTACGAATTATTAGAAATCCCCAAAATGCTTATTATTGTAGATCCTCGCTTCTGATAGAGAAAGTACAGCTCGATAACCGCGTGGATTAGCTGCCGATATCAGACGCGACGTGCAGCTGGGATTCATGCTGTATGTTGCTTACCACTTTCACACTGTCTCTCGCGGCGAAGGCGATGATGTCCGCACAGGAGACGATGCCAGGACAAGCCTCCTCTAGTTTCTTCTTGGCTTCGTCGATGACTTCAAAACCCCGCAGAGTCAAGTTTGGGATTGCAGTTTTCTCTGGCTGCGGATTGCTTGCAGTGGGGTGCAGAAGAACGGAACCATCGCATCCCTGAAAGCCAGCAGCGATGATAAAATTCAGTAAAACTAGACAGCTTGTAGTAGCAACTGCTAATTTATCCCAGTAGCTTTGTCAAAGGTCTCAAATTTGGAGAACATTAATAGTAGTACCTCAACAAAACAATCATGGAAATGCATGCGCAGAACTCCCGGTGCGATTCCTGGATTGGTTTTGAAGTGTGCTTCCACCACGCTGGTCACTATCTTCTCAGCATCTGGGCAGGATTTGTCATAAAAGCCGAATTTGAAGCTGCTGCTGCTGCTTGAAGCGGCCTCCACCATTAATCCGTGGCCACAAGAAACAGCCACGGTGATCAAAAAAAGTCGAAGCATCCACCAGACTGGAGCAGCTTTACACATCATCATTTCTGCACTAACCATGGTGTATGATCAATCTGCACTACTAGTATATATGTATATATCCCGTACGTTTTTTTAACTTTTGGTGTCTGATAAAATTACCTAGACTCGAAATTGGTGGATGCAGTTCAAGGCTTAGTATATGATTGTTGCACCAAAATCATGAGCTACACAATGTGATAATCTAATCAATGATCCAAATCCCCTACTAGATCACTCAATTCACTACTCTTTGGGTCCAGGTGTGAGCTTGAGTGTCTTTAAAATAATATTATCCAAACGGGAACTTTCTGTTTTCCTTGAAAAATGAAGACAACTAATAACATGAATATAAAGAAACAATTTCACATGAGATTGGAACTTATAACTTTGAGCTTTAGACTACTTGATGACTGATGATCACTAGTAAGATATATTCTTGCATGAGCTTGTGATGTGAGTGTAGCGGTATGGAAACGCCGGCAAATTCTATGACAAAACGTATGCCTCCGACCCTTATTTATATGGTACGGAAATACAGTTAGATAGAACATCGTGAATTCCAAGACGACCGACGACGGCGCAACACGTCGTCAGCCACGGTTGTACGGCGACCGCTCTCTCAGGTTTCTGGAGTTTGTTTTTCTCGCGGGACTTGAAATTGACTGCCGCGTGGTATGAATAACACGAAATCGGATCTACTTCTGCACACGTGGTGGGCACAATGAACGCAATCTAAACTAAATGAAATTACCAGTGCTGTCAGGTTCCCCGGTTTGGAGTGTTAAACCTGAGGTTCAGCTTCATGTGGCTTGGAACCGAACCAATATATATTGGTGTAATCGGCTTTGGGAATCAGGCCTGTTAGGAGAAGCAAAACCAAAATCGGAAGTTCCAGCTTTTTTTTTAAAGAATTTTTGTTTGTAGCCAAAGTGGCAATCATCTCTGATAATGTTTAGTCCAATCTGGCAATAAACCAAATATGAAATACAAATCCTTAATCATCTTTTTATATTTTGGCTACACATTAAAAACCAAGTATAGAAATCTGGTGATTTTACTACTTTTTTTCTTACTTCTGGCAATTTGAAAACTTCAAAAGCAGTTGATTTTTGAATTTCACATCTTGGCAAAATTTTGTCAATAAAAAAAATGCTGATCAGAAAATTAAGTAGGCAATCTGATTATTTTTTTAATTAGCAACTAAGGTGATCATTATAAATAATTTATTGATTTTAATTAGTTGTAAAACTCCATACTTATATGTACAATCGTGAATTTTTATTTGTTATAAAATTTTATACTTAGATAAAAAAATATCTAATCTTGAGCAATGTTTAAAGTGGAGCTGAACCTGGTTTTCAAACTAGGCCCAAAAGTCTTTTAATTTGAAAAAATGTGCTAAAATTCAAACCTTATTTGAAGAACCTGGCTCAAACCCACACCCAAATAACTCAACAAATAAATTTTTAGTGTCCAAACCAAGATGAGAGGTTCTATTAAAGAACAATAACAGGCCGAAATTACCAGCTGGGCCCATTCCAGGTTTGGTTGGTGATGGTTTTAGAAGGAGAACTGTTAACATTTTGTCTGAAAATGGGGGGGGGGCGACCTGAGGCGTGTATGATAGGTAGCCCGAATTACAGAGAGTCACTATCATTTGAGGAAATTCATTCTTTTTATCAACACGTGGCCCCAGAGAATGACCAAACTTTTTTCGCCCCTTTCAAATAGACTCCAAAAACAACACAAAAGCCAAGATTCAAACTTAAGTCTTTCAAAACCTGTAATAATATAGTGTGCAGACCACATGGTTTCTCATGCCATACATCACTGACCAGATGTCAAAAGATTCACCAATGTGAAAGGATAACTCAAAATATCTCTCCAAGATTTCACTAAAAAATTGGAGGTCAGATACCCTCATTAGTGTCAGGGTTTTCTTTTTGTCCAATTTTCGATGTTGAAAATTGAGAATTTTTTTCTAAAAAATTAGCAAAATTAGTCAACTTTACATTAGGAAAAGCTAGATTTCTCCCCTTTTCAGTTAACAAAGCGACAAAATCTGTCATGAAAAAACAATGAAATTTTGTGAGCCTTAAAAATTGTGCAAAATAATTAGTTAGGAAAAGAGTTTTAAAAGGGCTTTTGGGGGACACTATAAGATGTCATGGACTTTTAAATAGATGCATATATATAAATTTAGATTAGTGAGGTATAGGTGGTGGTTTGTAGCCACGTTTGTAAACAAGGGATTTATCAATGTAAATTGCAAGGAATATTTTGTGTTTTCACCAGTACTTCAAGTTTCAAAGTATACCCCCTACCACACTGGACACACTTGGGTGTTCAGGTGCATATTTCCAATGTACTTTATTGTCATTACAAGTTCATGCTGAAACCAAAAATGTATGTATATCATGAAAGACTTTTCATGCTATCAACATGAATAGGCCAATGAAAATATCATGACCTAGACTTTTGTCTTGTATATTTTATATTGCTTTTGATACGTAGTGTTGAAAATGAGCATGCCGTTTCCAACACATTTTTAAAATGGACTTCTAGATTTTGTTGCAGCAGTGTGTGCAATTCCGTGTCAAAAGCCAAAACTCCTAGTAAATTAAGTGTTTCTGGACCTGAAAGACTAGACATGGATGTCAATAATGTCAAAACATGATGTTGAGAAGTTCATGGAAATGAAATAAATTCTATATGGCAACCTAAATGTAGGAGATTCCCAATTATTACAATTGCAATTCAGCTAAATTATGGAGTAAATCCCAACTTGAAACCTGTGGTCTATGGCAGCTTGAAAAATATTATATAGAAGTCTATTTATTAATATTCTTATTAGAGGAACAAAAGAATCTGCCATAAGGCCAAGGCCGCTGGTTGACAGTTAATGTTTTCACATTATTGACAATGTGCCAAAATATTTGAATCAAAATATAGATTTTCTTGCATATAAACTCTATATTCTTGCATTGTGCATGCCATTGTCTAATTTATTTTGTCAAATCTTCAAATGAAGATGAGTGTTGGGAGTAGTGACTTTTTTCAACAGAACTTTGTCACTATTCCATGAAAGACATTGGGAAATTATCGGAATTATCTCTATTGTAAATTCAACCTTTTTTCTAATTTTTTTGAAAAACATTCTCCAAATTTTTGATATCACAAAATTGAAAAAACAAACCCTGGTTGGGAGAACGTGATAACTTGATGTGGTGTAGAAGTCTTTTGAAAATAGTTCTTTGTAAAGTTAAATTAAAGGTGACAGTGATACACAATCACATCTGCAGTGTTTTCTTGTCTAGGCATGAACGTTAAACATGAAATTTGTCAAGATCACAAAATAGAAATTGGTAGAAAAAGCTTGGAACTGTCAAATTATTTTTCACCTAAATCAAAATGAAGTAGCATAAAGTGATCATCACATTTTGATTGCAAGTGCCTGTACCCAGTGTCTATATCTGTACCTTTTCTAAATCAATGGGCAATGTCTTGCCTTAGTTCAAAAATACATGAGTAAAAATAATGAAATCATTAATAAAAACATTTTTTACCTAGCAACAAATACTGTAAGCAACATTGATAATTTTTGTTTAATTTTGCAATGTATTGAAATTACAATCTATTGATGCATCGTGTTATGTTGTCATCATGAATCTCATGATACATATGTATTGTGTAGTTAAAGGTGGATTTTTTTTTAAATTACAAACACAAGAAGTTGATATTTTTTGAATCTATGATATCATAGGATAATTGTTAATGTATAAAAAAATCAATACACTACCCACATGCATGATTAGTACACTTTGCATATCAACACTTTCAACATGTGACAAATAGATGGTTGCATATCAAAAATTGAAACATGGTTTACATTTCGTGCCATTTTTTAATTTTTATTTTATGTGTTTTTTATTACATTAAAGATTTTTTGATACATTAAAAAAAAAATTAATTGAAAGTTGCCATGCCTGTTTAAGCATAGCAAAGGGAAGAACTTTTTTTCAAAATACATAGATAAAAGGTCAGCACTTTTCCAAGTTTGTGGTAGTGTAAGGTAGTCATTAATGTATATTAAAAAACTAAATGACTACCCACATATAGTGAATAAGCAATACACTTTATGTATCATCATTTTTCCCAATATAGACCAAGTCCAAACTCACTAAGGACTACCAAATAACGCATCACAATGTCACAATGTTTCAAAGAAAAACATGGTCAAAATGTTGGAATCTTTTGAAATTCAAGCATTGAAGCTTGAAACATTAACGTCTATGCCAAAAGTTTATAAAGGAAATCACATCATCACAAATTTGTCTAACAATTGGAGTTAGACGGTGGGGGCCTTGAAGAGAGATGGTGTGAGAGAACAACATATATGGTTTGTAGTATGGGAATTTTTAAAAACATCCAGAGTAGAAATATGGCTGCAAAAGTTTTGGATGTTGAAGGGCAATATTTGTACAAGGCCATGAAGAAAAGAAATAAGCTTTTCATGAATCTTGAACATGGCTTTATAGGGCAATGTATTCGAAAGGTAGATTCACTTGGCATGAACATGAAAGAATTGGTGCAAGCTTCGTGGAATTCAAATTTCACTCAACAAAAATAATGTAGTCCATTTGCATAAAAGGTGAAGAAATACATTTCACACCCATGACATTATCTCCAAAAATCCCAAGTATATTAATTATGCCTTTTCTTGATTCTTTTATTATCATGTGTTTAAGTATTGATCATGCATATTTCAAGGTAAAAGTAAGGTTAATTGTTTTTATACTAGTAGACCTTGGAAAAACTGAGGGAAGTCTTGTAAACCCAAACTTATTGACAATTATTTACTATATTAATGAAGGGGAATCTAAAAATATATTGACTATGGTTTTATGCATGTTCTAAAAAGTACTTTTGTTGGGTTTGAATTGATATAGTTGACCAAGTTCATGGGTAGAAAAATGTCTTTTTTGATTGGTTTTTGCAATTAGTTTTTAATCGCAAGTGACATGGATTGTGAATTTTTTTTAAGTCAAAAAAATACAATTTCATCCTTTGACCTATTATATATGTATTATCACTTGCAACTTACCATTCGACTAATTTGGTCACCCTAAAAACATTGATGTGTTGCCACATGGCAACATTTTTTTAAATTATAAATTATTTTTATTTAATCTTGAAAATTTCACATCATCCATTTTGTATGGTTTTAATATATGACATGTGGTAAATTAAAATTTTGCATTATTTTTTGAAGGTCAATTATTTGGTGACACATGGCATGTTAAACCTTATTTAATATTTAATATTTTAGATTAACTAATTAATTTTGGATTGTTTAATTTAAAGTCAATAGGATGTCAACACATGGATAAGTAAGGAGGGTCTAAGGTGAAGGAAGTAAGTAGGTAGGTTTAGGTTAGTCAAATAAGTTTTTTAAAATCTTATTTTTATCTTGGGTTCCTCTTTTATTGGTTCATCCCTTGGATGACACTTGCACTTTGAAAATTTCTAATGCACCTACTTATATATTACACATGAAAAGAAGGAAAGACAAAGAATATGAATTAAACATTGTAGCTGTAAGTGTCACCAACTTAATCACAAGTTATTTGCAACTACTTCCTAGAATACTTCCTACTATATTAACTTAATTTATTTACTAACTATGTCCATTATTATAAGTAACAAAAATTAATAGGTAATATATTATTAGTATTAATATTTCACTTATTATAGTTATAACAAGTTATATTAATCAATATTTTTAATAATATTAATAATGACAATAGAAAAAATAAATTTAAATAATAATTTAGATGACTATAATATTAATCTTTTAATAATGATCTATGTTATAATATTATTAAAAAAGAATTAGTTAAATTTATATTACACTAAAAATATAAAATTTACTAATAAAAATAACAATAAAAAAATTATTTCTTAAATGTCTATGCTAATAGTGGCTAGTTGAGACTAATTCTTTTTTCATTATTATTTTTTTCACTCTCTGACGTATTATATTTTTTATTATCAAATTTTTAATTTAAAAAATATTAAAAATTACAAATGTCCATTTTTAAGCTCAGTTCATAATTGTTTCAATTGAAATATTGATTTTAAAATTTTCAATTTTAAACTTCTCACTTTTTAGATCAAATAAGTTTTTTTATTTTAAATAACAACTTTCAAAATTGCACTTGTAGCTTTAAAATTGAATTTTTTTTTCAAATTCAAATTACTTCTAAAGAATTGAAATAAGATTTTTCAGATTCAAATATTTTTTTCAAATTCCAATAAACTTT
>Ga0209208_10009651_pt1 | contig 12647 bp, 9 predicted proteins | sample S1TSphfallax_3_FD_187694 | JGI IMG/M metagenome (GOLD analysis project Ga0209208, IMG submission 187694) | Host-associated microbial communities from peat moss isolated from Minnesota, USA - S1T2_Fd - Sphagnum fallax MG (SPAdes) (version 2) | ecosystem: Host-associated > Plants > Peat moss >...
GTCATCTTAGGTTGATCTACATATGCTGTTTGATTTATTATGCAGTCACAAAATTATTTTTTGTCTTTGAATGTTTTCTTTGCAGGTGACCTTCAGAATGTTGTTGTGGATTTTTCTCTGCAATCTTGGAGATATATTTTCCAGATGGAGCAAGAGGAGTTTTAGTCTAAGTTCATCTGGGTGGTGATTTCTTACAGTAGATTAGCGGCCAGGGTATGTTTTTATCTAGTGAGTGTTGTTATTGAGTTTGATCTGCAAGCTCATAGATATGTTTTGCAGTGGCTTTAGTGGATGTTCTGCATCCAAGTAGTCCCCATTTGTGTGCTTAAAGGACATGCTCACTGTGCTGGAGGTCCAACCACTATTCTTTGTGTAGGCCTCTGTATGCCTTAAGCTTAGAAGCTTGCTTGTACTGGACAAGCTACAGTGAATGAAGTGCACCCTCACAATGCGGATACTATTCATGTTTTTTATTAGCCATATCTATTGCCTGCCAGCCACCCTCAAAACTGTTCCCAGTTACCTGCGACTGGAATTCAGGATGCAGATGCACAAAAAAATTGGTGGGTTTTGTATATCTCACTACAAATCATCAGGAGCTGATAAGGTCAGTGAGGAAGTCATGGCAGCTTGTCACTGCTATGCTGAAGGTGATGGTCTAACACTTGGTGAGTGGCATGCATAAGGTTACAATTGCACTCATTCTTGTTGTGGTACTTTTACTTTTGTTGGAACTGACAGATTTTTTTTTTTTTGAATTTTTTGGGGTGGATACTTCTCCACAATCTCATAGATATGATTTTTCAAATTAACACATTGATAAGTTTTTGTAAAAGGGACCTACTGTCTTTACTGCAAGTGTAAGTACCTACACAGCTGTAGTCGAAACAATCTGTTCAACTCATGTTGGGCTCACTGTATTCCCAGCTTTTTAACAGGGTTACAGTTTCTTTGTGAGGTTTTGTTAATTGGGTTGAGAGATCTGTTTAACTTAATTGTAGTATGTATATACCTAGAGGTATGGTATCTATAATTTTGTTGTAATATCTATCAACAAATTGTTATGATATCTCTTGTTTTGGCATGTAGAGACCATATTTGTTGTGATGGTTTCTGGTAAGCAAGTTTTGGACTTGTTGGGACTTGTTGCCATGAGGTTGCACGAGTCTGATGACAGTCATAATTGTGGATGAATTTTTATAATCTTATGGTATGTATTTGGAGGAATGGGCAAGTATTATCAGTACCACATCTGTAGAATTGTTCTAGACTGGAACATAAAATAACAAGGATTGTAAGTAAGTGTGTACATCATATTGCTTTCTTCAGCATGTTTTTGTTGTGCTGAAATGGAGAAATTAAAAGACCTAAATACTTGCTGTGGAAATATATAGAAGAAGTAAAGGGTTCTGCAATCAACAGGCAGACATGCCTTGTTAGTGGTTTTTCAGTTAACTCAGTTCCTCTCAAGCTTTCCACTACCATGTGAAGGTGAGAACTGTGCAAACTTGGATTACTATGGCATGTTTTCAACATGCAGCCAAAGATGGTGGTTAGTTACTGCTTTATCTGCAATATGTTCAGGTCTTTTAGCTACTTCTTTTTAAATTGGATGCATAGTGGATTGTTGGTTTGAATCTTAGTCATCTTTGAGGTTATTTTGCACCCTTCTAAAGGAGCTTGCAGACGAAGTCCCCAAAAAACATATGACTTGCTACAACAGGCAAATGAAAATATTTACAAATCTGCCTATTTTATGCATGGGCAAGATTAAGTTATATCAAATGCTAAAAACAAATTGGTATCATGTTAATATCAAAATAAATTTGCCCATGAACGATTTGATGGTAGTAAAAGTTGGTACATGTACTTTAGGAGGAGGAGGTATGTACAATCCCCACTCCTTGACATTCTAATTGAGGAGGAGGCTTATGGCAACTTCAAAACAAAATTCTATAACCTGGTGAGGCCATGTCACTCGTCCATATTTGAGATCTTCAGTGAGATCTTGAGACCTAAAGGTACTTTGTTTTTTTATTTGCCGCACTTTGGTGAGCTTTGGTGTGTTCTAAGAACAAGAAGAAGTTGTGTTATGTTGTTTTCTTCCTTCTGCTATTGGATTTGCTGACAGTTTTGTTTTGCATTTTGCTTTAGCGGTTTTGACTTGAAAGTTTATAGGTTGACGGACAAGATGCAAGCTCTGATTGTGGATGATGAGTACAAGAAAGTGTGTTTGCTCAATACTGCAAAATCGTTTTACACAGTTTTGTTTTGCCAGCTATTCTGAGTTTTTAGGTTGATTTCTTCAAGCAATATTTGAGTCTTTGTAAGTCTTTCTTACTGTCTCTCCTTCTATGGTTTCTCGTGTGGCAGTTTTGAGCAATTCAATGAGAATTTTTATTTGTGATTTAATCTCTTGAACATTAGGTTGGGATTAGGTTTCTTTGGTTGTGGGCCTCCTTTGAAATTTTTTGCCCTTCTTCAATAGTCACTAGATTTACGATGATGGGATAATCATATAACTATGCAGCAAAATTTGGCAATTCTCAGTCTATGGGATTCCTCAAGGAAAGATTGTTGCCCATCGGGTTCAACATTTTGTGTTGTTTCTTTTGCACAGTCACAACGATTTCATGTGTTCTTGCAGATTGGAAACTCTTTTAAGTCAAAATGTTGAGCCCTAAATTCTTCATTTTGAACCAAGAATGATGTTGCCATGATCCTATCTTTCTTGATTTGGTTCATTGTGCAATCAGTAGGCTTTTTTCTTCTTCTTCAAGGAAAACTTTTTCAGAGATTGCATATTTTACCTGTCAATAGAGTGGGGAGTCATGGTAGTGTGCCATTGTTATTAATGGTGTAGGTTCTTGCTCGACAATTTGTGACCAACTCTCATAAGTGACTTTCGACCATACTCAACGTCATTTGACCTTCAAAGTGTGGTTGTGGAGTTTTTCAATAATCAAGTAGAAGGTTTTTATTCCACAAAGCACTCATTCACATGTTCATGCTTTGAGACCTTTTGTATGCCTAACGCTTCCATTATATCATGACCTTGTTTTCATATTTTTCTACTATCCATTGATGATTTCTTTACTGATTTTGGACATGAAATTGGTGTCACTAAATTATGCCTTGTGTCAAAAGGTTTTTTTTGTGGACAAGGAGATGTTGGCATAGTAAGGTAGTGACAATGATTTGGGTACATATTGTGCAATTTAGGTAACCAAGAGGTATGTAGAATTATGATAGCAAATTTGGGATTGTGACTATGCATATAGAGGTGCCAAACAAATGAATCTCTTTCCTTGCTAGTGTATTTTCACTCGTGATTCGAGGTGTGTTAATAGAAAAGATGTAAACCTAGCTCTACCAACTACAAAGTTCTTCTCACAACATGTATTGTGCATGAGATTTGATGAAGAGCATAATCAAAGGGGCATTGAATGGCAGTTGCCACAAGACTTCTTGCCATACATTGATACAACATGAAGTCTTCATGGGGTTTCCTTTGTGGATGTTTGGTTCTTTTGCTTGATGGGTGACTTGTTAGGTATTTGTTGCAAGTTAGTATTTTTTTGTAATTTGTTATGTATTGTTGGAACTCAATTTCATGTGAACATGGTTCTAATATTTTTGTGTTATGGGGTTTATCCCCATGGTGTGTTTCTAGAATCTTATCTTTTGTTGTTTGAAATTCCAAAGCACACAAAATAAACATGATTGTGTTTTGTTGTATTTTGAACTTGGATTCCTACACATCACATGTGACTTTTCCTAAAATATGAAAGTTGCATGTTTTCATACGTGTGACTTTGTTAGTTTCAAGAGTGTTGGGCATCAATCTAGTAGTGCATGACAAAGTAGTACCTTGTATGTTTAACAAATGTGTAGGATAAAAGATATTCAAATGCACATGTAGATATCCTTAGATATGTTGTGTTATCTTGTATTTTTTAGTACATATCTAAGAAGTTGTAGCTCTGGAATATGTTTGAGAATTAGAAATGAACCTATGAATGAATGTGTTATTATTTTATTATAAATCTATGCATGCATGATTGGGATTGAGCAAATTGCACATGTGCCAAGTTCATTTAATGTTATGATGTATTCTACGAGCCTTTTCCAAGGTTTTCAAATGATCCATCACATAGTTGACCCCTTGAGGTGTGTTAGTGTGGTATTGAGATTAGTGAGTTGTTGCACTAGGGGGAATTTCACAAATGCACCTTTAGATGTTTTATATGGGTTTTGTATACACGATGCAATGGCAAGATAGTCAACTTTGATAGCAAGACTCAACTTATGTTTTTTTATTTTTTATGTTTTTTTTGGCATCAACTATAATATGACTGCTTGATAATGTGGGCTTAGGATTGACAAACAAGCAATTTTCACAAGCATGAAAATAACCAAAATGTTTCCAAAAAACATGAACCAACCATAACAAAAACAAGCTTGATTTTAAATTTAAACACAAAAATCAAAGACAATAACATGAAATGTGCAAAACATAGGTTTATTATGCAAAACATGGAAATTTATTATTACAAAAAACAAATTAAAGGTTATGTTGCAAGATATAAACTTAAATTAATGTTGAAGAAATTAAAGATAATGGGGTCCTACCTTTATTTGTACCCCTTTGGGGACTTAGTTCAAAAAAGTTCCATGGAAACTTCCATATGCCCATCATTCAAAGATTTTTTTTGAGAATCTTTTTAAATAAAATTGAATTATAAGTTAACTATAAATCAACTACTAATAAACTAGAAATGAACTACATCTAATGATTCTTTTAATCAAAATTTCAACATTCCTTAAGGTACAAGTTGTTAGTACCCTAATTATTTTATGAAATAAGGCATCTTGGCCTTCTCACATTATATCTTGGTCATATCAAACAACATCTTGACAAAAATTGGCATCATTAATAGTTTTCTCATTATTTTAAACATGTGAACTTCGGGTTTGGTGATTTTTTATAAAAAAATTGGAAAAAAAATTTGGCATTTGTTGACCTCAAATACAAAGTATATAATATATACCTTACTAATGAATTTCTTAATCATTTCTTTTCAACTTGTGAATGAAAGGTCAACAAATTGATAATTGTATTTTTTCTAGCATGAAAACAATTTATATGTAAACTTCATTGTAAAAAATCTAATATGTTTAATGTTTAGTAGATTTAGCAAAGTTTGGTTGAATTTTTTTTCATATTATGTTATGTTATTGTGATTCAAATTAATAATTTTTGGACAACCCCAAAGTTTAATCAAATTTTTATTCGCATTTTTTTTGGGCAAATATAAACTAAAATCAATCAAGTTTTCAATATTTCCAAAATAAGTATAACTTGCAAGAGTATAATTTGAAGACATGTGGGACAAACTAAGTACATTACTTATATAGGTTATAAAGAAAAAAACTAAAGATTTTTTTTTGAAAAGGTGTTTTCAATGAATGGCATCTTGCTTTCCCTTGTTGTAGGTACAAATCATTCTTGCCTACTTTTTTTTTCCCAATTTTTGGCCTAGGCTCATGGATAGGGCAAGTTTCCCATCTACCACCTTTTCACCACATATTGTTATTCACATTCAAAAAAAGAAATTCCCTACACCAACCCCCTTCCCCATTAGAAAAAAAAATGAACATAGTTAGATTCAACAAAATTTATATTCACACCTTTCTTTGTCACCTATTTTCCTCGCTTAATACCTTATGTTAATAGTTGTGGTATTCAAAAAATTCTTTAGTTATGGTCAAATATCTCTTTATGTTCTAAAGAAAGCTTACTATCTTATTTGCCATGATCTTGAAACCAAAATTTGACAATAAAAAGTCTTGCCTCCTAATCCTTTCAATTATGATTTTTTCCCATGCCATAATTGCCACAAATAATACTTATCCACATCAACAACCAAAATTGTATTGGAATATGTGAACACACATTCCATATTATTACAATGTGTTAAGTTGTCCTTTAGACCATAAAATCATAATATTTGTAATCCTTTTCATCTTTTGACTTTAAATTTATCTCATATTCAATGATTTTTGAAGGTTATGTTCCATGTTAACATTCTTCATAAAGCAATGTATTGGGCCAATGTCCATAATAAATGTACATTAAATATAATGCTACTACATATAAATTTGCAAACATACACTATATTTGTTATGGATTCAATTCTTGGATGTTTTTTTTGTGGAATTTGTTTTAGGCCTTGTTTCATATTTGTATTTGATTTTTTATAAAAATCATCCTTATATTTAACTTAGGTTTTCTTTGTTTAACATTGCCACCATCGTCATTTGTTGTGTTTATTGTTTCAATTGCTTGTTGGGTTTGTAGACAATCTTTTTCATAATGAAATTTATCATTAAATGCTCACAACTTTTTTTTTTTCCATTGTTTCTTGAATTTCATTTATTTCTTTCAACTTTTGTGTAATATCCAATCTACTTTTCCTATTTCACCTTCTAGAAATTGTATTTTAACATTAGAAACAATTAATTTGTTTCCTATGTCTGCTTTTGCATTTCTTGCTAATGTTCATTATGAAAGATGGCAACTTTTCACACAAAAGGAAAACCTGACTTCACCATCTTGGTTAATGATTTGGGAGTTGTTCAAGTCATGGAAAAATGCCTTTGTGCTATGATTGGAGTCTAACCTAATTCTATGCACATTCGGAAGGATGTTGCTTATGTTGAAAAAATTTGGTCATGAGTGCCATATATCAAGTTTTTGTCTTTGGAACACACAAATTGAATCATATGGTTAGTATTAACATAACATGATTGTTGGGAAAAACCTTTATAAACATTATCATGATACCATCATTACATCAAGGACTATTGCATCCATCATAAATGAAACCTTACATGGTATCAAAATGAAGCAAGAACCAAATGATCAAGCAAACAAGGAGGAATCATCTTTCCCAATTCCAAAGTCAACATTTGTTGGTTTGTGTGACTTTTTCAACAAAGATGGAACCTTTTTTTCATTTGCATACTTCATCTTAGGTCTCCTTTGTGAAAGGCCTTCTACTTCTTAAAGTGGGAATGAGTCCTTTGTTGAATTGTCAATTCCACACATAACCGTTATTTTGAATGTTGTAAAATCTTTCAAGGCAATGTCTCGTTCATTGCATGCATCTAACAACTTGAGGTCTTTGGACTATTCCAAAATCAAAATTGAGATTGTGCCCTACCTTTTGATGAAATTTGACAATGAAATTTTATTTGAACCTCTTTATTTTCATCATCCATTGGGACATTATGGTCAAATGCAATAATGGATAGGAATTACAATGATCACATGTAATGCAAGGTCAAATTAACTAAATTTTATTTTAGATTGGGTTTTAGAATCACTAGATGTTTTGGCCATTTATAATGTTAAAACAACATTTGTGACCTTGCGCAATTTGGTGTTCACAATGAAGTTGCATGGAATAATGAATTGGCTCACCTTCCCAATGAAAAAAAAATGTTTTAGGTCCTTTAATATATACCATTACATGTAAGTTTTGTGGTTTTTTACCCTTCTATGTGCAGACACATGTATATCTCAAGTGTATTATGTCATTCACAAACTTGACACCTTTTCAAGAGCTACAATTCACCTTTAACACACGTGTATCTTATTGCCAATGACAAATGTAAAAAGGCTTTGGAAAATATCAAGGCATTGATTGAAGTGGAGGTTTTTGTACACCTAATGCAATTGCATCGGTTGCAAATAAAAGATTTTTGTTTCACCGTCTATTCAATTGAGGATGGTGAGGGACTTGTGGAGCTTTTAAAACACAAAAATCATATTAAATGATGGAGAAGTTTGCAGCTTGCGTTCACCAAACATTTGGAAGTTGATTGCCTCTTTCAAACATTGTCTTGGAAACAAAGGTTACATTGTCTACATTTTTACACTGTAGGCCATGAATCCTTTTGACTATATTCTTACTCCATGTAATTATGGGTCTTGGCATGGCTTTAGAAGTGAGGTGAGCTCAATTCACAAGTTACAATTTTCTCATGACAACTTCAATTGTTGTGTTGGAGAGACAAAGGGAGGAAGTACGTAGTGGATAGTTTGATGGTGCCTACAATAGGGCTTGTGTAAGAAGGGATTAATTTCACTTAAGGCAAGGTTACAATGTTGGAAGAAGCTAGATTTTTCCTTTGCAAATAACCAAAATGTCCTCTTCATAATCTTTTTGGTGATAAAAAATATACCCTAGTTTTCAATCAACCATTGATATGTTTTCAAAATCTTTATGGTGATGGGAGTTTTGCCCTGGTCAATATTTTGTTAAATGTAGATGCTTAGGTCACAACTTGCAATAATAAGAACATCCAACATGTCCTATAGTATTCAAGCTTTCAATTCAACAATTCAATAAGTGGGAGGCCGGTTGAGTTTTGGATGCAAATATATTGATGCCCACTTTCATTCTTCCTATAAGATATGGATAGATGTATCCCATCACTTTGGATCTACTTGAAAATCGCAAATAATACGAAATGAGAAGTGGAAATTTTTCCACCTACACTCACATGGATTTCATCGCAATGATGGCAAGTTCCTTGGGCTCATGAGGGAAGTGGGTGCATTGTAAGCACCTATATTATATTTTGTAAATTATGATCTTTGTTGGGCAAAAGGAAATTTTCATTCATTATCTAACATGGAGTTAGAATAAATCATGCCAAGGCTACAAAGCAAGAATAGTTTTACATAGGGGATGTAATGTGCATCTATGGCTTTTAGTTATACATATGAGATTTGCAAGTGGGTACATCTTTCATTAAACCAAACTAGTTTGAAATGTAAAATGGTTTGGCTAATGTAAAACTTGCAACATAATCCAAAACAATTTGCAAAGGGATCCGAGCATGGTAAAATGAACCAAAAAGTACGTTTGCTCAAATCCAATTTCAAATATGGCAAGTTTCAACATAAACATAAGAAAGTAGATTCAAAAAAATTTAAGAGTTTCATTATGGAAGCCTCCATGCTTCCATTGAGTTTTGATGAATTAAATATAAAATTGGAAAAACTTTTAGTGCAATAAAAATTGGTAACAAATAAAAATGATATTGTGTTCATTCTTATTTCTACATTAAAGGTCAAATATATTTTGATTCTACTATGCACTAGTATATTTTGCATGCCATTTACTTAAAATAAAATAAATCCAATATTTCATCTACTTGCAATCTAATTTGTAGGTTTTGACATTTGTTTAAATTTTGATGAATATATACAAAATTATTTTAAACATATGGTTTTCAAATATAGTTGTAGTAAAGTCAAAAAATTCATATAATTAATCATTGAAGTAAATAATATTTTTTAATTCAATATACTAAGGCCTACTTGATGGCCACTTTCTTATGTTGCAAGGTAAATTTTTGGTCTACTTTATGATGCTTGGATCCAAAGTGAAGATGGAGAGTACATTAGATCCATTTATGGTCATATTATACTTAGTTTATTGCACCCTAAAATGGGAAAATAAGGTGCACACCAACCACTGTTTAATAAAAGTAAGGTGCCCATCACCCATTGTTTGATGAAAATAAGGTGCACAATAAAGTTTGTGGGTGTATTTGGGGTGCATGACCCAAGTGCCCAAAGGTGTTTTAAAGTTATGCACTTCCAATAGGTGGATTGGCTTTTGAATTTGCTTGGTCAATACTTGGGGTGAATGTGGAATGTGATAAAATACATCCAAAGTTGCAAGTTAGTTTGCCCAATGTTGAACTTCAAACATAACTTCCTCAATTTACCTTCATAAGCTTCCAAAATTAATCAATAGAAGCCTTTCTGATCCACCTTTGTTGTCCAACTTTTACTTACAACTTTCATCCATTACCAACTTTCATCCAAGTAATGCATTTGATTATGAAGGATTTATTTAAGACATGGTGGTTGATTAGTTATAAGAATATTTTTTAAAACTTTTTGTTTTAAAATTATTTACTTTGGGCAAGATCATTACCTTCTAGTTTTGGAACCTTGTAAATTATGTTATCATTTGACATTATAAAAATTCTTGGAATGTACCATCAAAATTGCTAAGGGTTTCTTTTGATTTTAGTCAAAATTTCCCCAATGATGGCATTAAATATTATGAGTTTATGTTTGCAATTCTAATTGCAAAATTAAGTGTTTTTCCTCTCTTTCCACTTTGCCATACTTGTACATATATAATAGATAGTTCAATTTGCCCAACACTTTTAAAATGTTTATATGCATAAGGTAAATGTGGTGTAAATGGTAAAATATTTGCCTTTAGTACCCTTACTAACTTGTGAATAGGATAAATGTTTATCCCTTTACATTTCCTTAAGTTGATGAATTTACAAATCCTATATATTATTAAATTCACCACAATTGGGATGTTTTGGACATGTGTATCTTTACCCAATAATAAACTATTTATTTCAAAACATCATTTTTTATAAGGGTTTATTTGTTGTTGGAACCTAATTAAGTGTGAGCTTGGTTCCAATTGTTTTTGAAAGGCTTGGCGAGGGGATTATATTTAAGGTGTAGCTTTGCAATTTCATCTTTCATGTTTTGTGTCCATGTTTATATTTGTGTGATATTGTTAGTTTTAATAATGTTGGGCATAAATCCAATAGCACACAACATGGCTATTCATATATTCAAACCCATATACCTACCCAACATTAATGCATTTAGTCACAAAAGATAATGTTATGGGCTTCTTATCAATTAATCTTGACCAAGTATTGGGTGGATTCAATTACTTTGATCCAATTAAGTTTTGAAACTAAAACTAAAATCAAATCCCATTTTTGGAATTGAAATTAGAATAGGGGAATCAATTATGGAACTAGATTGGAATCATCCCTTTATTATGAAGTTGAAAGTAGCTAAAACCAAATTCAAAGTTTGGTTCCAAAATTGTTCAAAAACTAAAACCAAACCAAGATTTTTTTAAAATCCCATTCTAGTTTAGGGTTTAGGGATTTTGAAGAAACCATTTATTTATTTATTTACTTTGGCTTTCATGTTGAAAAGACAAACTCCAATTTTTTTTGTTTCATAAGTGAACAATGTGCTTGCAAAATACATGAGAATAATGTTCATGTTTTCATGCACATATAAAATGAAGGGAATAATCTTTCCACCATGACTTCCATGTTAACCTTTGTTGTGTTTTATGAAGTGTTGGGGTTGTTGGAACCATTGGCACCTTTTATAAAGACTCATTGGGGCCACGTCATAATGTCCAAGTGTTGCATGTATGCCATAGATGACTCCAAAACATGTGCTAAATTGATTTCAATCTCAATCAAAGAAGTACAATCAATTTAGCGAAAAATCATCACTAAGACCAAGAAAAATGGTAAAAGATGACAAGAATGGAACAAGGCATGTGAATGTGGGGGTGCCTCCATGTAAACTCAAGACTCTTGTAAAAAATTGTTTTGCCTGTAAAATAATCCTATTCCAAGAGACTTTTGAATTCAAGAATGTAATTGCTTTTTGCTATGGAAGGTAGCAATCATTGGCATTACAAAGATGTGTGCCATATTCTCAACTTTGGGTAGTAGCCAAGGTTGTGATTGATATTCTAAGGCCCATGGTTTAGCAATGTGCTAAACCTAAGTTGAGGATATGGGTCGTTTTTGGATGCCCTTGTTAGTGTTATATCACTTGTATGTCAAATGTGACTAGGTTGTTTGGCATTTGAATCTAGTGAAACCCATGATTTTGATGGAAAGCTTAAAGTCTTTTAACAACACATGTAAAAACAAGTGGTAAAAGTTCTAAACCCTTTTTTTTCATTTATGGTTTCTTTCCAAAAGGTCAAAACTCACAACATGGTGGCCATGATGTTAGACCATGTTATAAGAGCTTGGGGCTAGTCATTTCGTTTCTTGGCAAGGAAAAAAGATTGCAATTTGTGTGAGTATGATTACTAAGTTTGCTTCCACTCCTTGTTTCTACATAAAATTTTCTAAATCCAAGTGATGCATATGTTGGAATGCCTAACTTTACACCCCAAAATATTAAAATTGCAAGTCTATATGGTATTGTGGATATTGATGAGGAGATGGCATCATTAATGGTGAATAATTCAACCATTTTAGGGTGAAGAAAGTTATGAAAAAAGAGGCCAACAATATTCTTTAATGCTCTTTGTTAGGCATAAAAGATCTTGAAATGTTTATAAACATTTACAAAATTTTGGCTTCTGAACAATGTTCATGTTGGTACCTTGGGGTTCATGAAGCAATTCATGGAAATGGAAGAAGTCCTAATGGATGAAAAGTGAAGATGTGATTCATAAAATTGGGCTTCTCAACTTGGAAGAAAATGGTAATATGATTTAGGTTTTTCTTTTTAGTCTTCTACATTGTGTCAATTTTTATTTTTACTCTGTTGGATTGCATTTAATTTAAGTTGTGGTGTTAAAATTCTTGTTATTTGTTGTAAATCTCGAAGCAATGAAACCCATGGAATGAGATTTTTGCTTCTAAACTCAAACTCTAAAACATGATGAACCTTAAAAATTTGCTAAGATTTATGTTTTTGGTTCCTTTTTCGTTATGCCACTTTAATTTAGGTTTTTTGGCAGTTTGAAATAGGGTTT
>Ga0209208_10009652_pt1 | contig 12646 bp, 12 predicted proteins | sample S1TSphfallax_3_FD_187694 | JGI IMG/M metagenome (GOLD analysis project Ga0209208, IMG submission 187694) | Host-associated microbial communities from peat moss isolated from Minnesota, USA - S1T2_Fd - Sphagnum fallax MG (SPAdes) (version 2) | ecosystem: Host-associated > Plants > Peat moss >...
ATAATGGATTATAATTATTATAGGGTGGCTTTAATATGTATATATTAAATACATAAGGTGATAAAAAATAGGTTGGACAATTATTTAATACACCACCTAAAATTGATCCTTTGATGCATGTAAACCCCAAACTTTACATTAAGTTTCTCCCTTAGGCCAAATCATAATTTGATTTTTTTAAAGAATTAGACTTGATTTGAATTTTTGGTTCTATCTATTTGTGGAACCAAACTAGAATTGAGTTAAATGTTTTTTAAAAAAATGACTAGAACCAAAGGTTAATTGATGGTTAATTGTTGATTCCAATTTGAATTAATACATTGGGTCATAATTTGGTTCAATTTTCAGAACCAAAATCAAAAACATAATTGGAATTTAGTTTTTGAAAAATAAACTTGAAACTATATGTGTAAAACTGGAACCGAGACCATTTTAATTTATTTTTCAAAACTATAATCATAGGTTCTTTGTAAAAACAAACAACTATCCAACATTGGAAAATAAACTTTAAATATATTATAACAAATTTATTTGCAAAGAAACACATGAGGTGCAACTTTGTTTTCATAATTTATTTATATATATAAATTGAGTCAAAATAACCATCTTTGGTTTGGGGAGGGGGGCGGGAGGGGGGGGGATATTTTAATAAATGTTTTTAATGTTTTTGATTTTAGATGTTTACACATTTACAATGATTTTTTGTTCATTTGTGTAATCATTGCTCCAATTAATAAAGAATTTTAGGATTAGGTTTTTTACTTGACCCAATTTAGTAGAAAAATAAAATCTAAGGTTTGGTCCAATGAAAAGTCAATTCTTGTTGAAACTTGAAATATCAAATCATTTGAAAATTATTTGTAATGCGATCTTTTCTTGATCATGGCTTCTTTATATTGGGGTTGAGTGCCCATGGACCATGGAATTTAATAACCATTAAAATTTGTACCAATGGACATCCCATTCCAATTTGAAAGATTTTGAGTGGGCCAAGACTATAAATATATTATAAAGTCAAAATAGTTATTGAAGGACCTTGGTATTATTCAATAGGAAAAATAGAAGAATAAACCTATTTCCACCTTATTTGTAATAAAATTTCATTTATCAATACATATTAGTGAGTTTTTTTTTTTGGAACCATTTTAAAAATATGTTATGTGTTTTATTTTTCATTATTTTTTTTACTTCTAAAATTTTAACAAGTAGGATCATCATGTACAAGAAGAAGGGAAGGATTCTTGTGTTAACATCCATGTATTGGTGTTTGTGCATGATGGTACAACATGTGCTTGATATGCAAGTGTTGGCTTTCAAAGAAGAATAGGAAAATGCATTGATTTTGAACATTTGTTTTGATGTTATGAATGTAAGAAAGTGCATTGAATTGGCTTTTCACATGCACTTTGGTTTTATAGATATAATGTTATTGGGTTCTTTTACCAAGAAGATGTTCAAATAAAGAACATAAATCTCTCATATTACATTGCAATTTCTTTGTGAAAATTTAGGTCCATGTTTGCAAAGGCAACATACACATTTGAAAGAACCTATATCAATTGAAAGTAGGGTTGCATTGTCATTACAAAGGCTTGATAATGGAAATACATTATGCATAGTACAATTTTTCATAGTATTGACATTCAAGGTAGTTGTAAGCTAGGGTGGATCATTTTTGGCAAATAAAACATTTCATATTAATCCGTTTTTAAATATTAAAATTGGTTAAGCATGAATTATGTGGTGAAAATAGGACAAATTTGATCCATTGAAAAACTACCCACCTTGACACCTCTTTCTAAATGTTCATTGCATTTTTAATAGATCACACTTGACAAAAAAATTGATGCTAAAAGTAATCCACTTTAATTTGGATAGACCTTTCATGCTTATTGTTCTCAACGATTTGATGGGCCTTCTTGTCATTTTTGTATTCAACAAAAAATACCTTATATTTCTTTTTGCGACTTATTCATGTATGGTTGAAGCCTTGGATGTTTGAAACCATCTAAGCTTAACGTTTTATCCATGTATTCATACCTACCATCACAATCCCTTTTTAAAAAAAAAGAAAAAAAAACTTCGGTGTGTGCATAACAAAATCATAGCAAATTCCAAGAAAAAAAAGAAACAAAAACATAACAAAGGCAAAACATAAGCCTCCCATGCTCCAAAGCTATTCCAAAACCCAAAGACTTTGGTTCTTTGGAGTTTGAAGCTTGAAATGAATAACATTCCACCAAAGTGGATTGCTAGGAACATGGAAAAATAACAATCCACACCAAAGTGGGCTATTGGGAACATGAAAAAAAAAACATGTCACTTTGGTGGGTTGGTGTCATCAAATGCCACAAAGGGGCCATATGCCCCTCACAAGGACTACAACCTTATTTTTGAGAAAACAAATCCAAAGATTGTGAGGGGGCCTTTAAGGGGAGTTTTTTTTTCCCAAAAGAAAATAATCTACTTTAATTAGTGGATTGCTTTTTTAAAAGGTCGTTGAATGGGAAATAACCCCACCCTTCCCATGATGGATTGTTATACCTTATTTTAGGGTTTGTGAGGGGGCTCCAAAAGGGGTTCTATTTCCAAGAAAAAAAATTTTCCTTTTGACCTTTTCTTTGTGAACACAATGGGGGGAAGGGAGGCAATTATTTGGACGAATTGGTTTACCCCAATTGGATGAATTGGAATTTGCAATTTTATTATTTTTCTAGCATTTACATATACATTTCTTTTATGAATTCCTTGTAAATTCATTATCCATTTCATTGCAAGCCACAATTAAAGTTTGGACATAATAAGGCCATTTAATAGGGCCTTTTCCTCTTCCTTTTCATTTTCTTGTAAATTGATCACATCCTTATTTGCCTATTTTGGTGTCAATTTTGCTTTCTTCTTAGGTGTTTGTTTTTTCCATCTTGGCCAAACTCCTTTTAGTTCAATTGTGGCACCTTCTTTCAAATTGGCATCACCATGGAATACCTTCAAGTATGGAGACTAAGAACCGGGCATGAAAAATTGAAATGCACTCAAATTTGTGGGAACCAAAAAAGGAAAACCAAGTTGAGAAAATGTCACTCAAGGCAAACTTGGATTCCATTGTTATGATTGAGAAAACTTTCCATCTTGCGAGTAGTCATCCATCGTGAAACAATATATGAAAATTCCTATAAAAAAACCTAGTTGCACACATGTTTAAAAACATATTGGGAAATAACTTGAGATAAGATTACATGTTCCCTTATGAAACAAATTGTGAAAAATAAAATTCTTTAAAAAAACAAGCTAGTACTAGACATGTGGGAAAAGAGTTGGGAAAAAACTTGAGGAAAAAATGTGCCTTCCATTACAAAAATAATAATTGTATTAAAAATAACTTAGTAGCATACATATGGAAAAGAACTTTGGAGATAACTTGAGTACATTATGTGCACAATGTATGTATCAATTTATTCAAAAAATTATTTTGAAACTTAGTCAATGTTTATCATTTTAATAACATTAACATGAGTTGTTTTTGTTAATCCTTAAACTTAATGGTCTTTGGTATGGTAAGTCTGAGTAAACAATTTTCAAATTTGGCATTGGTTGTATTGATATTTGAGTCTAAGGTTTAAGGTGGATTTTCACATGTTCCTTTTGATCTACATTTTTTGTAGGTGTAGGTGCTGGTGTTGTGGTGATCTTGCAACTCCTAACATTGTTGCAAGCTTCATTAGCAACCCATTTTAAGTGAATTTCACCCATTGTAATATTGCACACACTTTTGTTATGGTAGATTGCATACACAATCATTGATGATTGTGGTTGTGTTGTTATAGATAGGATGTACAATCTAATTTGACTATAGTCTACAAGTGTATTTTATAATGATGGGTTTCAAAAAAAACTCATGACTCATGTTTTGGTTTCATGTCTAAAGCTATGGCAAGTGGGCAAATGTATTCAAATTTATAAGCATTTAAGCCCATTGCCAAATGAAAAAAACAACCCCAATTTCTTGAATAACTGATTCTTGTTTCCTTGCTTCTAAATGATCCTACATTAAAGGGCACCCACAACTCTTCATCTAAAGGTGTCAATATAGACATGGAAACCTTTGCCATTCAAGATTTGATTTGTAAATGTTTTATTCACAAGTTGCCAAATTTGCATATAAACTGTGTAAGTGTACGTATTTGGGGGTGCAGGGTGTGCTTTACACTTACCCTTTTAGCGTGTGTTATAAGGTCAAATGAAACGGCCTTTGAAGTTTTACGACTGCATTCATGCATCAAGATTATACACATACATGTGAAGTGTATATATTTTCAAAATACATTACACTTATTTGAATGGAATATCAAAAACCATATATATGCACAAAGTTGGTTTGAACTTGGAGTTTTATCATCAATTTGATTTAAAATATAAAACCATAATTCACAAGGTCACAAGGCATCTCATGGTAGATTGATTCCTAATGACTTTGAGATTCCTAATTCACATTGCTTAAACCCTATTTGAAATGTATCAAATGTCAAATTGCTTTAAATGAGATGTTTGACAAAGAAATTGCTTAAACCACTTTACAGAGGCTTTAGGATAGCGTGTGTTATTTTGGGTATAATCAACATAATAAAATCCAAATCGTTTTTCTCTTCCATCTTCCCATTCAAAGTTGTCAAGAAATGACCATGTAAAATAGCCACGCACATCACACCCATCTCTATACCACAAACCACCAAATAACAAGTCATTGGATACAACAATACAAAAACCTAGAAAATCTAATAATTTAGTCCTTGATTTGTGCATAAAAATTGCCAATTGAATTTTTAAGGAATGTTTGTTTAAATAAAATGTATATGGATTCCCTATCTAGAGTAAGTGGATATGGATTACCTGATGGCGGCAATTAAATAAGAAAGATAATCATGATGGAATTTGATTCGAAATTGGTCTTGCAAAAGAACCTCCAAAGACATTGAATAATTGTTGTGTTGTTCATCAACACCTACACATCACAAATAAGCACCAATTATATTTTTTACAACTTCAAAGAACATTAAACCATAGATCTAGTTTACTAATCATTTACAAACGATAACACTTGTGTTGTTAAGAATATCTTGAAAACTTTTCCATTTGGTTGTATATAGTCATTATAGTAATAAATTATAGATGAAATCTAACAACCCAATACTTATAAAATCTAAATGGAAAGGAAATCAATATATGAGTACCATTTTCAGTGATGTAGATTGTGGGGTTGTTGTAACGCACTTTGATGTAATTAAGCATTTTCTGAATGCCCCATGGTACAATATAAAGCCAATCTGATGCAGCCTACATTTAATGTACCCACCATTCATGTACAATAAGAGTTTGAATTATGTTGATACAAAAACACAATATTGCAAGGTAATGACTACATTTGACTATTATTTATACCATATACATGAAAAATACATTCAAAAAATGCATTCTCATGGTTATTATATCAAGCAATTGGCCATATCCTACCCAAAGATCATAACATCCTTGAATGGATGAATGTTTATGGAATACAATCTTAGGAAGGAGCCTTGTTAGTCTAAGTTTTCAAGTCTCTACTTGGTATGGTGAATCATGTTTTAATTAGTGCAAAATTATATATTGGAATTGTTCAAATCATAACACCATAATGGTTGCATGGTCAATATAACATTGACCTCATGAACCCAACATTTGAGATTACAAAAATATGTAACAAGTAAAATTTGTCAATCATATTGATGGTTGTTATTTAGAAGTTATAAAAGGCACATATGATTGGGTGACAAGAAATGTACCTTAGGTCCAATGTAAACACCATTCTTCATTTCTGCCAAACCAAGTGGGTGACCTTGTGAATTTATGAAAGCACAATTTATCAAATGACCCCAACAAGATGAATGAAACCTTTCTTTCATTTAAGACCATTTTTTCGAACAATTCTTTAACTAATTCTTTTATGAACTTGTCCTTTTTGTATAACCAAATTATTTCAATACAATTTGATGAAGGAAATAAAATTGGTGACACAAGGAAGACAAGTGAAGATTGTAAGAAATTACTTACCTATTGTGTCAGCCTTTGTATCTCGATACATAGGTTTACTTGGAGGGATTGAAGAATTTGGTTGATTAATGGTATAATGACTTGTGTAATGGTTGATGCCCAAGAAGTCCACTGTCCCTTTGATAGCCTTTGATTCACTAGGTGAAAGGCTTGGTAAAAGGTCCCCAAGTTGCTCTTGCATGATTGTTGGGTATTTTCCAAAATATATTGGATCCAATATCCTACAAAATTTTCCATGTTGCATCATTCATATACTTTACACTTGTTATCATTTGAGTTGTCTAAGGTGCATATCCTTAAACTCGCAAGCTAGACATCTAATCCTAAAACTTTGACAATGTACCAATGACTAATAAATATTAAAATCTATGCATTTTACAATAATGGTACATAATACACACACAATGGATGTTTTTCCATTCTAATCTTTTTCAGAAAACAAGAACTAGAGTTTTCTTGATTTTTGAAAATTGAAAAAAACTAAAACCAAAGGTTTTTAACAAAATCAAATAATTGCATATGCATCAGTGCACCAGTACATACCATTGCACTTGGAACATTTGCATTCGCTCAATAGCTTCAATATCTTCTTGAGAATTCGAATGGGGTTCAAACCATTGTGCATCCAAAATGATCCCAATTACACCACCTTGGTTGGCCTGTGTTGCAAAAAAAATTACAATACTTTTGTTATCAATCATACACTTTTTGAAAGACATTGCGTGAACATCTTTGATTTGATAAGGAATTGAAGTTTTCAATGTAAACACCAAATTATTTGACTTCATTCATTAAGCTTTTGTTTGATAGATAATGTGTTTAAAGACCAATTGCATTGTTCATTTGCAACATGTGTATTGACAAATTCATTAAAAAAAACAAGCGTGAACTAACCTGAAACTTTGATTTGTAGACTTGAAAAGAGGCAGCATGAGAAAGGAGCATGTGATGCATAATGATGTATGGCCATGACATGTTATTCATTCCGAGTTTACAATTCCCCACCACACAACCATAGTTGTAGTACTTGTATGCAAACATATGGGGTTCATTAAAGGTAGCCCAATTTTTCACACGATCTCCAAATGTTGCAAAACATGTCTCAGCATACACCACGAATAAAGGCCTAGAAAGGGCATCAATATCCATTAATTTGACTTTGATTAGTCCAATAATTTATCGTTCAAAATCTTTCAACATACTTTGAAAATCAACACTTCATGGAATGAGTCAACTTTCAAGAATTGGTAACTCTTTCAAAAACTATCTATTTCTTATCAAGATCAACTTGTGGCATGCAAATACAATGAACCCATTGATCATAGTTGCTTGCAATTTTGTGTGTCAAAAAAAAATTTATTCACATAAACCAAGGTTGAAAACTTAAGTATATCAAGGTTCAAGGATTAAGGTTTTCAAAAGTTAAAAAAGATCACTCACACAATCAAAGGGCTCCTCCAACCACCAAATGAGTCTTGAAATGTTTGTGGTAGGTCAAAATGGAAAAGTGTCACATATGGTTGTATTCCTATCCACGACCCATGTACTAAGTTTAAAACAAGCCCATCCTTAAACCCCAAGACTTTTAAACATTTGAATCAAATATTAGGTAGGAGGCTTGATAGAGATGTACCATTTTCAAGGAGTGCGTCAATGAGACGATTATAATATGCAATTCCTTCCTTATTTGCAATTGGTCCTTTGCCATCTAACAATGCCAATATGGAGATAGTAAGAGGAAGAAAGGAGAAAATTTATGTCCTTAAGCACTACTAAGAAGGGAAATCTAGCGCAAATAAGACAAATAACCTTGAAATAAGAGTGGGCACTAAAGGGATTGTGTACAAAATTCTTGCACTTCAAATTCCAAGCATCTTTAATAAATACCTGGAAAAATGCGAGACCAAGCAATGGAGAAGCGGTAAGCATCTACACCGAGTTGCACCAAGAGTTCTACATCCTCCTATGTTGCAAACCCCCAACACAAAAACTTATTCTTTAACACAAATCCAAATTGAACTTGATTTGGGCTTGTAACACATAACCAACTTCATTTGAACGCCTATTGCACAAACTCATGTGACAATTGACAATCATTCCCAATTTCATTGCATAGAGATTCAGCTCTTTTTGTATATGGTACCTACCATTGGAATCAAACACCAATATCTTCACTTACCAAGAAATCCATGTCGCATCTCTAAACTCATAAATGAATGTAGACAAATTTAACTAAGACCTTTTCTCAACCCGTTTAGGTAACAATCTACAAAGCTTAAGTGTCAATATGAATAGGTTATCTTGTGTGAGAAGAGCTTGCTAAACGGCTAAGGGATCAATATCAAAGCAATTGCCATATAATTGTGGTGAAAATACTTTGGAAACATATTTGTGAATTTACCTTATATCGGTGATATTGATCAGTGGTGACATCGCCAGTACTATTGTCTGCAATTACTCCTGTTTTACATTACACCAAAAACCAACTAGTCTGATCCTGGATCAAAAATTCATTCCAAGGTTTTTTTGCATGTTGTGAGAACTATAAACATGAACCATCTCCTTGCTTTTGAGTGGCGACAAGATTACACACATGTGTTGAAAAATGGGTGCCAAAGTTTTGAAGTTTGTGACATGGTTTCAATGGGATGTCTAAAGTACCTGGTATGTGAGAAGCAGTGTCCCATATACTTGGGCCTCGACCTCCCTCTTTCACTGCACCTTCAAACTGCACAGTTGACAGACGATTGTGAGTCTGGTTGAAAACTTCGTGTACAAGTGCAACATCCAAAGTTCAAACTATGTAGCAGAAAGAAAAACACACAACCCAATTTGGAAAATTGCTTTAAACCATTGTTTCAATGATTTAAAAATAAATCCCAATCCCAAAAGAAATCTCCCATATCCGCAGGAGGCAGTTAAGAAATGTAATATGAGTCCAAATGATCAAACATTGGACTGAAAAAACTCCAATCAACAAAAGTGTCTTGGGCCCACCACTTTATCCCCTTTGAAAATGATTCGTCCAAATGCAGGTAGGACGAAGAAATCAAGTGATTTGCAGAGCACCCAAATCTTAAATCAAGTGACGTGTAGATCATGAATCAAAGGAAGCTCTCTCTCTCTCTCTCTCTCTCTCTCTATATATATATATATATAAATATTAATGTTGAGAGGAGTGAGGATATATTGCTGCCTGGTAGGAAGATGAAGAAGTGCCAAACACAAAACCATTTGGAAAGTCATTTCTGTGGAGAGACTCTGCTGTTGTAGTAGCACTAGGTGACGTCCTCTGCAAATACATCAGCTCCATATTCTCCTTCTCTGATCCGACGTCAAGACTCTCTGCTGGCTGCCTGCCGACCTCCGATGTTCTTATCGCCCCTATATTACTACTACTACTACTACTACTACTACTACCCATTACAGCCATGCTTATACTAAGTATAAGTAGCGCCATTATTGCCCACAAGAGCAGCAGCTTCTTCTTCCACACCATGCTAGCCATGTCTACTTAGAGCCTGAGCACCAGATTCTCTTCTTCCAATGTTATGGACCTCTCTTCTCTTCTCTTCTCTTCTCTTGTTATGGACTTCTCTTCTCTTCTCTTCTCTTGTTATGGACCTTTCTTCTCTTCTCTTCTCTTCATTCACCAGCTCCAGGCCTAGTGATGAACAAAAACTCTTCACCCACAACCAAATATCTTTCTGGGTTATCTTTTTTGGGCTTCAATCGACCTCAACCACCTGACATGTTATGAAAAGTGTTTGTGTTCTTTCCCAAATTTAGTGAGGTAGAGGCATTTGGTGTTCTTCTATCATCTACAACAAGAGGATTTAGCCAGATTTGGTAATACACTAAAGGACACTAGAAAAAAGTTTAGGAATCTTGCTACATGCTTTGGCAGCTTTGTCACACAACCAACCCATTTTGTCTAAAATGACGCCTAAATTCTAAATAACAACAAAGCATTGTTGATACTTTTTGGTTGTTGTTCTTTTGAGGTTTTGGAGTTTAGGAAGTTTTTGGATTTTAGGAAGTCTCAGAAGCTACCTCCAAGTCCATGGCCTAGGCCTATTATTGTGGGTAATTTTGTTGGTCTTAGCCTACCAAGGCAAGGAAGGATATTGTGGTGTTTAGATTCATTATTAGAGTATAGTAGCTTATGGGATTTTTAAAAATAGGTCCCTAGGTAATAAAAATAATAATAGGTCTATTTTTTTTGAATATGAGGATTTTTGAAAGAATCTGATATTTTGGCTCGTGTTGAAACTTGAGATTAGTTATTATAGAGTTATAATCATATCTTGAAGGATATTGGTTTTTTTTAGAGGATTTTTTTTGAAGATTATATTTTTGCATGGTGAAATATATTTTGAGTTTCCATAATTCTTTTACTTTTGCCTAAAGATACTTTTCAATGGTTTGGGAAAGTCTCTAGTACATAGCATTAGTACCTTTTTTGTTTTTTTGCTGAAGTTCAGCATGGGCCACTTTTGTATACCTTCCATAATTGAGTTTCCATCCATACTGAAGTGGCATCTTCCCCTCCACTACTAGTAGCCAAGGAGTTTCTCCAAAACCCATGGTGGGTGGACCCAAAGTCACCCAAATCTAGTGCTTTACCTATTTTCCTTACATATATCTAACCTATATATGATGAGACCCTATTTTCCTACAAAATTTGGTTACCGAGGTGAAACCAAATATTAACTTAGTTGAGGTTCATCCTCCACAAACTGAGTAATAACTAATGAGTGCCACCATTTTCTAAACCTTGGGTCATCTTGTTTTGACACTTAGGTAACCTAAGGTCCATTTTATTTTGTCATCTGAGCCCATACATAATGGAATATAAAAACACCCATATGGGACATGGCCATACCCAAGGCCAAGATGTCAAATTTTTTTCTAAACCAAAGGCCATGGGTCACAACCTCTATATGGAAGGCCATTTGTGGCTTAGAGCCTAAGACATTGGGTTTAGGGTTTAAAATAGTTGGATTAGGACATGTCATGGAGCAATTCTGAAAGTGAATGCCGCAGTGATTGTTGATGTCTTTTTGGCAACTGCAATAAGGGGTGATGAATAGCATCAGAAATTCAACATCTTGGGAGTACAAGTACCTCCCATAGGGTCTCTAGTGATTGTTCTCCTGTAAATCATACATACTTTTTGTGTAATCTGAGAGCTGATCTACAGAAGCATATTGATGTCAATATATTCAAAAGACTGAACAGAGTTCAAACCCATTGAAACTGATACAAATCCACAAAGATCAAAACATTGAACTGACACACCGAGGTTTACAATTGTGTGCTTGATACGATTGCATGACTTGATCGAACACTTCCTTTGTGAATTAAGTCTTGAAGGTTGAGTATGTGATATGGCGCCACAATGATCCAGAACAGATTTGTAAGCCCAAAAGTTGAAAATTGTTCGGGAAATTCTCATAAGGATTCCTGCCCACTATCATATATCATTGTTTTCACTGAAGCAGCAATGATTACCTGAAGTTGCAAGCAGCATTTAGGTGAACTGGGTGAAGCAGAGTTTGGTAAAGTGAGAGATCCCAGAGGAAGATATCCACTGACTAGATTGGTACCTCTCACACCATGAATGCTGCATGCTGTCAAGCTATACAAGGTTTCCATTACCAAGTGGAATAGGTCAGCCAGGTGGGTGTGAGCATTACCTGCAAACATTGCCAATCTACCAATCTAAACAGCAATGACTACCACCAAGGATTTCATTCCTCCATGCAGAACCAAAATTTGTCTAGTTAAAGCTGATATTTGCACCACTGAAGCTCTTTAATCAATTGCACACCTGGTAAATTACAGCATTTGAATGATCAGAGTGGGCACAGAAACAGAGATTGTGTGTTCTTTTAAGAGACTGGGCCCTGGGACTTGGAAGCAATCTCTCACAAGCCTGTGAAACCATCTCTGCTTTGTCTTCAGACTAAGCAACTAGTACTGATGCATCGACATGTTCTCATTAAGTCAAGCAACAACTGTAGACTGTGGAAAATTCTACCGTCTGTGAGAGCACTTGGAGAATCTCACACGGTTCAGACATAGAGGGAAAATCACACAAAAGTATCCTGTCTAGCCGCCCTGGTTGTAGGAGTGCCACATCCAACAAATCAGGCTGACTGCAAGAAAACATTGCAACCCATTGATTGACCAAGTGAACACTTTGAAAAATGGGGTAGGCATAGGAAGAAAGAATATGTATCATGAACGACAACATGCACCTCAAAGAGGACTGTACCTGGTAGCAGCAAACACTAACACACCAGTAAGGCCTTCCATTCCATCAAGTTCGGTCAGCAGCTGCAAACATGTCACATCAGTTTTATTCAAGCAAATGCTCTCACAGCAAAGCCTTTCCGAGGTCTTCTGTTTATTTCCCGGGTAAAAATTGGATCACATCTATGACAAGAGCATGACAGTAAACCTGCCAGAATCAGAAGCTTCCAAGCATCCACACCATTGTGGGTTCATGGCAGGAGAGTAACATTGAATTGGGTGGGTCTAAAGGGTACATCCAGTC
>Ga0209208_10009654_pt1 | contig 12646 bp, 12 predicted proteins | sample S1TSphfallax_3_FD_187694 | JGI IMG/M metagenome (GOLD analysis project Ga0209208, IMG submission 187694) | Host-associated microbial communities from peat moss isolated from Minnesota, USA - S1T2_Fd - Sphagnum fallax MG (SPAdes) (version 2) | ecosystem: Host-associated > Plants > Peat moss >...
GAATTATCAAAATTAAATTCCATTCAAATGAATATCATTGCATGCAACTTGAATTGAATACAATTTGAATTGAATTCCAATAAAAGAAAAGAAAAGAAAAGAAAAGAATTGGATTAAAATTCAATGGAAAAAAGAAGAAGATGCAAATTGGTGGAAAAAGGATTGAAAAAATTTGTTCATCAATATGGTGTTGAAAAAAAACCTTTAAAAGAAACACAAATTCAATAAAAACACTTTCCCATGCCTCTTTACTTGAAAACGAGTTAAAAGAAATTCTAATTTTGAAATTGTTCAACTACAACTAATAATTTATGAAAATTAAAGTTGTCCTATTTAAATTAGCTTCAATGAATCATCATCGTTAAAAAAACTTATTTCCTACAATACTTTGTAAATACATTGTTAGAATTGAGATATCCTATACATTTTTTTATTCATAATAAAAGCCTTGACAACAACATGCTTTTATCAAAATTGAACTTACACTCCACATTCACTTAACATTGAGCTATCGCCCATTTAAAATTGAGGTGCCACCTAGGATGCCACCTAGATTTTTTTATTAAACACTTACTTAACCTCAAGTGTGAATGCACCATTAAGTCTTAACTGATTCATTTAATTGTCATCTTCAAATGGTAGAAAATTAATGAAGAAAAATATAAAATATAAAATTTTTATGGTGGACAAATTATTGAAGAAAAATATAAAATATATATTTTATGGTGGAAAAATTATTGAAGAAAAATATGACTATAAAAGGCCAGGGGAATAAGAATTATCAAAAGAAACATTTTACTTGTTACTACTATTATTATGTAAAATGGTTCAAACTTATTAGTTATCCCTTTTGTGTGTGTGAACAGGGACATGGGTTTAGTTTAACTCTTTATGTTGTAGTTAGTTTAACCCCCAAGTTAAGAGAGAGAGGGTTAAATGGAATAAATAAAAAGAATATTCCCTACTAACCCTTGGTTTGAATCCAGCTTTAGGTGACCCTTGGGTGAGTTAAAAACTTAACCCCCCTACGGTAAAATGACAACGTAGGGTAGTAGACTAGATGCCTATATTTAGATACCTACTTTGTAAACTTTTGTGAACAGCCCGAGAAAAAGTAAAAACTATTTCGGGCAGAGATACATCAACGGATTATGTGATGACACGTCTTATTTTTTTAGTTCTTGGGCAGAGAACCGCGGGTAGATGGGGGGCGGGGGGCAGAACGGCTAGGGTTTGGTGCGCAAGAGATGCGCGCACTGTTGTCGCAGTGCACATCTTCGCGGACACCCGGACGCATCAGCAGCAGCAGCAGCACCGTCATCGACGGCAGCCGCACTTTTGCAACTCCCATTGGCGCCCTTCTGTATCTGCAACTAGTGGCAACAGGTAGTGATCTCGTCTAAGAACATGGGTTTTTGGTTTTTTTGGGCCACCTCTTTTGTAGAATGAGAACATGAGGGGAATAGCTGTGGCTAGTAGACAAGGGTTTGTTGTTTCAAGTAGGACGAGGAGCTTGGAGCTTGGAGCGGCAGGAGGGAAAGAGGGAAACTCGGACTGGAAGCTACGGACATAGAGAGTAAAGGGAGAAGAAGTGGTCGGTGGTGTCTTTTTTTTTTTCTTTTTTATGCAGGGGGAAACAGGTGCCGGAATCTGAGGTATTGGACAAGAGAACAGGAGTGGTTTTTTGATCGATTTGTTTGTGAGTGTGTATACCATCATCATAGCAAGAAGAAAAGAAGCAAATCGGATTAACTTTCTTTGGGGTTGTGGCGAAAAAACCCAAAAAACAAAAAAACAAACAAACGAAGCGATGATAGGTGGTGGATTGATGATCAGGCTCCTCCCCCGTTCTTGGGATGATGGTAAATAACAGTGTTGCTCAGAAGTTTGGACGGGTTGGTGGATGGTTATTGGCAGGCTGTGGTAGTTGAGGAAGAAGAAGTAGGAGGAGGAGGAGGAGGAGGAGGAGCTCTGGCGTTTTTGTGGTGGTTTCAGGACGGAAGGGGTGGAAACTGCTGTAGCTGCTGCGTACGGCGGCAGAGATGATCTCGGTGAAGAAGTCGACAGAAAGTAATGGCAAGCATGCGTTTGTGGTGGAGTGTCGGCTGCTGCCACTGCTGGATGGGAAACAACAACAACATGAGGATGTAACGCGGACCAAGAAGTTTATGTGCAAGGGATGGGATGATCGAGATGCGCAGAGCAAGGTGCTCCGGTTTGTGATGGCGACGGACGTCGTGTCGGCGTTTCGAGAGTTTCTGTTCAATGAGCCGGATGGATGCGCTATGGCACGAAGAGAGGGATCGATAGCGGCAGGGGCGACAATTGCTCGGCCGGATGGCGTCATGCCACTCGGATCATCTCTCGGCAAGATTGGCTTTGAAGAGACTGCGAAAAGGAAGATCCGATCCTTTGTGTGTGTGCGGCGAAAGCAAGCCTGCGGTCTCAAGTACGCAGTGGCCTTGTGCCGGACGGAGAATGGCTGTTTGCGATCCATTTCATTCCATGAGCAAGCGTCGTCTGTGGACAAGGATGGAGCAGTGAGGTCAGCGGAAGATCAAGCGGTTGATCGAGCGGTGTTGTTTCTGAGGAGCGTGGCTTTTGAGAGCTGGCGCAAACAGGGGGTGGGTGTGGAGGCGCTTCAACGGGAGCGGGAGCAGGCAGGTGCCATGATTGGTAGTAAACACGCTAGGGAGCGAGGCTTGAAACATCCCTGCTCTTTTGTGGAGATGGAGCAAGGGGAGAAGGTGGACTGTTCATGTGGCAAGAATCGCAGTCGCGGATTGATGTTGGCATGTGAGCGCTGTGGGGCATGGGAACATGCGGAATGCAAGGGATATCGCAATGACAAGCAGGTCATTGTTCCACTTCATGTCCTCACACCTTCTTCCTTCATTGAACAATGGGGGACCAACAGCTCGTTTCTGTTTGTGGCTTTCATTCGTTATCCAGCATATGGATTCTCTTGCTCCAAACTCTGCAGGCTTTCCCATCAGGACTTTGGGTCTGATGATTCTTTAGAGATTGTTGCTAGCTTTCTTCCTCCTGTCCTATTAGGAGCAACACAATCTAGCTGACAAGGTTGCTGCAATCAGGAGGGGGTTTTCAACCACGGAATCTCTCTTTTTTTTTCCACTCAAAATGTGGACTGGAGTTTGATGGCCTACAGATTTGACAAGGATTGTTGGAGATACCTAGGAAAAAAGTTCAAGGTCATTTTTCTGGTCATTGTTGGAACAAGGGTCTAAGCAAAGGATCAGGCACACAATTATACTTCTGCACTGATGACAGGAGGCATTGAGCCTGCCTATCATGTTTGGAAATCCAGGAGCTGATGTGAAGCAAGATTCCTTACCTGGGGTGGAATGAAGCAATTAGGAAAAGAGGATATGTGGAGGGAAGGGTGGGATGCTGATAGAAGATGCAAGTAAAAAAGTTGAGGCCTAAAGTGTCAGTTTTGGTTTTTCTATGTTGCAGATTCCAGCGGATTATGTTTGCTCAGCATGTGAGAGGGCGCAGAGGGAGGAGGTTATTGTCATCAGGTTGGAGGAACAGGTTAGTCCCAGGAATCTACGGCCACAGCGCGGTTTGTTTAACAGGGAAAAATCTGCAGTAGTGGAGTCTAATGTGCAGAAGCATCTGCAGGAAAGAAAAACACTTACTGGAGACAGGAATACATTGAAAATGGACAGGACCCAAGGTCTGCTTTTAAGTAGTGGAACCCCTCAGCAGAAGCAGACACCAAATGCTTAACTACAGGTTTATTACCATAGTTCTTTTGGGAACAGGAAGGAGCTTAACCAGGACAATTACTGGTTTTTCCTGTTTGGTTGGCCAATAGAAAAAAGCTTGTGGAAAGGGTTGGTGGGATCAAATTGGTGGATTGATGGTCATATGGATACCTTACCTCTTTCTCGGATTCCTGAGAGCCAGAGCTGATTGTAGCTGGTACTATTGCAGAACCACTCCAGTAGTGAAGGTTGCAGAGACAGGTGGCCTGTTGTGCCAGTTACTTGGCTTGGAGTTCAAAGGACAGAACCTTGCATAGAGACATGTTAAGATGATTACGGACTGGACAAGGTAATGGCCTCCAGATGCAGTCGCTGGCTGGCTATTATCAGATCATGGCAGGAAGCTCCGTAGCTGTTATCGCAGTTCTAAATTAGTGACCAGTTGTTGGTGATGTTGTGTGTTTTGCGGACTCATGTCATTTGTAATCTTGGCAGCCAAATCTGTGGAGCTCACAGTTGGAGGACCTTTGGACTGATGAGAAAATCAACTGGAAGGAAGGAGACGAGCCTGTCTGTTGTGTTTGTGGATGTGAAGATAATGAAGATCTTGAAGCCCTGGTACTTGTAACTCATGTATTTCAATTGAAGTTGGTGAGAATGCATGCTATCAGTGTTTGTAGAGCATGCCATGATTTGAATGCTTCTGGTGTAGATCATTTGTGTTGCCATTGGTTGACAGTGTTCAGTCAGACTTCAGGGATGAGTCCCCTGTAGGTGATATTTACATCTGGCAGTGTGCAAGCTTCATTTAAGTGTTGTGCTGTGCTGGTTAGGTCAGATGATTCCAGCGGAATTGCACACTTCACATGGTCACTGAGGGTTCAATTTATGGTGGATTTTCATGCACAGATACAGGCTTGTTCATGCGATGCTGGCTCATCTGTTGCTCATCCAAACTGTGTTACGGCTGCAATAAACAAAGCATCACAAAGGGGACATCCTACACAGGGATCAGAATTGGCCATTTGCCATATATGTGGTGATGAGACTGGTGGAATTGTCCCTGGGGCTCAAAATGCTGTGGCATCAAAGGACATGGGATCATTGAACAGCAATACAAGGAGTTCAACAAGGGCTATGAAAGCTGATCATTCTCTGAGAGGGACAAAGCGATTACGGAGTGCCCTTACCAATGGTGCCCTACCGGCCAAAGGTGAAATTGTAGAGAAGAGGCCTGCCAAGAGTTGCAAGGATGAAACTGATGGACATGTGCTGCAACAAACCAAGCCTGACACCCCAGTTTCAGATCAGGGCAAGGTCTGATACCAACTTTACAAGATTGAATCAATGGCAGGAGCTTTCACTCTCAACAGCAGTTTGTGCATAAGTTAATGACCTTATTGTTGGGTTAAGGTTCCAAGCTGTCCTCTTTGGACTGTAACCTGAAGCAGTTCTGCCTTTCCTCATGTCACATAGCTTGCACACCAAGGTTTGCCTATTTGATATGGGTTTCCTTCAGGATGGGACTTCTTATGATTGTTTTCTTTGTCTGGCTTGCAGTTGGATGTTCCTCTTCTTGGTAGGCGCTTTAGTGATGCAGCAGCAACTGTTCCCATAAAGAAGCGCAGGATCCAGTTGTTGGATGTTGTGCGGTCACCCTCACCACCCATCAGAATGGCATCTCCAAGGGCCCACATGGAGACGCTGACAGGTTACGATGGATCTGAAGCTGATGCTAAACCAGAATGTGCTCAAAATCTTGAAGGTGCTGAGATAGTAGAGGTGGAACAACTGGTATTGAAGGGCCCATCAATTGGGGAAGCTACTGTCAGTGAAGTTGGATATGGTAAGCAAGGGCTTGAAACAGAGAGACACCAACTCAAAGAGGATGAGAGGGATAGGGTTGGAGATTATCATGGCAGAAACTTTGATGATGAGGAAGTTGTGGGTGCCTGCAAAGTAATTACTACAGGAAACATTGTTGGATCAAAGGGAAAGAGGGTGGATGCTGTCCTGGACATGATTAAGGTGGTGACTGAAGATAGTCAGGTGATTAAGGCAAATGACATAGATTATGACAGTGTTGGCAAGCCCAAAGAAAAATTCAAGTTGGTTTATAGAAACAGGGAGCTTAATGACTATCACATGTGTGATACCAGCAAGTTCACACGAGATGAAAGCAGTGAAGTGGTTTCAGCAGTAAATTTGCAACAGCCAGAAGTTTTGACACCTGTGGAAGGTGACACAGATGCTTGTAGTGGGGAAGGGAAAGATAAGGTTGGTGGTGAAAGAAAGCTACCCAGAGGTGGAATGTCATCTAGATCTAGGCCATCTGACACTAGGGATCTGGCATTGAAGTTAGGGCAGGCTGTTCAGGAAGCTGTTGAAGGTGGTGAGTTTTCATGTAGTGAACCTTCCATTGAAGGTTCTTATGGGGATCATAGGAATGGCCCCCTCTGCAAGGACTTACGAGCTGATGAGGAAGACTCAAGTAGTATGGGTGCAACTGACAAGGAGAGTGATGTGAGTGGTGCTAGAGATGAATGTTGCAATTGTACAGAGAATGAATCAACAGTGAGTGAGTTTGAGAACACAAATACAGGTACTGCATCAACTTCTAGACAAAGCAGTCGTACTCGAGATGATCGTCTTCACTGGGATTTAAATATGGACTATGCAGAGTGGGAACGACCAACAGAGGAGGACACAGCTTGGGATATGGAGTTGAACTCTGGAGTCACTGCTGAGACCAGTGGAGAAGCTAGACAGAGGAGTCAGGAAATACAAGGCGAACATCAAAGTGTCCAGTTGGATGGCTACAAGGACTCAGACACCATTCTGGAGAAAGGGAAGTTACAGCAGCAAAGTACTCCAGTTAGAGTACCAGATGTGGTAGGCTCAAGTGATCTGACTGCGTGTGTTGGAAGAGTTGGAGAAGTTCTTGTAACTCAGGTCACAACATGTCATGCAGAACAGTTGGCCAGCTCAAAGGTGGCTCGATGGCCTGAGCTCCATAGAGCCAGTCCTGATAGTCCAAAAAATGCTCCCTTCACACATGCTGAGGGGGAGAGAGCTCAAGTAGAAGTTGAAGATGGGAAGGGCTTGTGTTTGGAAGCCAGCAACTTGAAAAATGAGGACCCACTGGCAGGTGTGGATACATTGGCTGACAGAGACACTGATGGTATTGCTGCTACAGATGCTGATGAGAGTGATCATATTGTTGGTGACTGCAGCCATCTGGTTGTGGAGAATACCAGTGCAGGCCCTCCTATTGTAGCAGGTGAAACCTTTGTAAATGCTGCTGAAGCAACAGGACCTTCAGTCCAGGGAGCTGAGGAGATGGCAGACAATGCAGGGACCTCAAATTCTGCAGGAGCAGCTAGATATCAGGGAGGAGAATCTGTTCATAAGAAAGTGGACAACAATGCTTTGGTGGAAACTACAAGTTCATCACCCATATTTTCTGATAAGCAGTTTGCTGAGTTTGATGGCAGTAATGAAGAACTATCAGCTGATGTTAAGAACGTGGGACCTTCAGATGATGTGAGTATTGAGGGCAGGACAATGTCAGATGGGGATCGCTCACCATCTTCTCCTCATGGAAGGAACTCTTTCTCTCACAAGTGGGAGGCTGATGCAGTGGAGGAACTGGATGCAGAGCATGTTGATTATGGTGACTCAGATTGCAGGGATGGTGATGAACTTGAAGCTGATGACGGTCGGCAGTTGAGTGCTACGCAGGCTGAGAGCAAGTTGGAAGTTGTTGATTCAGGAGTAGAGGATCCAGCTGATTTGTTGAGGACTTCTTTGGGACCAATGGCGAAGCCTCACATCACCATTCCTGCAAGTCAGAGTGGTCAAGGGGAATATAGCACAAATTTCAGTGCTGAAGGTGAACTCTTGAGCAAGGTGGTGTGTCAAAATAGTGGGGATTGCAGTGACAGTTCCACAGGAGGGAAAATTGCAAATGCTTCTAGACTGGTTGCTAAGGAGTGCCGGCTGTCATCAGAATTGAGAATTCCCTCAAAAGATGTGGATGCAAGCTTGGCTTCAAATGTGGAGGTATGGATCCAGAAGGGGCACTCTGTTATGGCTCTGCTGTCCTTGACTTCTGGTTTCCTATCAACAAGATTTAATTTAGGGTGTGAAGCTGATAATGGGCCTGGTTCAGGTTTACTGACATTGATTGCTGTTTAAAAATTTCTACAGGAGCATGATGAGGCCTTTGATAGAGGGAGTTCAAAGGAGAGAAATGAGATTACAATTAACAAAGAGGATAGGCATCTCATCAAACATGAACAAAAGTTTGTGGTGAAGTCAGAGATATCTGGTATGCGTTCTGAAGTGATTGGCCGAGTCAAATTGTCAGGGTGGGATCAGCTGCCTGAAGGTTTTGACAAGGCAGAAGATGCATTAAGGGCAGCAAAAGAAGGTTCAGGAAGAGGTGGACGAGGAGTACCACAGTGGGCCAATCACCCTGGGTGGGGTTCTAGTATTAATAATATTGGGCCGATCAGTAGCCACATTGGTCCAGGACCTGGAAGGGGCTCATTGGTAAGAAATGATCCACCGGGAGAAAGGGCAAGATCAGATCCAACAAGGAGTCGTGATGATCGATCATATGGGCACCGGTAAGTGTCTCCAATTGTTATGCTATTTGAATGGTGGCAATTCCCTTCAAGTGTGGATCTATGCTTGTAAATGTTTCTGGATAATTAGCTGTAGTGTGGTGTGAACAAAGCTTCAACAAGATATGTGTCTGTTTTGCAGAGTGGATGATGGTTTTGAATTGAGTCCAAGGCTTTCATCCCATGAAATAGGACACAGCAGGGGAAGGGGAGGAGGATCTCTGGACTTGTCACGTGGTAGAGGCAGGCCTGACCCATGGTTCAATAGTCCTAGTGGGCCCCCAACCCCCTGGAGAATGGTGCCAAGTGGGCATCAATCTCCCCCAGGTCGCTTTCCTGAACCAGGCTTCAGTCCTCGTGGGTCAACCAATGCTGCAGCAGTTGCTGCTGCAAAAGTGGAGAGCAGTGGTTTTATTGTGGCTCCAGATGGCACTGTTATTAAGGTAGGAAGCCCAGCTGCAGGCCCCATTCGAGGCAGTCCACGGTCTTTTGGCCCAGGTGGTCGTGGAGGCCGTAGAAGCAGCCTGTTTAGTATGGGAGGCAGAGGAGGCAGAGGACTGAATATGGCTCTGCCTGGAGTGGCAACCATGGGTCCTGGGGACAACATGAGAGGAGGTGGCCGGGGTCTGGGAGGCAGGAGGAGTATGAGCATGGGTCTGAGCATGGGTATGGGTGTTGGACCTGGAATAAGTGCAAATACTTCAGGAAGAGGTGCTTTGACCCGAGATCGGGGTTTTGACCGGTTTAGTGGTCCTTTCAGTCCTCAGGGAGTAGACCCAATGACAGAAAGTCCTTCAGGTAGGCTAGGAAGTAGATATGGTGATGAGTGGGGCCATAGAGATAGAACACCATCTCCACCACTCAGTCGACACACTAGGATATCTCCTGTGAGAAGGCCGCGGTCTGGCTCAAGACCCAGGTCTAGATCCAGGTCTCCACAGATGCATACCTCCCCCAAGCCACTTACTAGTAGCATTGGGGGGTCTGTTCTTCCTGCATCACCCCAACCAAAGAAGAGTCATTCACCCATCACTAACCACAACCCTCTTGAGAGTAAACCAGACACCTGGCCTAAAAGCCATGCTGAAAAGCCAGAGTCACCCTCTCGCCGGTTAGTGCCACCTCCACCCAAGTTACCCTTGCCACCACCCCCTCCTCGCAACCAGCGGTCACCACCAGCTGGTTTGAAGCGATTGAGTGGTAAAAGAGAGGTAGATCAATTTAGGGAACGAGGGAAAGACAGAGAGAGAGAAAAGGAACAAGATTGGGAACGAGAAAGACCAGTCCCTCGCATCCGCACACCTCCCCCTAGAACTTCTCCACATGTGGTGCATGGTTCAGCTTTAATGGATGAACGGGATCTCCAATTGCTGGCAGGCATTCGCAATGTATCACCAGCAGGCAGGCACCGTAGGCGAAATGAACTATCAGCATCAGGACCCCCATCTAGCCAAGAGCAATCTCCACATAGTTCTCGAGGAAGATCTGCAGACGGAGCCAGTGATTTGAGAAGAACTTCAGGTGATGAACCTGGAGAACATGACAGAAATACACATGGGGCAAGGAGAGAAGACTTTGTAGCAAAAGGAGGGGAGCGCAATCTAGAAGCTTTGAGGTCTGGAAATGACATAGATAGTAGAGATCGAAGGATGGGGGCTGGTGCTTGGAGGGACAGAGGAGGACAAGATGATGAGGCACTAAGGGCAAAAGATGCTCACTACCACAATAGTAGAGATGGTGGGAAGAATGGAGGTAGCTCTAAATATACCAGCAGTCGAGAGGGAGATGATGATGTAGCTCCAAGGCGGCGGAGACCACCCCCTTGATTGATGGAATATTAGTGGGCAGTTTGGAAAGTCCTTTTGAGAGTTGCTTGTGTTGCCAAAATCAGGTTGTTGGTAGGAGTAAAGGTATGGACAGGTGTTTCAGGTTGTAGTCCTTGTAATTGGGTTGGCCACAGTGGTGGGTACATACTTAAGATTTGGCAGTCCAGTTTTCTCTAATTTTTAGTTCTATACTCAAAGAGAAAATTTAGGCTGTGGCTGTGATATGCAGGCTTAATTTAACTGGTCTTTTTTCTCAAGGCATTAAATCTTTCCTCAACAGTTTATTTCTTCAAGAATCTTTAAAAAATTGTTCTTATGCAAGAATGGATCTTTGGGGGCTGCATGTAAACTTTTCAGTGAATGGAAACCAGTAGTCCTTGGTTTTGTTGATTTGAAGATCTAACTTTGCCCATTAGCCATGGTAATGTTTTGTCTTCAGTTCCTTCCTCTTCTATTGATTTCATACACCTTACAAGATTCCAGCATTCTTTGTCATAAGTGTAAGTGTTGCAACATGTTTTGTCATTGCTTACATAAATAGATTTACTGAAAACTTTGTGCTTCTGTGTGAAGCATTATGTTGCTTCTGTTTTCAATATGAAAAAAGACACTGATATGAAGTCAGGTTTGTTTGCATCTGAATTCAAGTCTTTCAAAGCAAAGCAATGTTGCTGCAAGTTTGCAGTCCGCAGCCTTTGTCATTTTTTCTTTGTGCAGCTAGGAAGCTTCTTTAAAACCTTGTGAAGTCTAGTTTTATAAATGTAGCTTGTTCTACTTCTCTCCTGGAAGTTTCCAAGTGGTCCCTCTCCTCTAAATCTATCTTATTGGTGGTCAATGATGTGTGAGTTGCCACAGTGCAGGAAACTGTACGTCCACTCTCAAAATACTGGGGGGCTTAAAGACTCCTCGGGAATAGTTGAGTTATTGAGTTTCTCAAGATCCAATGATGTAAGTCTATACCCTTTTCCTTGCAGTTATTTGGATTTTCAATCATTTGTACGCAAGACCAACCTATCAAACTTGAACATTTGAATGCAAGTTCCATTGTTTCAGGCTTCTGTTAGTTCCTAAATTTCATACTTGCTTGGTCGAAGATCAGGGGTCAGGATGACTTGAGGCTTTAATGGGATCCCTTCATAGCTTCAAGGTTACAATGTTTCAGATTTATCTTCTTGGTTCTGTCATGTTCCGTAAGTCAATGATTAAGCGGTCAATGGGCATCCAGATGGGTGCTAATTGTGTAATCTTTTTAGTAAGCTCCTACCTCTGCTCATATGAGTTCAAGTTTCTGGATGGCTTGAGTATATTCTAATTCTTCTCCAAGTTTGTGGATAGTTTGATTAAGTTCTAAAAAAGTTAAAGATTCTTAACAAAGTAGGGTGTGTTAGATTATTTGTTAGTTCTTTGATATCCTTGAGTTTGTGAGCTTTAGATGTCATAAGAAAGATTCAACTGCCAGTGGCATATACCTGAGATCATATGCCACTTTTGTTTGCTTGAGTGTACTTTGGATGGTTTGTCTTACAATTTGTACATGGATGTTTCACTGTGGATTCTGATATATCAAACTCTGGGAAATCTGTATTCATCCATAGTTCACGGAATGGGTTGTTTAGGCAGTGTACCTTACTGAATGAATATCTCTGTTTGGTGTTTCTGCCTTTTGAATACTCAGAATGATGATTTTTGAAGGTTGTCGCCCTCTGTTGGGGAGCTTGTCAAATCCCACACTGCCTTCAAAAGATCATGCCTTTAAAGTGTACTTTGCTTTGTTCTTTCCTGTTTCTTCCTCTTTTCTTTGATTGGTTTTTTTTTCATCCTTTCTCTCTTATGTTCCTCTATTCCCACCAGTTTGCTTGGTCCTCTCTATAGCCAGCATCATGGTCTAATCTCTAGAGGCCCCAGAATAATCAAAATAGTATTCATTGACCAGAAGCTGAGGTTGCTAAGCAAAATCAGACAAGAAAATTAATTTGCACATGTAGGTCCCAAGGTGGAAAAAAAAACCGATGCTTCATAAACCATATAGGGTAATCAGCGAAGCAATGCAACAAATTTGATCTAAAGAGGTTTGAAATTCATCAATAATTCACCATTGATCAGAGGCTGAGGGTACTAAAGCACAATTGCACACCAAAATTAATCTGCAGATGTAAGTCCCGAGTTGAAAAAATTCCATCACTTGATGAATCACATAAGATATTGTACTGGTTTCACAACAACAATTTTGATGTGTAGGAGTCCCAAAATCATCACAATTGCATCAACCCAATGGCTCATGTTGCCATGCACAATCACACCAAAAACTTAAATCTACAAGGCTAGGTCCCAAGCTGAAAAAAAATCATCACTTGATCAAGGGAGGTAACAAGTAACCAACAAAAGCACTACGAGAGGATTGCCAACTTGAATGGACATGGAAGCACAAAATCTTTACTCATCCTCAAAGTAGCCTTGCTCA
>Ga0209208_10009655_pt1 | contig 12646 bp, 3 predicted proteins | sample S1TSphfallax_3_FD_187694 | JGI IMG/M metagenome (GOLD analysis project Ga0209208, IMG submission 187694) | Host-associated microbial communities from peat moss isolated from Minnesota, USA - S1T2_Fd - Sphagnum fallax MG (SPAdes) (version 2) | ecosystem: Host-associated > Plants > Peat moss >...
AAAAACATTCAATTAGGAATTAGGTTTGGGAAAAACAAAACCCCATTTGATAGTTTAAGGCAATTGCTTACCAAAATGTGGCCATTTCAAACCCCATGTGCCACATTTTTGCTCTATAAAATGGCCCAAGTTCACATTGTGGCCTCATCAATTTTGTTTTTTTTCCTTCTTACTTCCCTTTGCACTTTTGTCTTCTTGTTTCCCTTTAGACTATTATTGTTGATTCCTTTCACATTGATATTGTTATATACTTCCTTTTGAGTTGTGGTTCTTACTTCCATTTATGTTGCTATTGTTTCCTTCACAATGTTGTTATTACTTTTTTACATTTTGTTGTGTTTCCTTTTTTTCCTTTTGCACTATTGTTGCTTCTTCCCTTCACATTGTTGTTCCTTCCCTTGAGGCTATTATTGTTGCTAAGGTTCACACTTTAGGTACTTGTTCTTTTTCATTGTTGTTGTGCTTCTTATCATGTTATTGTGCTTTCATGTATGTCATTAGAACCTCATTTTTTTTTGTTTTGCAAGTTGAGGTTTGGAGTTCAAAACTTTTCTTATTGACAACTAACACATTAGTTGCAACATAATTGTTGTTATAATGGCACTATGGCAATAATTTTAAAGTAGTTGCCAGATGCAACTATAATCCATTTTTTGAAAATGTTAAACATGGTTGATTACATATGTATGTACAATGTGTACAAATTATCATATAAAAAACTCATTTTCAACTCACTTGCAACTATAATACAATTGATTGATTTTCTAACATGGAAATTTATTTATTAATACATTGTATTTTTAAGGGGAGAGTTGTGTAGTAGTTGTAATATCCAAAAGATAGTTACATAATAATTGTATATGAGTTGTTTTGTAAATTTTAGTTGTTAGATAATGTGGTTTCACCAGACATAATTTATCATAATGGAAGTCTTGAAATGATTGAACCAACAACCATTACAAAGCAATTGTGAATCCTTGCCATTTGAACCATTGACATATTTTTAAATACAAATTAAATATTAATATCTATGGAGGATTCACATCCACCGAGAAATGTGATTAAACAAAATTTTTGTAATATAAATTAATAATAGTTTTTTTATTAGGGTCAACATTTGGAATATATTTTAGTTGGAATGGAATTTATAGAATAATATAGATGAGCCTATGTTTTCCCCTTCATTAATAGCCATTGCTTTTCCCCTTCATATATTGACCACTATTGTTTTTGTACATCTAACATTTTTAAAAATAAAGAACTAAAAAAATTATTTTATTTTATTTTATTTTATTCTTCATGTATTGGTATACATATCTTGAAATTTTCAAATCAATATGATGAATAAAAAAAAGCCAAAAGCACTTTGAAATAATTCTAACCAATGATTTTTTAAGTAGGAAAAACATTATTTCAGCTTCTTGAAAATATTTCAAAATGACATTGAAAAAAAAGAATTAAAAAAAACCTTATCATAATAATATAATGTAAATTTTTAAATAATTTAAGATCTTAAATAAAGATTTTTAAAAAAATATTATGAGAATAAACATTTATTAAACTATCAACTAAGAAGGTGGGTGTGGCTTTTAATAAATCATTTGGACACATCCATGAGTTCATAAACATGGGAGCACCTTTCCAAAAAAATTTGTTTAATCTTTATATAATGAATTTAGGTTATGTCATGGAAGGCGCATGCTTGGATTGGTCATAACTATTGAGTTATTGGCAAAAATTAATTAGATTTTATTAAACCCAACCCACATAATGACCACTTAAAAATTTCCATATCACTATTATTACATGAATGAATAATGACAATTGATAGACATTGTAAATTTATTGTCTTATGAAACATCTAAATGTATTTTAAAACTTTCATATTAACACAACATCCCTTTTGACATGGAACAATGAAATCCTTATTGGTTGCTTTGGTGTGAAATTTTTGAGTAATTTGATGCAATGAATGTTATTTATGTATATGTAGTTCTAAGGATATTTTAAAATGGTCAAAATGATAAAATGTTTTTGGTTGATTAGTAAATATTATTGTAGCTTGTGTTGTTGGCTTAAATGTGAACAAGACGATGTAATTGCTCCAAGGGTTCATTCAAGATTAGGTTCCATTGTGGTGTGAAAATAAGGAGGTGTGAAATTTGCCCTAACAAGTAGACAAATCCTTTTGGGTGTGAATGGAACTTGACTAGGGTTTTTCAAGTGACTTATCTTGCTTTCAATTAAAGGATGGAAAATGGGAAGGTCATTGTCACTTTCCACTCTTGGGAAGGTGAAAGAGACTTTAACCAAGGCACTACAAGTGTTCATTGTGTTTTTGTCGTATGCAAGGTATGAAGTGGCTATTTTTGGGAATTGAAAGATGTCTTTTGGATAATTTCAATTGTTATACTTGATTTTGTAAAAATTTTGATTGTTTGTGTGCCCCTTGTCACATTAAGGATTGGAGATGATGGATTGTATACATCCTTTGCAAGTTATGACATTTGCTTTAGGTTCTTCCTAAAGTGGAAATCTCAAAGGTGATTAAGTTACAATTGGGTGATGTTGATCATCTTTGTCTCATTTGGTGATGTTTATGGGTACTTTTGTGGATTGGTGAGATGGTGAATGAAGATAAACAAATGCATTGTTGTTAATGGAAGTAAGAGATTAAACTTGAAAATAAACGATGCTACAAAATTTGTGTTGAAACTTTAATAATGTAGTGTGGTGTGGTGTGGTTTGGAAAAATACCTTTATATTTCCATATGCCATAGTTGAAGGATTTCTATAATGCACCACATAATGAAAAAGAAGGATGTTTGAAAAATGAAAAAAAAATGAAGATTCTTCATGCTTTAGTGAGGAAGATGCAAAGTGAAGAATTCTAGGCATCTATATATTGAAAGGAGTGGCATTTGTAGCCAAACATATCTTTAAAACTAGAGAAATGTGTATGTCTTGGGACTTATGTATTTCAATTTTATAGTTTAAGTAAAAATAAATTTTGTCCGAAATTTGTAAATGATTCTAGCTATGGGTTTGAAGATGTAATGGGTAGTTTGTGGTGATCCTTTCTAGTATATGAATTAGTAATTGTGAAAAGGTTGAGAAGAATTGATATTTGATTCATATAAAAAGTAGAAGGGCTTGGGATCTAATGTAGATTTGGGATGCAACTTTGGATATGTATATCGAATTAAGGGAGACTTTGAACTATTGGAAACAATATGTTTGTTTGAAGTATTATCTTTTGTAATTGAACTATGGAAAAATTGTCATATGCTAACAAAATAAATATTTTCAATAATAATGTTCAATAGATGAGAATGAAAGAAAAATAAATTTGGGTTTTGTGTCTTGGAAAAAGTCAATGTTAGGTTGTTATGCTATTAGGATGTCATATGTTTAGGATTATGTATGTGTAAGTTAACTCTAAATGTTGAAGGAGGAATGGGTGACAATATTCACAATGTCCACTTTGAAGAACACATTTGTTATTGATAAGAAATTCCATTAATTGGCATAATTTTGTAAAAGGGTTGGGGGGTTGGGTCAAAAAGAATTAAAAGCAAATATGGTACAAGTTAAAGTTTAATTTTAAATATCTTTCAAAATTCTTTTTGGTGCATAGTAGTATCCTTGGGTGGTATTGCTAGGGGGTCAAAGCAAGATAAAAAATATCAAAAAAGTAAACGTCTCAACTTTAACTTTGCGCCTCTCATATAACTAACATAAAATAGCATAAATTAGGTCAAAGTATGTGTCAAGTAACATTAGTTGGCTTTATTGAGTTTATAAGAATTCTTTAGGAATCCTATTTTTAAATAGGAACATTAATAAACTAAACCCTAAAACATTTAATGCTCCACAATTTTATAATGGGTTTTGTTGCTATTTAAAATCTACTCATTCTAGTTTTGACAAGGTAATCAAGTTGTTCACTTTATCTTGCTTACACACTAGGAACCACCTCAAAGAATGGTTAAGGAACAAAATGGCCAAATCATTTTCCTAGACCCTTTACTTCAAATGTTTTTACAATTATAAATTATTATTTTCTCATGTTTATCAATTGCATGCACTAATATATGTCTTGAAGTTTATTTTGGAATTAAAAAACTTAGAATTTTTGTTTTTAATTTTAAAAATTAAAATGGCCCCTTTAGAAATTGATAACCTTAAATTTGGAAATTCATACCTAAATTATACTTACTCAATTAATTGCCTAATAAAAAACTAAAACTTTAATGACTTCCAAATAACCTTAACAAAAAATTCCCAAGAAAATTCTTAAATTATGTTTCAAATTTGTGTTCATGACCAAAAAGTTCAAGGAAAAAAACTAGCTTTACATTCCTAAAACATTTTTTAAATGCAATGGTTAGAAACATCAAAGCACACAATATTTTTTATGTTATTGAAATTTCAAAATTTATGGAACCTAATAAATGCACTCATTAAGAGAATTTTATGAAAATATTCATTTAAATGTTTCCTATGATTTTTCAAAGTTCAATGGGTCTAGGAAAATCAAGGTGTGACATTCCTAGTGGTACCACCCATGGATGCTTGAATAGGACCTTAAAATTAAATCTCAATTGTGAAAAAAAATTGAAAATTGAAATAAATGTCTTATGAAAAAAATATTTCAAATTCAATACCTCCTACATAGTACACCTAAGGTTTAAAAATTATAAAATCACCTCCAAGAAATCCACTAATCAAGGATGTTCCAACAATACCAAAAACTTGAAATAATTCTCATAATGTTTTTTGTTTTCACTTGAATGAATCTTTTTTGATGAAATTCTTTAAATTTTGATTTAAAACATTACAAAACTATAGGTCTGAAACATTACAAAACCACCTACTTGCACCTTTAGTCATTGAGGGCTTTCCAACCATACCAAAAACGTGGTGGGAGACATTGTGGTTTGGGAGATTCAAAATGGCAAAAAAAACAAACAAAGTACATTATTTAATTTAAATTGATTATCATTATGATAGTTGAAAACATGATTTAGCAAAAAAAATAAAAAATCTTATTTGTTGCGACACAAATTGAAAAAAAATTGGAAATCCATAAGCTTTAGGAGGTTCATAACTTTTTTTAAATCTTATGATTTATAAAATTGAAAATAGTAAACTCCATTCATCATTTCATATAAATCTTCTTTCCTAATTGATGGGCTTGTGAAACATATAGAAATGTTACTTGCAAATTTTGAAATGAAATTGAATTTGAATTGGAGTTTTTATTAACATATGGAATTTATGGTGAATTTCATGAAAGGAATTCAAATTGTTATCGATTTACCATGGATTCATGACCACCTTGCAAGTGGTTATGAATTTTCTTGTTCCCTTTTGGTCATGCTAGATTTCATCCATTATATAAACATACTCTAGGTTATAGTTGAAGTCAATAGGTTATAAACAACCCATAATTTTTTTTTCATAATGAAATAAAAATTGTGGGATGCACTTTAATTAATCTTCAAAGAAGAAATTTTTTTTTTAGATTTGATGGCATTTGGTTGGTGAATTTCAATTGTTTATATCAATATTTGAAGCATGAGGTGCATTCACACTAACATGAAACACAACAAATGATTTTTCATGTTTTAATACCAAAAAAAATAATTATTGCAAGTTTTAATTTGTCTACATGTCAATGTTTATAATCTATTGTGAAATCATGTGAAATAATTTGGAATGAATCTAACGAGTAAAAAATCTTCAAACACACTTTTAAAACACTATTGCATTCATAGGTTTTTCCAAAATTTCAATGACTTGAAAGGCATTAAAAATCACATTATCATGAACAATATTTATACACACTTTGATTTATTAATATATTGTCACTTTTTTAAAGTCATAAGTATTTTTTTTAATTATGGATTTCTAATCCATTAGTTTCTTATAAGCATTCACAATTTGCCACATCATCATAATAAGCAAGTAGGTTTGGATCCTAATAATGTGTTTGCACCCCATGGAAAGATGTTACAATCTTGCAAGTAATACAAAATTCAATTAATGTGTAGCTTTCCTTTAGCCCATTATATAGAAGTGAACTAAACTTGTAACTTTGTTATTGGTCATGGGCCTTGGTTTTATTGACATTCTAATCTTTTTACTTGGTAGGTTATATCATTGAGTGGTTAAAGCCCACTAGCTATTGCTTCATAAGCCAATTTCAAGGATGTAATTTCATGAAAAGAATTATAACATAGTAAGTATTCGAGGTAAGAGAAAATTTGAATTTTCTTCAAGAAGTTGCAATCCTTTTAACATTACCTACTATAAGGTTTAAAGAATCCCACGAGCAAAATTTGATATAATGCATGCACCATTCAATTTTTAAATTTAGTCCATAAAGCATGATATGATGTAAAAGATGATAAAAGACAACTTGATAGTAAAATGTGACATAAAAAATTAGCAACTTGATCCCCACCAAATCCATTTTGTGCAAACATTTTAATTACAAAGCATGAAGAAATTTTCAATGATAGTTTGTAAGGTTATATTTTCCAAGATAGTGCAATTTCATTACATGATAAACCATAAAATGTAGCCATCATTGTATAGGGATGCATGAGTTCCTTTTCCATTTATGGGCCCTTTTCAATGTATCTACAATCCAACATTGTTTTAAAAGGTTAGAGTTTGGTACTTGAGGACAAAGACATTTTTAACAATTAAATCAAGTTCTTGAATAATACAACAATTAAAGATTTCGGGAAATTTTGCATTATCATAGGATCACTATAATTTCCAATTAGGACAATGCTGGAACCTTTGTTTGAAGAATCGATTTAATACAACCACATCCTCATAGCTTTCTCCCAAAGTTGTGTTATCAACAAGTATTTGCTAATGAGTATTATGAAACATTTTTATGCAAGAAATCATTGTTAACAATAATTGCTTAACTATAATAGGATTGTTATTTCAATATCCTATTTGGATGGGTGAGGTTTTTTCATTTTTGAAGGTTGGGTCCCTTGCTTGTTTGTTTGATGATAAATTTATGATTTGTTAACCAAGGAGATTACTAGCTAAACTTCTTTCCCAAGGGATGTTTCCCAATGGCATCTAGTGTGGGCAAACTAGATGCCAATTGAGAGGGATCTCAATAGATGGTATGGAAAAGATGTTTCATCTTTCAAATTTTTTGTAGGGTCTATGCTGATCCTTAATTCTAAATAGGTGTACAACTTAGGGACTTCCCCCTATCTAGTGAATTGGGACAAAAGAATGAAGTGTGCCAAAGGGGCAATTTGTATTGATTGCAAGGACATGCTCAAGTAATGAAGAGTGAAGGAAGAATTCCATTCCATTCTATTCCAATTCTTCCTTCTAACTTTTTGGTTTGACAAAAGGACCCCACTTGCTTTGAACTAATATTCCACAATGTGTTGTTTAATGTGTTAAAGTTTATTCACAATATATATATAATTTATTATTCATTATTTCATTTTTTTAAATGATAAAAGAAACAAAAAAATGCCTTTCTTTGAAAATTTCATAAAATAGGTGGACATATTGTGCACATATTTGGGGCAACTTCAAGTTGTGAATATGATTCTCCAATGGGCCTACATGTCAATTACATTTTTCAACAAAAACCTTAAATGTACTTTAACCCATCCTATTTTCAAATCCTAAATATTCTGGACAAGAAAATGAAAATTCTAATGCATGGTTGAAAGATTGACTTAGAGGGCACAACTCTCTTAGACGCTAAGATCAATCTATAAATGGTGTTCTCTCTTACCTAACTTGTACAAAACAATTGTAATTGCTAGGACAACCATGGAAACCTTATAACAAAATAATTGACATTTTAATAGTGGTTCAATTTCTTGATCTGGTTAATGACAATTTTCTATTACCTTGCTCCTTATGTTATTTTCCAATTTGAATTACTGGTTGTTTAATTAAATCTCACTATAAGTTGCAAACTAATTAGTAGTAATTGACCCTATTTATCTAGGCTTTTGAACCTAAGCAATTACTGATTTTTTTTCTTGTATGAAGTGAAACATTTGATAGAATCAAGTTTTCTTTTTTTCCTTCAATTTTGTGAGGTCGGTGGATGGGTGATCATCCACAAGAGGACTTAGCCAAATTTTGCTAGAGGTTAGAGAGAAAAGTTTTTTTTTTTTTTTTTTTTTTTTTTTTTTTTTTTTTTTTTTTTTTTTTTTTGCAAAGCCTGCCTTATACTGGTGATATACAAGAAGACCCTATGGTTGAAATATGGAAAATTCAGCTTTTTCTTCCTTGAAGTTTTTCCAAAAAATTGTCTTTAGACAAGTTGCAACCCCTCTTTTGTTTTTGGTCACCAAGTGATGAAAATTTGCCACCAAAAAAAAAAAACCCTGAATGAAATGGCTCTTTTTCCTTGAAGACTATTGCGTCCATTTCAAGTGTAGCCATTTTCTAACTATGGCAATAAGGTGATGTATTTTGACCCAAAACTATTCAAATACTTAATATATATGATCAATTGACCTAATAACCCCTTCTATTAACTAGGTTGGCTATAATAGTTAGTGCCTAGCATGCACGGCCTTGTGGGGGGGGGGAACCACTTGGGTAATTGGCTTGATGCTTGGTGTCTCCACCACACTATTTACAAGGCAACATCTGGTGAAGCGGAAGATTTTCATGGTTGAGAATTGACAAGTTGGGATTTTAATTTTTTTTAAAAATAAACTCATTCAAAACTCATTTAATAATATAGTATTGAAAATGAAGTACATTCCAAAAGCAGACCCCAGGAATCATAAACAAAATTGATGCCCAGGTCCCACACAAAAGAATTGTTTCTTATGTGCTTCCTAATAATTTAACAACAAGCTTTCAATGGTTTTCCTTAAAACCTCTAATATTCCATTCAAGGACATCCAAAGAACTTGGAGATTGCAAACACAAGGCATCACAAATAAGCTGGCCCTGCCAATAGATAAGATGTTGTACATGTACCTAGTGTGTCCACACTCTGAACACCAAAACAAAATATTTGTTCCAATCTAAACAGTCTAAACACTTTCACCAAAGAAACCAGTTCTAATAAGCTAAAAACTTCCCAAAGTTGGATCAAATGTGAACCAACAAAATAGGCTACTATTGTGAAACCCAAGTTGAAGAACTCAGTTGGGGTTCCATCATCCATCCACAACTGAGTTTGTTGGTTGGTTCAAACCCTACTATTCCAAAAAATAATTGTAGTTTTTGAACATGGATATGAAAAGGGTCCATTTACTCCATAAATGCCGATTTGTCTATTAAATGGCAGAATCAGCTGTCACAGCCTATTCAGTCCTTTCCTACCTACCTCACTACTCTAGTACACAACCTAACTATGGGCCTAATTATGCTACTTTTCAACCTAGAGACAAACCTTTACACAATGGAATATTATGCCGTAACGGGGGGCGCATTCTGCCTCCTAGGGTGTGTTCTCTATACATATTTAATTTTAAAGTTATAAACTGATAAAGTTAGCAAAGCCCACAAAAACTTTTACATTTTTAACAAGTTCCCAAAGGCTTTTGTTCGGTTGATGGCTGTTCCCAAATGATCATGCTTGAACAATTTAATGACACATATCCTGATTTTTTGAAATTGGAAGGCAAATCCGTTGTATTGTTCTTCATTTCCTTTCCAAATGTTGAACCAAAAACTGAAAATTTGTGCAAAAATTGAGTAGGGTACTTGTGCAAGTCGTTATTTGTGGAACTTAATATGGGTATCATCTTGGCAAAACAAATTTTTTATTTTCATGTCTACATAAACTTTAAACCAACAATTTTGAATTAACCTATGATAATTAGTCTTTTTTTTTCAGCAATTTTTTAAAATAGTTTCAACAAAAGAAAGGGAAAATTTGGGAGAAAAATGAGCTTTTCTAATGGAGATTCAGCTAATTCTTTTTTCTCAGGGAAGATTTGCCAAATCTTTTATATGAAAAATTTGAAAAAAATAACCCTTGATGACAATATCCAATTAACAAACCAATAATTGAGTTACAATAACTAAATTAACCATGAACATATTGAATTACCATGGTAACATATTTTGTTTGGGTATTTCTTTGGTAAGGTGTACACACTTTGTGTTGAAATTGGAAATTATACATATAATATCAAAAATATTCTCACATAAAATTTCACTCAATTTGAATTCCTATAAAGGTCACATATAATTGATTTGGGCCTTAACAATAAATCAAATTATATAAATTATGAATATGAAATTGATTCATATGTTTGTCTTTATGTAATTGTACACAAATAATTTGATTAAAAAAGTTTTAAACTCCTTGTTTAATAGCAATTTATCATTTTTATGAATTTTAAATTTTCATTTTTTCTTTGTAAATGATAAAAACAACACTTACCCAATTACATCTTTAATGGGAGAACATTTTACAACTTAAAAAATCATAGTCATCAACATTATTATAACATTATTCATTATCAAACATTTATTATCATATAATATGTACATCATATCTTAAAATAAGTTGAAAGTTTTCATGGAAAAAATTGTTCATTATGGTTGTTTCTATGTAGCTTGAATTTGCATCTTTACATTAATGACCAAGAGAAGCTTTCCACAAGTCTCTACATAGTATTGCAATTGAAACACTATTAAAACAAAAAATTACTAGGAAAATGTAATGACACATGTGTACCTAATATATTTACAAGTAATGTGTAGGATGCACCTCAAATTGCTTCATTGGGATCTTCAACCTAACAATGTCCTTCTGAAATAGAAATTTGGAGAAATTTGGAGAATATTTTATTTGGAGAAATAGAAATTTTGGTTGTCCACCAATTACCACACACTTGGCAAACTTCTTAAACAAAATAGTTGATCATTTGACCATTTTATAGTTTGTCCAAAATGCATTTCTTAATGTGTCCAACAATAGATGTTTTTCATATCCCTTCTTAATATTTCTTTTGTCAACTCCCAAAACTTTTGTTACTTCCCTATTGTTTGATTGATACTAACTGATAGGATGCAAATGTGCATACAATATCATTTTCCATTACCAATTTCGATGATCGTTGGTTTGTCACATGACTAATACCCCATATGTAAAATTATTTACCAATTGTTGGTTGTATTTCAATCTCTTGAGATTGTGCATATAGGGTGGAACAACATCAACATGAAGGTCATGATACACAACCTTTTCCGTGATCTTATGCTTTGCATTTTGATGTCAAATCCTTTTAAATATTTTATGATAAACATGGCAATGGTTTTTGCACCATTACAAGTAGACCTATGAAACTTTTGCAAACCATTACTTCTCTTTGAGACAAAAGAGGCATCTTGGATGCATTTTATGAGAGTTTTCTCCTTTGATCTTTGTTGCAATTTTTTTTTGCAAGTGATTTAACTTGTCTAAGCCTATAGTTTTCTTGCCATAATTGATTGTGTTTTTTTTCTTGGTTGCCAAGTTAACAAAAGAGGATCAAGATCCTTTTCTTCATTATCATCATCCTTAAATGAATTTTTTGGACAACATATCGTAATGAACATGATTTTGGACCAACACATTGTAATCAACTTCCATGAATTTTTTTTCAACATGTTGCACTAAATGAATTTGAATTTTTTTCATTATTTACATAAATAAGTAGGTTATAGAAAGGTAAGCCTAGGTAGGTAGGAGTTACTTATTAATAATTGCATCTACTTAGGTGACATGTAGATTATAGTCTATTAGGCCTTATATTTAAGTGGGAGCTCACATGGGATTGTGGGGGTTCATTCCCTCACATTTTCCCATAGTTTCGGGAGCATGAAATGTGACTCCTAACTTCACTCTTGGCCCGCACCTTCGTAAGCCTTAGCCTTAGTCGTGAGCCCAAGGCTAGGGTTACAACAATCATCAAATGAATACATGACTCATTTGATTAAATGTCAAATCAAAATGGTCAATTTGACTAAACCTTATCAAATCAAGATGGCCAATTTGATTAAGCCATGGCCATTTTGATGGACATTTGTTCATTTTGATCAGATCTTTGATTTAACATTTGGTTGCAAAGGTCACTTTAGTCAAATGTAACATGTGTTTTTCATGCCACAAACCTTTAGTCAAAATGGACATACCCTTTGGTCAATGTGAACACTTTGATCAAGTTGGCCTTCTAAAAAGTTGTAATTTCTTGGAGTGAAATATGAATTGTTGTTAACAATATAGGATTTCTAGTTGGATTGACACATAATCAAGGTTTTTAGAAAATTATATAATATGTTTTGATTTCTTAAACATATTTATGACCTTAAAGGGTGAATTATATGCTAGGTTCATTGCATAACTTGTTCAACACCATGTCAATTTTGCAAAACATATATTTCATAAATAGTTTTTAGCATACATAACACATGAAATTTTCATAAAAACGGTAACCTAGCCCTCCGTAAAACTGTAATAAACATTTCATCTTCAAGGAAGGTTTTCAAATTATGTATTTTTGGAGGTCAAAAGCATGTTTGAAAACAATCAATGTATATCCAAATCAAAACATAGTTTCAATTTATTTTTCACTTCTAAGCTTTCATAATCATAAATTTATATTTTTCAACAAAATTTGAGGAA
>Ga0209208_10009656_pt1 | contig 12646 bp, 6 predicted proteins | sample S1TSphfallax_3_FD_187694 | JGI IMG/M metagenome (GOLD analysis project Ga0209208, IMG submission 187694) | Host-associated microbial communities from peat moss isolated from Minnesota, USA - S1T2_Fd - Sphagnum fallax MG (SPAdes) (version 2) | ecosystem: Host-associated > Plants > Peat moss >...
TTTTTTTTTTTTTTTTTTTTTCCAGTTTGGTTAGTTCCGATGGTGTTTTTAGGGTTAGGACTAGGTTTCTAGGGTTGCAAGGTGTTTGCCAGATAAATCATGAAATTCGTGTTTCTGTTGGATCGTACCCTGCATTGTTGTTCTGGAGAGACATAGAGCAGGGGCACATAATCTGGATTGATGTTGTTTATGTGTAGATTACAAATTTAGACAGGGCTATCAAAACTGTGGAGTGTTGCCGCAAGGAATTATAGGCAGAATATGAATTGGATGATGTGGGATTCTCAAAACCCCTTGCCATATCTGGAATTGCAAATGACAATAGCCTTTTAGATCTCCTGATTATGGTGTTTGGAGGTTCAGTCAAGTTGTGCTTATGCTTTTTGTACCAAATTGAGTATGACAAAGTGTGAGTTACATCCTTCTAATTTTCTGCCTGTATCCAGTCAGAATCTTGGAGCTATTCGACTGTATTTAGAATAAAAAGAGGATGCATGCATGTAAATAATGAGAATGAAATTTAAACCAATACATGTCTGTTCAGTTATAGGGTTTGTGGAGAACCCTAATTTCAGTTTGATAGTGAAATTCTTGGCAAGGTTCAGGAATCCTCCTCAACTCACAGTGTGAAGGGAAGATGCAAAAGCTGTTTGATCCAAATGCTTGAAGAAAATCTCTTCTTGCTCTTATGATTAACTTGACCAAGGAAGATACTCAGTATAGTATCTTGATCAGTGCTGGGAGGAAATTCATTGTTTCCTGTCTGTTAAATGAGTATGGCTGACTCCTTTTCCCCATAGTATTGCATCTCTCAATGGAATGTATGTGATGAGTCTTGAGGATGCTTGTTAGTAATGTGATCAGTATTCAAAAGAGTTGTGTAACCTGCAATTGACTGGGATTATAAGGAGGCTCTTTGAATTTTGAGCTTGAGGTTTGTGCATTGCACAGCTGGAGGATGAACTGAACAAGGTACGGACTATGATGTACGATGGTGATATTGCATTTCTTCTTCCAGCCAAGAACAATGGTAGATCCCATTGCTCTCAAGTAATCCTTGTATAGTTCAGCTACTCTATTTTACTCAATCCCTCAGAATGTATTGTGAGAAGGAGAGTTAGCATTTCCTACACATAAGTTCTTTTGCATTAAATGAGTCCCCCCACTCCCCCCAACAATCATTGAAAATTAGGTGTATCTCTTGCTTTTATTTTGTGGCATCTTTTATTCACAGATATGTGTACAGGTTACTTCCTCCAGGCATTATTGGGACCCGTAAATGTTCGTGCAACACGGAAAGACAGTCGATATAAGGTCAAAGAGGAGTATAATGCCTACAGGGTAAATTTCAAAGCTCTTACTTCTCATTTTGTTAAGTGTCTCTAATCAGGTTTTGTTAATCTGGTGTTGTTAAGTTGAGTTTGATGAACATAAGCCCTGGGTTCAAAATGTTAGTACTTTGATGAAGATGAAAGGTTTTCCTATACACCATTCTTGTTTAAGTGGAAACTCTTAGAATTTCTGAATCAAACAAGTATTTTTAGCTGGTAGGGAGAGCTCTCTTCTGATTCAACAGATCAGCTGATGACTGGCTGATGACTGGGACATGGTCTATATTAGGGTTGGACTTCAAAGAATTCCTGTAACATGTTTTAGCACGTTAGTCTAGCTCACATGCAAAATAGAACATGTTGGCATGTGTTATCAGGATAGAACAGCGGTGATGTTTCTGGCTTTCCCTTTGATTTTGCTCATATTACAAAACCGAGTATGGAATGGATGCTTTCCAGCTCTTCCAGTTCAAGTATACCAGGTTTGTTGCTTTTAGGTATCTCAAACCATTATGGGGTTTCTCTCTGCATATTGTAAGTGGTTTAGAAGACCTGGTGAGCCCTTTGGAGTGAGATCAATTAGCAGGAACACTGTCATACCTGTATTAGCAAAAGCCACAAATATACATATCTTGTACAAATTGGTATGTATTGGAGACATGACATGGGACTTGTTACAAAAAAGTTCACTTCTTGTTGCTGTGTGTTTCCTTTTTCAACTACTAGTTCAAGCAATTTGTTCCTCTTTCTATTCAATAATTTGTAAACTTCTCACTTCATTGCAGGCATGGCTATTATTTTTTTACACTAGTTTAGCACTGCGGGAGAACATTTTGAGAGTTAATGGGAGTGACATCAGACCTTGGTATGTCCACCTTAAAGCCTTGTTAGTTTTCAATCTACTCTTCATTGTTTTGATTTGGCAAAGACAAAATTCATGGTTTTGTAGTTTGTATTTTCTGTATCTACACCTCTGTATGTCCTGCATTGGAAACCAGTCATCCTGTGGTCCAATAGTTTGGGGTTGTGGTCATGCCATAGAGAACCATTTAAACCAGAATAGAATTGTTCTCTTTGCAAAGTTGTTAGTTCTGGAACCACTCTCTGTTGTTGGCCATTGCAAAGTGGAATGGAGATGGCTGCCTCCAGAACTTTTTCAATTCTATATCTGTATATTCATGGTGACTTGTTATTAGTCCATGAACCTCTAATATTCTCTTATGGCAAACTTCTTACTAATGGCCTGCCAATATAGAGAAAATATGGTCAACAACAGGTTTACATTGTTTATAGTTGTAAGAAAAGGGCATCATGTTTGAATTGGCTTCTTGACAGGTGGGTGTATCATCACTACTGTGCAATGGCTATGGCACTTGTGAGCCTGACATGGGGGATTCAAGGTCACCCAAGTTGCATCCATAAACAAGTAAACCCACTGCAGTTCTGGTTTAAATGCTGAAAAATTGTCGAAATCCTCTTTGACTTTGTGGAAATTAAGGATCCCACAGTACATTTACACTTGTTGTCAGTGATAGAAAATGATGTGGACCAAGAAGTTTAGCAGGTGTGTTATCGATGTCCAGCAGATTTGATGCATTTGGCTGATATTTCAGACTGTTCAGAAGACAAGTACATGCTGGCCATTTGTGTATGAGCCAAGTTGGATGTAGCAGCATTCTTTGGAGATGCTCAAGCTTGCAGAATTCTTTTGGGCATGGATGGCATATGTGGTGTATCTGGTGGCAGCAAGGAGTGCGGCTCTTTTTGCGGTGGGCAGTAATGCAGGGTGTTGCCATGTTACTTCAAAATCATTACCAACGGCAGCGCCTTTACACTCGGATTGCCCTTGGCAAGGTACTTTTCTCTGTTTCTTAACAAGTTGAGGTGATGGGAAAATACCAAGGGTGAACACCCGTGTCAACAGAGTGCCCAGGTCATTACTGGAGCGTCCAAATGAGAGGGACGGAATTATCAATCTGTGTGATATCCATGAAAATCACATTAGTTCTTGGGAAGGTCTTGATTCATCAACTTGAATTTTCTGAATAACACTGGCCCATAGAGAACATGTAGTGACTTCTGGGAAGATGCTGACCACTTGAAATGTGAAAGTTGCTTATGTGGCATTGTCTGACACGTGCTGTTTTCACAACTCTTAATGTGTGTTTGCCTTGGGATGTAATTAATGATTGCAGGCAGGACGAATGGATGTGGTGTGGGGAGAGACAGCTGGTGTGACAGGGCAACTTTGGGTTTTCTATCCTCTCCTCTTCACCTTGCAGGTTTGTTGGTCACTGTAATCAGAGGCACTCATATTTCTCATCTACATTTGCCTTCTGCGTTTTCCCTATATATTTCTCATTGAACAGGGTTTGAGCCCCTTTTGGTGAGATTTCAGGCTGTATTGTTAGTGAGAAGGTGCACCTTTCTTGCAATCTTGACAGGTTTGTGTAGTGTCCTAACCAACAATCTCTCCCCAACTATTCTATGCTCTACTGAAAGCTTTATCAGGGGAGTTGCTGATTCTTGCAGGGCTTCCAGTTTTTCATTGGGCTCTTGCTTTTGCGGACCGCAGTTCTTGAAGATGAGTCTGAATGGCAGGCATGCTCCTCTCATACTTGTGGTGTTTGCTTGTTTCTTTGTTTTGCATCTTGGACTTTGATTCTTGCTGTCCTGGATAAATCTGGACTACTTTTGGAAGCTCTTTGATTTTTCTCCATGGATGATATTACAAGTTCAGCCAGCTGGACAACATGCTGCTGTATCCTACATCAAGATGTTCCCATTAACTTGAGGTCACTTGTCCCACAAAATTTGTTTTGTATGTCTAGCATTGAAGATACAAATATGTATCATCTTGCAGCATGACTATCAGATTGAAGTTTACTTCTTGTGTGGCTGTTCTCACTCTGTTGCCGACTTTACAAGACTCAGAAGGTGCTTTTTTTGACTGTTGGGTGGCATTGCATGGTGAGCAGATTGTGGTTTGTGGACTGTTGCTGATAACGATGGCAGTTGGCAACTTCAGCAACACAGTTGCCACTTTGATTACTAAGGCCAAATTTAAGGCCAAAATGAGAAAGAAAGGCCAGGAGGTGCTGCAGCTCATGACATCAAAGAAGCTCTCATGAGGGCTTGGTGTATGTGGAGATTGTACATATATCATCAGCCTTCAGCTTTTAGTTCCTGTGGTGAGCTTGTCATGTTTCTGAAGATTTCAACAAGCCATGAAATCTACAAGCCACCGACATTATAGGATCCCGTGAAAGCTTCAAAAAGCAATATCATAGATTTCCTGAAAGTGTCCTTCTGTTGTTTTATTTGTGTCAGGGCCTCCTCTGTACCTTGAATTGTTCAAAGTTTTGCCCTCAACCCTATTTCCCAACAACTGCTCTCTTTATCAGGATGCACTCAGTAGTGGGGATGACATAAAGGTTGAGGTATCATGAAAATCTTGAGGAGGGAGATCCCGGTAGTAACTTTCCATTTTGGACTGTAGTGTGTAAGCACAGAGACACCTATTGAGAAAGAAATATTGTTACTCTTGGATGAACTAATTCCTCCTTATTTGTGTATGTGAACTCCTGAATCCTCAGATTACAACTAGTGCAGCCCGATCAAGGATTTACTGTGAATGCCAAAGATTTTGATGTTCAAACCTGCATATGTGGGGAGGGTTATGGATGAAATTACATGAAAGATCTGAATATGAGATTGACTTGGCGTTGAGACTTAGCCTCATTAAAATCCATTTCAATTAAAAATTTGGTCAAGATTTTACATTTCAACAAAGAATCAATCGAGATGGGATGGATGTGGTCTAAACAAATCACATGAAAATTTCAATCAAATGTAGACAAAATTGAGCTGAAATTAGTTTAAGATTAGACTGAAGTCAATTAAAAAATCATATCAATTACAAGTTTATTATAATAAAAATTAAATTAAATAATAAATCAGGAAAAATCATATTAGTTGTAAATGTATTACAGTAAAAAAAATTAATTAAATGTTTAAATCAGGATCACACCAGGATGACAAATTGAGTAAAATGACTTGAAAAGTTCAAATCATCTATTCAATCGCATCCCTTTGGAGCCCTTATGACCACCCTTTGGGGGTCCCTATGATTGCACCCCTTTGACCCCTTGCGCCCCCAAAGGTATTGGTTCCCATATCCTCCTACAACTATGAATTTCATCCATAGAACAGTCCTGGAACCCATCTAAAACTTGGTGTTAATTGGAGATGCAATGTTCACATTTCCAAATATAGTTATGGCACAATAGGATAGGTACACTATTTCCGCAGCTGTGCCATTTTTCCGACATTTTAGGTTTTTGTGACATTTTGTTTTCCACTAAGGGGGACTTCCAAAAGTCTTGTCTGCAATTTTTTCACCCCCATAAAGATCTCTGCTCCAGCTCGAGTAGGTTTATGTGGTGCACTGAACTCAGAGCATCTCCACCGGTGCTCAGTATGTCACTCTGGATAATAAAATTAAATGTCTAAGTTTAGCTGTTTTGTTTTTGGCAACCCCACCAACAAAACTGTAACCAGAACTGCATATACGTGGGGACTACTTATAGCAAACCACCTGGGACCAATCAGTATGATCGACCAATCAGAAATACTGAGCCGCAGTAAGGTCCAGTTTATTACTCTCTTTTTTGGAAGTGCACAACTGTGTTGCGCCTTTTAACAGCCACGGCAAGCTGCACAAATTTGGTGCAGAAAACTAATTTCCTGAGCTAAACTGGCACATTTTGACTTTCTCGCAATAAATTTTACTGTCTGGAGTCACAGACTGAGTACCAGTGGAGATGCTCTCACACCTGTATTGGGATACAGATACTGGACAGCAAACCTCAGTCTGGTAAACTGTTTTGTGCAGGGAACAGGAACTGTGGTGTTTCCAGATCTTCAGCTGCTGCTATCTGGAAAAGTGTACATTTGTTCAGTTGGTCAGCAGATAGAATCATAGATTATTAAACTAGTACATTTGTTCAGTTGGTCATCAGATAAAATCATATAGATAATAAACTAAGTACTGTCCAGAATGTTAACTTAGCTTGTGGCAAGAATTCCACAAGTTCAGATGTAGAAATGACATTCCAAAGAAAGTGTGACAGTCTTAACTTCTGACAAGAAATGGCCAGTTATGGAAAAGGATTTTGAAATAGAAGAGGAGAAAGGAAGTGCAAGAAAATGTGATATAAGAAATGGGGAGAAATCTGGGAAAACAAATGAAAATACAAAATCTGTATGAATGACCAAAAGTGCTAAAACAATATATCTATTGTGACAAGATGGTGAGAAGAGTCACATCAGATTTTGTCCACTTGGTTGTTCTTGACTAGTGTACATTGCCAGTAAAACTTTGATTATAGAGGGCGCTGGGTCCATATGCACACTGCTTGTCGCCACTACTAGACCTTGTTTTCACTGTCATTCACTCTATTTTCTATGGGTGGAAAGGGAAAGAGAGGCACACTCACTTAAGTTCAGCACCTCAATCTTTCACCGAAAATGACTAATCAAGATTACAAGTTTGTGGTGCAACTGGTATCAGTAATTTTTGGTAGGTAGATGCTGCCCTAATTTGCATGGGAATTGGAGTTACATATTGGCCTGGGTGGTTATATGTGGATTGATCTCTGTTGTGGAGGCCGTGTAATGACAACATAAAAATTTGTTGAAAGTCCACTGGTATGAGGTGTTGTCAGAGTCCCCATGAATCAGATGATGCCATGGTTCAAGGAAGAAAAGCACCACCACGCAGCTTCATGTTGCCATTTTATCAATTCACCATCACCCATCAATTTGGCTGCAATAGGGCGACAAATTTTTAGTTCATGCAATTGAAAGATCCATATACACAGGAAGTTCAAGGGATTTCTATTGAAGTTCCTAAAAAGCTCAAAGAGATCACAGGTTTGGAATGGAATCCAGCATGAATCATTGGTTAGATCACAGGAACATCACAACAAAATAAGCAGAAAGACCACAGATCATGTGATATATTGTCAATCAAGGAGCTGATGGCAGAACGTGTTACAGAAAGGGGTTTTACCTTGCAAAAGCTGAATTCAGTTGAAGGAAACTGGTTGTCTTCACGGAGCTGTAATTTAGTACTATGACAACACTGCCTTGCACAATTGTGTAGTGCTTGCTTTAGTGACTTGCGCATTAGCTCCTGTATACAAACCAAAATCCATCAGTTTCAGCTAGAAAAGCTCGCTCTCCTGACCCAACAATTGAGCTGGTATATTGGTTAGGGATATAGACAACTTTTATCTTGACTTTAAGCTCAGTCTTTCCCCATATGGTTTTGCTTGGCATCAATTGCACAGCATGGAAAAAGAAAAGTCAAAACTCCATGATATGCATGCCACACATAGCATACATTACATCTCAACAGTGGTCAGTTTCCTGTTGTACAAACTTTAGATTTCCATTGTTGACGAGGTTAAGCTCAGCAAAAGGAGGAGATATTGACTCACAATGAACTGTGTCCTTTTGTCCATTTTTGCAGAGGCCAAACGCATGGTGATGCTTTTGAGTTTCCCCACAACCTTCTTCTTTGAGATCAGCTCTGTGGAGGGAGACAACAGCTCTAAAGTTGCTGTGTAGGCAGGAGATTTGTACCCATCTTCACTGTTGTGTTCAGGAGCTGAAGCCACTGGAATTGTGTCAGCCCGTGTGAGTGTGTGATTGTGGGGCTGATTCTCACCTCGTGAAATAGATATTGCACGTGAAAGCTTCACAGCTACTGTTGAGGGATAGTCAGTGCTTGAAGAATCAAACTGTTCTCTTCCAGCCATTTCTTGCTCCATTACAGATGGCATTGTGTATGGTAACCTTGTTGCCACTTCTGGAGACTCCAGTGGACTTGAACCTTCCAAGTCCATATCCTCAGTTTTGTTGTCTTTGGAAGGCAAATTACCACTGAGAACATCTTGTGTGTTGAGCTGTCCACTTGTGGTGGCTGACTGCTCCACACACTGAAAATATGTTGCGAGTGTCGGAGCCCATATCTCTGGGCTGTGCTGATTCCTAGATTTCCTCCGAGTGGATCCTGCCCTACAGAGCTTAATGATGGCCTTCACTCCCTCAGAAGCAGCTCGCCCTCCAGACTCCTGGGCTACATAGTCTGCTGATGTAGGACCCAGATATGGGGAGCCAACAGGGGAGACATCTGCATCGCACTGAGTGGGGTGACTTGAAGTCGGGCTATGATGCTCTTCATGACATTGCTCAAAAGGTTCATTCAAGGTATTGGACTGTGACCTTGAATGTGTGATGGAAGGTGGTGTGGTCATGTGTGTGTGTGACTCAATGTCTGACCCTGAAGAAGGGACTGAATTTGATGGCACATGGCTATTTCCATTGGGTCCATGAAAAATGCTTGTTGGTGACCAGGGATCCTGAAGACCTTGTGGATGCTTGTCAAGCCATTCCTCAGAAGAAATGTTTTCTGAGCTCCTCTCCAAAGAAAAAGTGGATCCACATTTAGCTTTATCAGTGTATGTTTCCAAGGGGCCGGAGTCATAGCTGGTGGGGAATGAGTGCCTCAGACCTTTTGCTTGCATGGGCCAGTTTGGACCCTTGCTTGCAACTTCTTGAGGTGGCATCACCTTCCTTGTCAACTGCTTTGCCAAAGAAGGAATTCTTGATGGAGAGATAGATTGCAGTGAAGGTGCAATCAACCATTTTGAGGAAGTATTACTGGACTCAATGGCCCCAGAGTCATAGCCAATAATCCCAGACCAATGCCTAGAAGCTTTTTCATGTTCTGCTGGCCAACTGTAATCCTGCTCTCTATTGACCAGCAATGATGGTGCACCCAAGGAGCTTCTTTCAAAAGACAAGTTACCATATCCACCTCCTTTTGTTCTGGTGAGATATCCCTCCAATGGGCCAGAGTGGTATCGAGAAGCAGTGCTATGCTGAAGATTCGTTGGTTGCTGGCTTGTATCCTCGTATGGATTACATTCTGCTGTATTCAAAACCTTGTGAGAGAAATGCTTAGCCAGGGCATGAATCTTTGAAGGAGAAATGGACCTTTTCAAAGGTGAAGAATTTCGATGAGTCCACATCTGATCCTCACAGGAGCTCTCCTGGGTTGCTGTGTTTGCACTTGACACCTTACGCGACAGATGCATGGCAAAAGCTTGCATCTTTGAAGGAGAGATTGATCTTTTTGAAGGGGATGGGGTTCTAGTCTGCTGGTACTGCTCATCCTTACATGAACCCTGGTTTGTGGCTGAATCTGTTTTTGAGACCTTGAAGGAGAGCTGCTTGGCCAGGACTTGAATTTTGGAAGGGGAGATAGAGCGTTTTGAAGGTGAGGAAGAGCGCAGAACTGGGTGAGACTGCTGCTGTGGTCTGGTTCGAGCTGGTGAAGTATGGCTACTCAAAATGGGAGGATAGTATCCCAGCAGTGGGCCACTCTTTGATCTCTCCCTATATCGACCTTGCAAGTCCCGAGATATGGAATCCACATTTTGTGTGGGTGGTGCAACCAAGCGAGGTGGTAGCTGAAGCTTCTTGGGCATGGTGTCAGCTGCATCATCAAACTTGGGCTTACCTGGAGCTTCCTCCCACTTGAAAGGAATCCTTGTCAAGTTTTGCTCAGGAGTGCCATGGGGGGAGATACAGCTTTCCACCAGGAATTTTGCAGCAGCAGGAGCCACGAGATCAATGTGGGCTTCTGTCTCGACCTCTGAGATGACATGGCTGCCATCTTCCACATTTAGTCTGAGCCCCTGAAAGGTGCTACTCCGTGGCCCAGCTGATGATGTCCTGGCATAAAACCTCTGGCTACTCTTCAAACTGCGATGGAGAGAATTTTCTCCTAGAGTTTGGAATTCCTGGGGTTTTTTAATTTCAGCCGATGCTTCCACCTGATCACACAAGCTTTCTGCCGCAACCTGAGCTGCTACCCTCTTCTGTAGAAGCACTTCCCGTCTGTGGCTTCTCTCCACCCCTTGCAATATTCTCCTGGCCATGGCCCTCTCTGCCGCCTCAGCAATGGTCTCGGCATTGCACAGGGCCTCTTCCTTGGGCTTCCCTGGTGCTTCTTCCCACTTGAAAGGAATTGCCGCCAACTCATGCTGCGGACTGCTTTCCCGGGACCTGTTCAAGCTGTCCCAGGCTATAGAGGCTGTTGGCCTCCTCTTGGCATGACTGTCTCTCCCACCCTGAAGCTTCTCTGCCATAGTTACTCCTGTCCTTTTGGTACTCCCATGCCCCTTCTGATGATTCAAAGGTAAAAATGTACACAATTAGCCTTTCAATATCCCCAGCACTCTGGTTCATCTTGCACATCAGTGAAAGATGTATGACAGCAAAATCCACTGTTTCTTTGGTAGTTTGCAATTACATGCAGACAAAATCCCTTTGTCTAATGATGTCTCAACATTCCACAAGCACTGTTGACAAGTTGGGACTCAGTCAAGAAATGCAGCACTTACCTCAACAGTTTTCTTCTCTTCTCTCCCCATGAGCTCCACATTCCCGGCTGTAGGAGGAACCACTGTCATCTCACCACTCATGCATCGCCGCAGAGATCTAGGCTTTGAAAAGAAATCGAGCTCCCCACTGACACATTTTCTGGAGCTTACTGTGTACTTGGGCATTGTATTGTTGTGTGGAAGTGGGGTGCAGTCCCTCTCCTTCTGCAGGGGCTTCACTGCAATGCTTTTTGAAGTTGGAACTGCCCGGTTTGATCTCTCAACCTGCTTTGTGGCCAAGAGCCTCACACTGGATTCTGAAAGCACGTTGTGGTCTGTCATCACAAGCTCCTGACCCATTTTACTGGCAATATCTCATTGGAAGCTCACATCTGCACTGGAGCAGTACTCCAGCTCCTCCCCTGCCCTGCTAACATCCTGCCCTAAAATTCCAGAGCCCCAGATTTCACAAATGTGCTCCTATTTTCCAGAGAGTCTTTCACAGTGTGCTGCCTCATCCTTGAGCCCTAGCATGTGACTCAAAACTGGAAACTGGCTGAAGCTGAGTCTCCTTTCTGCAAGTCATTAATCTTCTGTTGTGAAGTGATGCATCTGGACATTATAATCTGTACAAAAAGAACACAAACAAGAAAGCACATCCACACATTTACAGCTTGCAAAGGGGAGGGCATAATACTAACTGTTAGAAGGTCCTACATGCCACACTCTACATGGTAGATCTCAAACTATTCTGCACTGTTGAAGATAAGCTATAGAAGAAGAGCTCACATTCAATGAACTTCCCAATAACAAACAACAAGTATCTTACAATACATGAAGCATTAATACTGCACAGAGGAATTTTGGCATTTATACTTTCTTCAAGCATACAGGAAAACAACATCAACAAAGAGAACCAGTTGCCATCGATTTTGTTGGGTATGTCTATTTTGAAAGATACTCGGAGTGTTAAGATACTCACGGCATTTCTGTGCATCCTTGCAAAGTTCATGGTTTGCATACACCACTCACATAAACAATTGGTAATCTCTGCAGTAGTACTCTTCTCTCATCATGATGTGCAAATGCTGTGTTTCTGTTCCAACCAGCACAACCACAGTGCAATGACAATAAGGGTCATGAATAGGTATCCATTTTGTCTAATAAAAGTCGAGCAGTTTTTTTTATGTGCAGATGTCCTATGTAAATCTGGATACTTCAGAAACAACTGTCTGAAGCGAGTTTCATCAGAAGCCACCTTAGCTAAGGAAAGAAGACTTTGCTTAGACCCTCAGCAATAGGAGGAATGCGACTCGCTTGGAGACAACCAACCAGTGATGTTACGATTTCAATGAAATTTGGACACGCATGAAACCTCACCTCAACTGCGGCCACTCAAATGCGCGGAGAAGACAAAATCTCCTTCCTTAGAGCTTCTTGTATCCACGCACGATAGCAGCCGAGCTCACCAAGGAAACAGACACTTCGCTTCAAATCACCAACTTGGAGACAAAAAAGTCATGACAAGACAATTTCTTCCATCTGAGGTCTCACGTGTGGGAGTGCTGCGGTTAGTCAGTCGTTAGCCTGCATCGACAGCAACACCGGTTTCAATAACAGAGTTAAATACTCAAACACGACAGATTCACCTGATCAAATAGGTACAATCCATGTCCATTTTTCCTTCATACAGAATCTCCACACACATAACAAAATAACGTGAGAAGCAAGCAGGTCACGAGCTCGCTGCATGAGAGCATCTTCAGCAACTCACTTGGACCGATCAAACTATCTAGCCAATCAGAAACACGGAGCGATTTGACTTTGTTTATTAGACTGTTCCAGGGCTCCTCCATGGCT
>Ga0209208_10009657_pt1 | contig 12645 bp, 8 predicted proteins | sample S1TSphfallax_3_FD_187694 | JGI IMG/M metagenome (GOLD analysis project Ga0209208, IMG submission 187694) | Host-associated microbial communities from peat moss isolated from Minnesota, USA - S1T2_Fd - Sphagnum fallax MG (SPAdes) (version 2) | ecosystem: Host-associated > Plants > Peat moss >...
AAAGCCAGGGGTCTAAGTTAGAAAGAACGAAGAGAAATGGCAAGAAAGCATGTCGGGATAAAACAATGACGACTGGAAGGTACGAAGAAACGTGCTGGAAACAAACAAAGGAAAGAAGAGAGGTCGCGAGGGGGATGGAGACGAGCAGGAAGTGAGAAAGCTGAAGAAAGAGGGAAGATGTTAGGGAAGATTGTGAGAGGTAGAGGAGGACGCTGGGTTATATAGGCCCCTCGGAGGCTCTGAGCAGGAGTGTCTCTGCTTGAGGGGATTTGGTAAGCGCAGAAAAATATCGTCCATAGGGTGTGGTCACATTCCGCCAATTCTGCAAATTGTGTGTTCTGGGCTCCGGCATGTTAAGAAAATTCAGGCATGTTGGGGAGTTTGACACTGCACAATTCAGTCAGTGATATTTTTAAAACCCTAGAGATATTTGTGGTGTTTCTGAGGACTTTTGACTCCACTTTTGGAGTGGCCATTCGGTTCTTAGAAAGATCCCCCCCCCCTCCATAGTCGGTTTTTTCCATTATGCCTACAGGGCATCCTGAGGGAGGAAAAAAAACTAAAAACTAATAATAAAATAATAATCCCACTTGAATTTTATGTACAGTAAAGCCAAGGCTGTGGGCTTTATCGGATTGACTTCACCTCCCATGGACACCCTTAGAACATACCAACTGGTGAGAGTATGCAACCCTTGAGAAATATTTCTCATATCCAAGTTTAGTTATTTACTTTTTTGTAATCCTACCTATAAAACTGAAAGGGGACCTGGAAACAGGTGGGAAATACTAATAGCAACCCACCTGGACCAATCGTTGTGAATGGCCAATCAAGAACAGGGAGGACTGGTCGGTTCATATTTAGTACACTTTCTCTAGCAGGTGCACAGCTTTGCCACCCTCTTTTACCAGCCTGAATAAGGTGAGAAAATCTGCAGGAGAAAAACTATTTTCCTGAACCAAATCGGCACTATTTGTTGATTTTTCTTTATCCAAGTTTAATGTGAAGTGTCATATACTAAGCACTGGTGGGGGTTGCTCTTATTTCAGTATAGGTAGCAAGTCCTTTCAGTATTGGCAAGATTTTCCACCCCTTTCCATGGTCACTTTGCTTTTGGGATTTTCAGCATTCTGTACCTTGGGTCTAGAAAAATGCATATCAAAGTTCAGGCAAGTTGGAGAGTTTCATGCTGCAGTAAGCACTATAGTATATTCCACCTTGTCACCATACATTCAAATTGTCAAAGTTGTGTTGGAAGACAATCCCAGTGGTTGAACATACAAGTGATTCCGAACTGATGAAAAATGAGGTACCTAAATAGTAGGTTGCAGGAATCTATTGAACTTTTTTGAAGTTAGCATCAATTATCAAACCTAGTCATTCCATATATTCCTGCATAAAGCACTCAGACAAATTCTTTATTGCATATGGAGGGCGCCTTATATTTGTGAATATCCCTCCTTTAGAAGAGGAAGGATCTTACACCTACTATTTAAAAACACGAAGGATCTTAGGCCTACTTACATGTGGTAAGGTCCCTACCACTCCTAAAGAGTAAGTGAGAGATCCATCCCACTCCTACTTTGGTCATTACCTATGTATGTTTAGGCTTATAATAATGTTCACCTCATGCTTTATGGTGGGTAAGGCACACAAAGTTGGGGGGTGGAGGGGGGTGGGCATTTTCAAAATAAGGGCGGTACCTTGTCATCATAGGCCCTTATTTTGAATATGCCTGACATTGGGGCTCAACTGTACATGTAAGGGGTTTGGGTGTCCAATTCAGGCACCTTTTCATGTTTCGTCCTATGTGGGAACAGACAGCCAGCTTCTGTGCTTCAGTTGTACTGTGAACTGATAGTGGAGAGAACATGCTTTTGATGTGTGTCAACGTTGGGAACAGCTCTGGAACAAGCCCTAGTAGAGCACTTTACCCCCTGGGGGAATGGCAGCTTGCCCTTGCAATCTCACGGCATTCCTAGGTGGAAGGGGCCCTACAAGTAGGTAGTACATTAAGTTTGGATACAAAAATTCTCTTGGGAATGCCCCCCACCAATGGGCTTTACCTATCACAAAGAACAAGACAAAATTTATCATGAACCAAACCTATGTAGATCACGGGACATATGGAGTGCTTTAAGCAAGTATATTGATTATGAACTAAAACCATAACCAGAACCTACACTGGTACCTTTACCTTGTTGAGTAAGGCCTCCTAGAGCTAAACATTTAGTCCAGGGATGGGACATGAGACATCTTTACAAACAACCCAAAATAATTTGAGGTTTTTCCCATGGTACCAATGTGGGTGCTAGTTCACCCAAGGCCAGGCATCATTGTGAAAAGTTACGTATCCAAAGATCCCTTCGAATTGAATGCCAACTTTCTTCATTGGGGGGAGTGGGGGCAATCAGTTATATTTTTGCAATCTTCTTGTTATCACATGGCCAAGGTTATGGAATGGCCATCCAACACAACAAAACACTTTGACTGTGGTGGTAGGACTGAGCACCTTATGAAGGGTTCTTCCTCTTGAAATTGTCCTACCAACCACCCTTGTTGATAGCTATTTTTCAATGCCTTTTTTCCATAAGTTGCATTCTTTTAATTCTCCTTGGTATATCATATTACAATTTCATCCATTTTTCCTTTAATAAAAAGCTTTAATTGAAGTTATGGACTAAGTTAACAATCGGAGGCTCAATGTCTTACAGAAGCTCAAAAATTTCATCCTAATTATTTCATGCCACTTCTCTAATTTCCATCCTAACTATTTGTTTTTGGGTCAGGTCTTTGAACAAGAAAATAGCAAATATTAATTGTTAATTGAATCATCAGTTGGAAAAACCAACAATTTCATCACAAGAGACAACTACCCTAATTAAGAATTGATATACTTAATACATAATTATTTTCGAACTTGAATTAAGTTAAATTTTTAACATTTTACATTTAGAGTCATGTAATCCTACTAACGGTTGTATTACAAATGTATAGTTGGTCAAACAAGGTTAACTATGTTCAACATGATTATTAGTTGTGTAATCATATGATTATAATTATGATTACACAACTAATCATCATGTTGAACATAGTTGACATATTTGATCAACTATAAAAATAAATATATATGTAGATATATATGAACATATGATTATGTTTAATTTAATTTAATTTAAACCTTTAGGTTTAATATTAGTTTAACTTCTAAAATTAACCTCTATTAAATTTAGCATTTACATTAGCCTTTAGATTTAGCTTTTACATTTAATAGTTAAATTTAGCCTAGTTTTAATCTTAAACATTTAGCTTTAAAATTTAATATAGGATTGACTTTTAAGATAGGCTTAGTTTAAACTTATAGATTTAACTTACACTTAGCCTAAATTAAATAGAATTAACCCTAATTTAACCTAATTAAACTAACTTCACTTTGTTTAACCTCACTTAACCTAGTTTAATTTAAGTAATTTTATTTAATCCAAGTAGCCTTGTTTAGTCTAAGTATACTCATAACTTTTAATTTAGTTCAATATAGCCCTTTAGAGCAAATTTAACTTAATTTACTTAGGTTTAGCCTAAATAAAATAGTGTCTTCATATTTTATTTAATTTAACCCAACTTAGCTTAATTTAACTTAAATTTATTTAAATAACCTAATTTTTAAAAATAATCTAGTTTTGCCTTAATTTTATTTAAGTATATTAACAAAGGATTTCCTATAATCAAGTTCTAGAATCTACACCAATACTAAGTTATTGTCTACCATGTTACAAATAATACCAAGTACTTGGGTAACTTAGGCAAATTACATGGAGCCATATATATAATCTAGTTTTACAAGGTAGGAGATTAAATATGCATACCCAACAAAAAGTAATCCCAAGTAGTATGAAACATTATTTATAAAACAACCTTTTATAATGAAAGCATGTCATTGATTACAAGAGAGTATGTGCAAAAAAGAGATAATATCATTTATTGTTTTCATTTTTATTTTTTTCCTCTTACTATTAACAAGGATAAATCTCTAAACTATTTAGTTTTATAGGTTTTTTTGTGACTACTAATTATTAGTGGTAGACTTACCATCCCTTACCCAATCGGTGAAGCTAATGGAATTAAGTAGATTGGGCTATTGAGTGGTTGGGGGTAATCCACCCAACCATGTAGGAGATTTTTAATAAAGGCCCTATTTTTTAAAGATCAATGTGAGCCTTGTGTGTGGTATGTGGGGAAGGGGGATAGAGGAAATGGGAGAGAATAAAGGGATTCATTTAGATATTTGTGTGGGATATGGAGAACTATCCTTGGAGAGTGATGGGGAGAATGAAAAAAAATGTACCTACTTGGTATGTGATTTTAATGAAAGATGGTTGAAGGATTCAAGTTTCTTTGTTGCATTATTATTGTATTAAGTGTGGGAGGTAAAGTAAGGTATGTTATGTAAGTAAAATATTTCTTGGAGTTGTTATCCCTACATTTTTTCTAAGATATGGAGGGTAATGGAACTAACCATGGGTAGTCACGAGAACACCAAACTACTAGCTGCCATAGGATGGTAGTAATTAATCCTTGGTGGTGGGAATCAAAGAAGGCACAAACTAGCAAGTTATTCCTTACAAGCTGGAAGGTATTGCTATAGGTAGAAGGCAAGAGCTCAAAAGGAAGACAATTGATTATAGAAGGTACAAAGTAGAATAAAGACTTATCGACAATTGCATGTGGTAGGTAGAGCCATTAAAGAATTAATAAGCAGGGGGAAGGAGGGACAATAGTGGTAGAAAGGTTTACAAACCCACTAGGCAATATCTTGGTGGTGTTGAAAGTATTACAAAATTAGGGAAAGTAACTACTCCCAAGTTCTCTCCCACTTTTTCATATTGTTCCTTTCCCTATGTTTCATTCCTTACTCCCCAATTGAGATTATTTATAGGAAGGTAGGTTTGGTCATGGACAATAGACCTTTATCTTCCTTATTCTTAATATGACCTCTTACTTTTTACTTGAATAGTTGTAATAAAATAAGATAAAGAGGTAGTTTTTTACATGGAAAAATAAGGTATCAAACTTGTCCCTTGGTCCTACCCCTTGGAGGATGGTAATGACCAGGGGCCGCAATTTTTGCCCATAACCTTTACTTATATTCATTCTTTTTAGATAGTTAAAGCTTCACAACATATCAACAATCCTAGCCACTTCGATAAGCCCTAAATAGTTACATAAAATTCAATAGGCTTTTATGAACACCTCCTTCTAAAATTCAATAGGGTGACTTCTTGGCTTCAATTATAACATTAACACAATTCAATAATTCATTTTATTATGTTAAATAGGGTCACAACCACACTTTAATAGATTATTTTTTTAAGATTGTTACAAGCTGCAATAAGCTATATTTTCGTAAGTTACTAACGTTTATACATTCTTTTTCCACAAAAACAATTCTTCTTAACATTATCCCACCTCTTAAGATCGTAGTATATTCATAAGGTCTTCATCTTTCCAAACTTTCACATTATTCATTTCATTGAAATACTCACCAAGATCAAGAGATGTCGATTGGAATTAAGAAATCGTCAATCTCATCATCAAATTCCACCTCTAATTCAAAACTCTTATCTGGTAATTTCCTCAAAAGGAGTCATTAATACATCTTGTCTTTGCTCAACACTAGTGGATGTGGGAGGCACTATTAAAGTTGGTGTGTCAATAAGTTCTTAGGTTTTTTCTGAAGCTGCCTAATTAGGTGGTTTGCTCGATAAATAGCTACATGCAATACCACTGGATTCTTACCAAAGTGAGCTTGCCTTACATGCAAGTTTGGTCCCTTCATTGCATAACGCCAACCAATCACATTCATATATTGCTTTGTACAACAAACCTTCAAATGCACATGCCTTCTTTAAATCTTGCAACTTATACATCCATTACCATTTTTCAATAATGTCATTTTAAACTCTTTTAACCATGATGAAGGTTGGCTTATGACTAATTGTTGTCATATGCTTGAAATAGTACTTGTACACCACCTCCAATCGGCAATACTATTGTAACACGTGCACTCCAAAATAGCTTATAGGATGTTCTAGCAACCCATAGCCATTTCCATCATTGCAGATAATATACCCACAAATGATGTTGTAGGTGAGAAACTCATGAAATTTTTCATCTTGTATCTTCCACATACATTCAAAATCATTAACCACAATGTGGGTGTTGAACATTGGCAGGGCATATCCTACTAAGATACACATTTGCAAGCATTATATAAAATAATATGCTTCTAGATGGGGGGTGATTGGTAAAATGTACTCCAATTCCTTCAAGATGTGCAACACATCATTTGACTACATGGCTTGAGTCCAATCCAACCTCTACACCCAATGTAGGGGGAACAATGTTTGTTAATTCATTGCATACGAAAAAAAACATGAGACTACGGTAATGATCCATCATGGGAGAATGTTCACGTTGTGGAAAATCATCAAATTCCTATTATAGGCTCTTATATTCTTCCATGTTCCCTACATCCTTGTGGTTTTTCTTTCAACACTTGCCACTTTCTAATTGCTCCTTCCTTCTAGGCTATTTTGTAAAGTGTGTATTAAAGATTTTTTCCATGTCATCCTAATTTTCCTCCTTTTCTTCCATCTATGTTTCCTCATATTCCTCTTGCCTTTGAAAGTGCACATGTGTGACATTGAATTCTATCACCATATCACGCTCCTTCTAATAATATAGTTGCATCATCAATAGTGGGGTTTCATTCAACATAATAGAAAGCTCCTCACCTTGATTTTGAAACATTTGATCATACATGACAACCTGAGCTAAAGGTTCCACTACTAGCACCTCCACTTGGTAGTCCCCACTTCATGTTTATGCTCTACTTCCTTTTGCATAACTATTTACTTCTCTTTGAAAGCTACAAGTTGAGTTTGCTTCTTAAGATTTTGTATTTTCTTTAGAAGAGATTTTTCATGTGCCTAGTTAGTCTTTGTGTTAATTTGTTTTTCTTCTTTTAGATTCTACATTACCAACTCCAAACTCATGGATTTGGCTTGCCAACTCTCCTCATCAGTTTATGTCTCAAGGAACTTCCGATTGATTGTTTTTAAGCACACCTTGACCAACTCCATCTCCTACTTGTGTTTAGTTGTTTTTGTTGTCACCTTTCCTTCATGTTGCATTACAACCAATTTTATTTTTTCTACTACTCAAATGAGTGTGCTATTAGTTTTGCTACAAAACATCAAAGCTCCTTTCATTTGATCCTCCTACACCTTGGCCTTTTCTAGCTCTTATTGAGTTTCATGGAGTTTTTGGTCCAATTGCATGTGAATCCTAAATTATTTATTTCCCATTCCTAATAATGAGCTTCAATTTCTAAAGGATCAATGTGTCATTCAACATGCTTTCACTCATACAAAACTACACCTTGCAAATGTTCCACTTCTAAAGGGAGTTGTTGATTTTTTCCCCCAGAGGATCTCTTCACATCCCTTGCCTTCTTAGTTGAAGCGTGAACAAACTCCACCATTAGCACTTCCATGGAATCCTCATGGTTTAAAGAATATTCCACTTTGGCTTCCTCATCCCCCTAATTGGTAAATGGATTCATGATTGACATCACATTGTTTAGAAAATCTAATCACAACTCCATAAATAGGCACTGATGTTTGGTGTACAATTTAAGAATCTTCCCAAATTCTATTATGTCACAACCTTTGGTTGGTCATTAGTTAAGATAACCTCAAAAATTCGATGATCAACAACGACAACTCCTCCTAAATTCACTTGATATTTGGTGAGGATGCCTCCCAAATTCAATTGGCTAGGGGTGACTCCTTTTGGATTTGATTGACTAGTGGTATCCATGGCTTCCAAATTCAATTGGTCCTCCTCATTATTAAGGTTACTTCCATCCTTTCTGAGCTAAGATGCATCCTTCAAAGAGAAATCATGTAGTATCTCATCCAATTCAATCTATTGATGAGCCTATGCATTGGTTTGAATGGTATCCCCCTCCTAGATTGATGTTGTCATTTGAAGTGTTTCATCTTACATGAATTCCTTTATAACATGTGGAATTTCTTTTTGTGACAATTGCATTGGTAGGTTGATGCGTATTGTTGATGGCATCAATGCTACAAGAAATGTCTTTTCCTTGTGTTTTTTAGGTGCTAAAGGTCCAATTGGTAATTATTTATTTATTTTTGTCTATTCAAATGTAGTACTGTGTTTCACCACCACAGTAAGAATTGGACCAAATGAATTGTTCCCTACCTTCCTTTATATAATCATTTTCTTATGCAACCACTCAACCCAATTGACAATACCCTTTTTAATAGCACTTACTGCAAACAATGAATTATAAAAATGTAACGATTAACTTGCCGAAATGTTGCAACCTTTGCCAATGCGATCAATTGAATCTGCATTTTAGAAATTCAAACCTCTACAGGGATGTAATTTGAATCTTGCTTGTAATGTTTTTCCTTCCACTACAAGGAATTTACATATTAACGACTAGTGTTTTTCAATTAATTTTCAATCATAAATTCCACATGTGATTACAATTTGCTTTAATCGCCTAAAATAAGTCACCTAAAATTTCAATCACAAAAGACAATACGTGGCACCAAGTCATAATGACAATCACATGAAGATGCGACTTACATGAACATTTTATCCATCCAAATTAGTTTATGTGGCATTATCGTTTTGTAATTGCTTTTACAAATAAATAATGTAGTTGCATTAATTATATAGATTTTTTTTTTTTTTGTATATATATATATATATATATATATAAACATTATATTGTTGATAATTTCATTAATTTCAACTTACCATCATTGACCACAACCCATGTCATTCATGAAGATTGATCCTTGGACCACAAGGATGGAGATCAATTCCTTTGCCCTAAACCACCTCACTTCTTGTGAGAATATGGCAATGTGCATTCCATTTATCTTATTTGATTCAAAACATTACACAAAACATCATTTTTGATATTTGATATCTTATTGATAATTTGTCCAAATGGCAAGATTTATACTTTATCTTAAAGGTTTTTCAATAATGTACACAACTATGTATTTTTCTTTCAAAAATGTAAATGGAATTGAAAAGAAAAATACTTGAATTTTGTTATTAAATACCATTTTAATGACCATCCTTGGAAAAACTTAATTCAAGCACATGATTTATGAATGAAATAAAAGTTTTGGGGATAATATAATAACAAATAAAATTATATATTTTGTATCTTAAACTTTCATTTGATTCTAAAAATTACATTATAAAATTTTGTTTTTGCATATCATAATTTTAATACTAGAATTTAATTTTGATGTGTGATATATAGTTTATTCACATATAATATTTATAAAATGGATATAAATAAATTATAATATAAATATAATAAAATCTATTATATTAATTATATTATTTTATGTAAAATATTAATTTAAAATATTAATATTGATTTTTAGATATTAATTAAAGCCATCCAATTAATTGATTTTATGGAACAATAATTTTTTTTACTTTTACATTGATAACATATTAATATTTAAAGTAAAATTATGATTTGAAAAAAAAAATGTAAAAATACATTATATATTTTTCACGTCTTAAACCTATATTTGATTTTAAGAAAAACATTTCCTATAATATATTATAATTTTAATACCAAAATTCAATTTAGATATATGATATATAACTTAGTCACATATAAGGTTTATAAATGGATCATAAATTAACCCTACTACCTAGCCTAATAGTTAGATTAATTACATAGTCTACATAATTAAATAATTAATTTACACAAATGTGTTATCACATATTAATTACCCTTACTATTTATTATTTAACCCATGTACATACTTCTTACAATATATCCTACTTAATTAATTAATTAATTAAACATAACATTATTTCACTCAACACAATGAAACACCTACTAATAATTAGCCTACTGTATACTAGTACCCAATACCTAGTACTTGTTACCTAGCCTACTTAGTTACTTAACTAACTAAAAAACACTATGATATATCAGCACGATAAAATCTAATGTTGGAAATTGCAAATAATCATCCATATTTACCATTGCCATGGGTCCTCTAAAGTTTCACAAATCTCCCAAACCCTATTACACATTTAATGGTTAGTTCATTCAAGAAAGCTAAAGAAAAAAAAAAGATGACAAAATCCAACAATTTCATTGGCCAACTCATTTTTGTTACATTTAATTTCATGTACATTTGTGACTAGGATTTATAGTCACAATTGAAGTTGACTAAAATGCCACATGGTGTTTAATGGCCTATGAACCACATCCCAAGTCACAAAAACAACTACAATTTCATCTCATTTGAAATGCCACTAAAAAAGATGATATATGTTCACTTTTCACCATCACTTTCATTCAAACTAACATTAGTCACAAGTCATAGTTGCATATGTAACTACAAACCATTTTTTAGTTGTTTTTACAACTACAAGTCGTTTTTTCCATGGTGCCACGGAAGATAATCACATCAATAGTCGAAAAAATGGTTGATTTGGACATAAGTTGCAAATGTGTGGGTTGGTATGGACAAAATTCCTTGTAGTGTTCCTCCTTCAAAATATTCCCCCCATTCTTCATTATATATTTCTCTTATTAGTACAACAATACCTTTTATTAACAGCTTGAAAATTTATCTGATGGCATGATAGTCCCATGGTCTCTTTCTAGTGCAAAACGTTTCCTTCAACAAAAACCTAGAAACTACAAATGATCTCTTTGATTGTAGGGAGCTTGCAAAATCCATTAAATTTCACCCTAACCATCCAATCCTGATCCTCTTTCACAATTGCCCACATTGTAATGTACATGCATGTTGGAAAATGGATTTGGTCCAATAATGCAAGTTGAATCTCCACAATTTTATCCTTGGTTTCAAATCACTTCATGTGTTTGGTTCCAAAAGAAATCCCACCTTCAAGCTTATGCTTCACCATGGCTAACTCCAAAGGCCTATTCCTTGTAATAATTGAATTTCATGTTCCATAATACAATATTGTACTTGTAGTTGGTAGATGCAATAATTGTTTAATGATGCCAACAAAAAAATAATCGAGACTTAAATAACATATGGACTCTTCTATCCCTTTCTTCCCTTTCACTACTTTTTTTTCTAGGAATGAATTCTGACAATCAATTTTAATATTAAATATGAATTAGTGCCATATAATTAATTGATTTTATGGATTTTTTTACAAATATAATATTTTAGAATAAATTGCAATAAGAATTTTATGTAAAAATAAATTATTTTTTTCACATCTCAAACTTCTATTTGATTCAAGAAATTCTATCATGAAGTTTTTTTAATAATAAATCATAATTATATCAACATAATTTATTCATTGTATAATGTTTTATAAATGGATCATAAATTATTTGTAATACCTAGCTTATTCAATAAATAAATTACATTGCCTATTTAATTAAATAATTAATTCAAAAAATCATATATCAACATGATAAAATACCTACTACTTAACCCACATACATATGACCTATTACCTAGCCTTATTTTTAAGATTAATTGCCATGAGTACTTAAAATTTTTCACAAACCTACCAAACCTTACAACACATTTAATGGTTAGTTCATTCAAGATAATTAAAAGAAAACAATTAGACCATTAAATCCAACAATTTCATTAGCCAACTCTTTATTTTTTGACATCTAATTACATGTGCATTTGCAACTAGGATTTATCATTGCAGATCAACTTGAAAGATGCCATATGGTGTCCAATGGCCTATGAATCACCTTCCAAGTCACAGAAACAATTGCATTTTCATCTACTTTGGGATGCCATTAAGAATGGAGCATATAAGTGTATTTTTCATCTTCATTTTTCATCCAAATTGATATTAGTCACAAGTATAAGTTGCATATACAATTACAAACCACTTTGTAATCATTTATGTGACTACAAGTCAATTTTACCAAGTGCCACAAAAGATAATCGCATCCATAGTCACAAAAATGGTTGATTTGACTCAAGTTAGAAATGCATGGGTTAAAATGGATAGGATTCCTTGCAATGGAAGTAGAAATATAGTGGGAAAATATTCATAATGAATATTTTGAATAACAAAAAAGACATGAAGCAACAAAGTGAAGAATTTCCTTAACCACAATTCAAAAAACAAGTAAGAACAATAATGTTAAAAGTGGAAAAAACACATTTAGTATATACACATCTTCATAGGAAAATCTTTGGTTATTTTCAGATATAGAATTAGAATGGAAAATAAAACGACAAACACCCAAATGTTCAAATGTTGGGCGTAATATATTTTTTTCACCCTCATCTTAATGTATTAAATCATTGGGAGAAGTTGAAGTGCATTAAAAGAACTTTGCAACCTACAAATTTTCGAATGTTTATCACTATAAAAAAAGAGTACATTAATGAGGAATCAAAGTAAAATTTTCTTAGAATTTGGAAATATTTGCATGCGAAATGAAATGATTTACATTGTTTATTGATTTTGGACACCATGTCTTCGTATTCTTTTGAATTTCCGGGAAAGGGTAATTCACTTTGCAAGCTATTCCACATTTGAAAT
>Ga0209208_10009658_pt1 | contig 12644 bp, 18 predicted proteins | sample S1TSphfallax_3_FD_187694 | JGI IMG/M metagenome (GOLD analysis project Ga0209208, IMG submission 187694) | Host-associated microbial communities from peat moss isolated from Minnesota, USA - S1T2_Fd - Sphagnum fallax MG (SPAdes) (version 2) | ecosystem: Host-associated > Plants > Peat moss >...
AAAAAGGGAAAAAAGGCCAAAAAGGCCAAAAAAAGTTTCTGTCGGTTTTTGCCCAGGGCTGGAAATTGTTATGTTATTGGGCTCGTGTTTTGGTCCCGTGTCCCGTGTTTTGGTCCTGTGTTTTGGTCTCAGGTTCCTCGTTCGCTGCAGTTGCCGCGAACTGGCCTCCTCTTTCCCTTTTTTCTCTCTCTCTCTCTCTTGCAGGATCCGCTTCTCTCCAGACCCGACCCATTATTACTCTCTTCTTCTTCTTCTATACTTTTGCAGCTTCAGAAGGACCCGTGTTATATGATCTTCAGCAGCACCAGTAGCTTCACCAATCCCTGCTACTTCCTTCGACTTCGGTTCCTTTGATCCACTGCTGTGCTCTTACAGCTTTGGATCTAGAGACAGACTACTAGTCCTTGTTTGTTTGTTTTTCTTCTAGGAGCTCCATCCGGAGTGCAGGAAGAGAACAGGGTATGTACTATTGAGTCAACAGAGAGAGAGAGAGAGAGAGAGAGAGAGAGAGGAATTAGAGGGGGATTAGGCAGACAGAGAAGCTGCTGCTAGCTAGCTAGCTAGCTGGGGGACTGATCAAGAGGAAAGAGAACATGATAGGGAGAAAATCATTAAGCTGAAGAGATTTGAGTAAGTGGGTACTTCAGGATCGGAGCTAGACTGGAGTTTGAGAGAGGAGGAGGAGGAAGAAGAAGAAGAAGAAGAAGAAGAAGAAGGGTTTTTAGGTTTTGGGGTTTTGGGATTGTGTTTTTTTTGGGTGTGTGTGGGAAGAAGAATCGATCGAGATGCATCAGGAGCAGGAGCAGGAGCATATATATAATGCGTGGTTGCCGCCATGTGTGGTGGAGGAGGTGAGAAAAGAGCCGGAGCGGTTTCATCAGTTGGTTTGCTTGTTAAAGGAAAGCCTTGTGGATGAGTCTCCGGCTGCGAGGTTGGCTACTACCAGATGGATCCCTGTCATCACCACGTACGTCCTAGCCCATGTTCGCACTCTTCTTCTTCTTCTTCTTCAGCAAATCCTTCTTTTGATGATCTGATTAGGTCGTCAGATTTGGTTTGCAAGCTCCTTGAAACTTGGGTTCTCCTGCAACCAAGTTACAGTAATCTAGCAACTTCTGTTTTGTCCACACAACTCCTCTTCCTTCTCCTCAGAAATGTATTTCAAGCAAATTTCTCTAGCTAGCTAGTAACTGGGGTGCTGATTGCCTATGAATTCCAAACCCTAGCTTTTGTTGCTTGTCGTTGATGGTTTAGGACCCAAGAAGATCAGCTCCAGAAATACAAAAAGAAAAAACTCTCCACAGTGCAGCATCTACCTAGTGAGAGCTTCTTTATATGATGATCATCTTGAAAAGAAAGAAATCCCGAGTCAGTGGTTTTTTTTGTTTTGGTTGCTTCTAATGGGATGAATTGTGTGTGTGTGTGTGTGTGTGTGTGTGTTTTATTTTTGCTAATGATTCCTTGGTTCCCCTTTATTCATTGGTTGATGATGCAGATTTGTGAAATCCAAGAGTGAATTGGCAATTGCTGATCTGGAGGCTGTGGTACAAATTGGTTTGGATTTGCTTCTACAATCATCGGACAATTTGACCATTCAAGTAAGTACCCTTTTGCATGCACATAAGGATGCACTTGTTGCAATTCAATTCCTGCAACAACAACAACAACAACAGCATACTTCTTTCTTTCTTCTGTCAAACAAAAAACATTTTGCAGCTTGGATTTCATTGATTTCTTCCAAGTTTCCAGCACCTCTTGAGTTCCAGAATGGGTTTTTTCACGTTCCAGAATTTCTCAATCAAGAATGGAATTTTTTTGAGTTCCAGAACTTGATCAAGAATGAATTTTTTGGAGTTTTGGAACATGATAAAGAATGCTTTTTTTTCCGAGTTCCAGGACTTGATCACAAGTGAAATTTTTTTAGTTCTACAACTTGATCAAGAAAGAATTTTTCAGGTTCCAGAAACTTGATCAAGATTTTTTGAGTTCCCAGAAGTTGATCAAGAGGTTTTTGGAGTTGGGGTTAATCTTGAGATTTTACTAAAAAAATTATAGTTTCAATTTTGAATGTCCATCTTTTGTCTGGAAAAAAAAAAGCCTGGGATACTTTTTGGCTATTGAATTTTCTTTAAGTGTTTGGTTTGCAGTTCTGGTTTTAAAATTTTGATCAATTTGTGATCGGGTTGGCAATTGCAAATGAAACAGCAAAGATGGGGACATTGTGTAACACGGTTAGTGTGCAAGTATCACAAGAAATTGCATTTGGAGGTCGAATGGAAGCCATTTTATGCAATGCTTTTGAGCACACACTTCAAAAGGTGCATACATGTGTATACATAAAATTAATGGTATATTAAATTATTTTGGATTTTGGTTAGTGACATTAAATTGGCATTTTTGGCATGTTTGGAGCTGGCATTGTTTTAAAAGCTTACATGAAGTGTTTTTTGGGTGACCTAATTTGTGTGATTTGAATTTTCAGGCGGTACTCGTATGAAGGATTGGCTATGAGAACACATCACTTGGACTGCATTGTTGCTCTTGTGCGCTGCTGTCGCCGCTTCTTTCCACTCAGTTCAGGTGCTGAAATTTGGTTTGAGTTTCGGTAAGTCCAAACTGTTGCTTGGTTCCTGCACCCAATGCATCATCATCATCATCCATGTCTGCAAGAAAAACAGAATGCTTTTCTACAAGTTAACCCCTTCCAACTGGCCCACAAAAAAAACAAATGAGAAAAAAAGAAAAAAGAGAAATGAAAAAGAAAAAATCTCAATCCACCACCCCCTTGGGGTGTGCTGATAATAATAATACTAATAACTCTATAATACCCAAAGCTCAAAATGTAAAGTGAAGTTAGTGAAAACATTTTGTTGTGGAATTTTGTGTTTTCATAATTTTTGCAGGCCAGCACTTGATGATATAACTCACAACTCAGCTTTGGAGTCACTTGGTTTCCTTTCCCTATTTTTACCAACATCAATTCTCAAGAGATCAGAATGCGATCTGCAATTGTCAACACAGTGAGTATATTTAATACTGCTTGTTTTTTGTGGCAAAATAATTATTAATAATACCCTTCTGTCTCATCATGAGGCAGGCTGGCTGGCTGGCTTGTTTGGTCACTTGCAATATTCTAGTTGTAGAAGAGAGATGGGTTTCTATGCAGGAATCTGCACCTGTGGGTCTTATGAAACTTATATGTGATTGTAGGCAAACAGTTATGGCTGTGATATTGTTTGTTTTGAAGAATGTGGTTTTCATGTTCTTTTTGTGCTTTTGCCGGGGGTGGGGGGTTTGGGTCAAAACAGAGATTGGATATCAGAATGCTTAAAACTGTGGGCTTCTTTGCCAAATTGCCGTTACTGGAATCTTCAATGGGCATCTCTCATAGCTCGCTGCATCAAGCATTCTGTTGGCTCTGTTGATTGGGAGCCATTCCTGCCTACCCTCTTTACAAGTTTTCTTCGATCTTTTGAGGTATATGGGCAGGTCTCATAATGCTTTAATTTTTTTGCTACGTCTCATTTGCATTTTTGCCACTAAAAGAGCGATTTGCCAATGCCCAATTTGGTTTGTGAACAATAGGATAGCACCCAATTTGCTTGCTCATATTTTATCACTGGAATCAGCATTTTTCCGCTGGTAACTTGAAACCAGTAATCTGATAATTTCTGTGGTGGTTGGGTATACCACAACAGGTGCCTGTTGGTAAGGCAGGTGCGTGGTCTCCTGTTCAAAGGCACATTCCTCATGAAGTTGCAGTTGCCTTTGATTCCCGTTCAAGTCTCACGTTCTCAAAAGTTTACGCAAAGTCCATAGTAAGTACATCCACCACAAAATCTCTCTCTCTCTCTCTCTCTCTCTGTGTCTGATCTCAATTTGTAATTTAGTGACTTTTGGGTCCTCCATCACAGTCATAAATGCATGAGTAAGCTGGGTAAGAATTAGCACAAGATAAAAAATCCTCCATTTTTTAGGGGGTGTCCACTATCATAGCAGCAAGATGTGGTCTTTTGAAATCCATATGTCTTTGGCATGGAGTTTGGTTGGTTTTGGATGCATCTCTGTGGGATTGTTTATTCTGCTTGACAACTCATGGGGGGTGTTTATTTACAGGTATATTTACTCACTCCTGGTGGTTCTGCTCAAGGTCATCTCGAGACACTTGTTGATCTTCTGGAACAGTATGTTTCTTAAATTTACATGTAAAAAAGAGTTTTGCAAATGATAAACAAATAGAAAAACCAAAAAAAATTTGGTTTCTGAAACTTGGTTCAAGTAGAATAGTAGTTAACCTTGAAGGAAGTTGGGACAACCGCATTCCCATGTTACTACAGTAACTAGGAAGTGTCTACCTCTTTGTGTAAAGTAGCAGTAGTAGTAATTTAAACTTGTCATTATGTGCAGGTTCTATCATCCATCGAATGGGGGTTCATGGACAGGATCGTTGGAGCGATTATTGCGCTGTCTTTTTTGTTACTTTCTCCAACGTTTGGATAGTGAGCAACGGTAGGTAACAATCTTGTGGGGTTCATTTGGGGACCCACTGACTACTTATGAAAGGAATTTCTTTTTCAGTCTGTGAGCTTCCAAGCTTACGAGACTCTTAAAGTTGTCCTTTGGAGTGCGTTTTAGAAGAAGCACAGCAGAAAATGTTAGGAATCTTAGGTTCTAAAGGGTTGATGATGGATTTGCATAGAATGAATGTGCACATTTTTTTTTAAACAGGCAACTGTATAAAAGAAAGAATTATGAACTAGAGAGTCAAAGTTCGGTGGGTTCTGCATTTGATTGATGGCCCTAAAACTTTTTTTTTTGTTTTTTGGATGGTGGGTTGTGTGCAGAAGGAGCGAGAAATTAGGGTCAGAATTGGGGCCAAGGGAAAGAGCAATGTTTGTGCACACACTGATGAGATTAACAGAACGAGGACAGTATAGTAAAAATGTTGGCTTGGCTAACACAGTGGGCTTTACATCCTGTTTTTTGGCATATGTGGAACCTGCCCTCATGTTGCCACCCATTATCTCTGGCTTCCAAACTGCACTTGAGTCTGTATGTTTTTCCCATTTCTCACCTTTAGTTCAGTTGCTATACATTTCTGTTCTTTGAGTTCTCAAATGCATAAATCCTAAACATCCCCCCCCCAAAATAGATGTTTGCAAGTATTGGTTCTCAAAATTTTAACTCCCTTGAATTGAATGTCCACAAAGCTCAAACCCAATGTGTAGGGCTTCAGAGTGGTCTAATTGTTTATTTGGCATTTGATGGTGCAGATAACTGCTACTCATCAACTGGAGTTTGCCATTAGTAACCTTGCGCTTGCAGCACGACCCATTCTTCTTGCATCCAGTCATATAAGGTCCCCTGATAACCCCAGCAGCATTCAAATGGGTGGTTTTGATGGTTCCACAAAGCTAAACTCTGGTGTAATAACATCACTTGCCAATTGCAAAAAAACTTTGATGGATGCCATGTTTGACACACTTCCGGGTTTGGATGCAAATGACCCCAACAAAACACTGGCTACTTTGCAGCTGTATTGCTCTGTTCTCTCCAGTGTAAGTTTTGTGTGAAAAGAGATAGTTGGGTTTTCTAATCCAGAAAATTAAAAAAAGTTCAGACTTTTTTGGGTGCAACTACTCTCACTTGAAAAAGAAAACAAGACAAAAAAGAAAAAAGAAAGGAAAAGAAAGTCCTTAGAGCTCCTTTTCTTCTTCTTAAGAGAAATTCAATACCAAGGTGGGTGTTGAAAAGTGATACATGTTTTAAGCTCACGTACAAATGGGCATTGCATTGCATATGTCTTTGTGAGTGATTTGGCATTAGGTGGATTGAGGCAATGCAATAATATTACAAGCTTTGTCGTATCCAGTTGAGGAGCTTTGTTGGATGGGTGGGTGGGGGGGGTACAATAGGGTTAACTCTTTCTCAAGGAAAGCTTGAATTGGATTGGGATATGGTGAAACAAATACAGGTGGGTGTATTGGGAGCCAAGGAAGACGGAGCGAGTGGTGCCTTGGCTTTTGATTGGTCAAAGTGGATTGACGAATTTTTATCTCGCATTTTTGTTCTCCTTGTGAACTTGGAGCCAAGCATCACTTCGTAAGTCATACACTGGGCTCTAAGAATTTGATGGTATATATTGATTTTTTTGTTATTATTATTTTTATTTTCCTCCAGAAATGCAGGTTAGACTTTCATATATATATATATATACACACATGTGAGAAAGCTAATCTTTACTATCATTCTCATAAAAATAAAAATAAAATACTTGGGTTCCTGCTTCTGTGCTTCCATACAATTACAGGGTAATTTATAGCTCCAAATGTGTTCAATACACATTCAAAAACCTCAAGGTGCCTCAAGCCAAAACTGATGATTTCACTGGGGTCTGGCAGGAGTGATACAGAGGCACGTGACAGATTTTTAACTGACTCGGGTTCACAGTATAGATCTGTGGTTGACATCTTGTTTTCCAGGGTGGAACCTTCTCTTTACAAGCAGGTTTGCAAATTGGATGATGCACCTTTTTGCATTATTTTGCAATCTCTTTTTTTGTTCACTGGATTTTTGTATTGACAGAAATTATGTATGCCGGATATATGAATTCATGGATGGAAAGAAGCTTAATGCTAGATTCACATGGATTTAAAAGCTCATGGATAGATGGATGGATGATGATGTTGGGTGGCAGTGTTTGACTGGTGTGTTGTTTTTTTTCCTCTCTGTTTTTTGGTGCCAGGCATTGGAGCGCATAAGCAAATTTGTGCATAGCACAGTATTGCCAGGAGCTGCAGATGAGATTGGTGTGCTATGTTTTAACATTGTATCAGCACATCCTGAAGAGAGTGTCACTCGTTTACTGGTCCCACTCATGGAATCGATTGTCTCATCCTTGGCTGAATCTCCTTCCACAGGGTTTAGTGGTAGTGGTGTACGCACTTTGGGAGCTGATTTTAAGGTCAATAATAATAATTCCTCTTGCCCAAACCCCCATAAAAAACAGTGCTAATGAAGAATAGCTTTGCTAAACTTTTTTTTGTTGTTGCAAAACCATTGAAAGAACAGATGATGACCACCACAATAAAAAAAGATCGATTGTAAAGAGAAGAGTATAAGAGTATGTAATTGGGGTTGATTGGAAATTGGGTACTGAATTTTGTGGGGTGTGCTTCTTGAGCAGGTGGGATTGTCAGATGCGTTAGAGAGCACAGTGACATACCAACTCAATATAGTAGGAGATGGAATTAGCAAAGGTGGTCATGCTCTTCTTGCTCATTCTGAACTTCTCAAAAGAGTGATCGCTGCTGCTTTTGATGCTCCAAGCTCCAAGGTTATTTATATTATACATCCACCTTCCACAAAAAAACGTACCTTTGCTGAAAATCTCGTCAAGTTTCTCTCTCTCTCTCTCTCTCTCTCTCTGTGAATATATATACTTGGGTTGCAAGAAATGCAATTTTTTCGTCTTTGGGTTTGTCTCAACAAAGTGGAAGAACATGAGTGGAATATTTTTTTCCCTCATTGGGTTTTTGTTGCTGCGGTTTTGTGAGCTGCAATAATTTTGGTTTTGCAGGTCAATATTGCAGGAAGTGGTCTGTTAATTTGCTTACTTTCGAGCCTCTCTCACTACTACATTACTGGTAGCTATCCTGCCTGGTATGTGTTTCTGGTGGACTTTGCCAGAAGTATTGAAAACCAAGGCAGCTGGTGGTGGTGACTTGCTATCTTGTTATATATACATGTACATAAAAATGTTGTTCTACAGAAGCTGGCAAAAAAGATTGAAGCAATCTTAAACTCTAAACCCTAAACCCAAAAAAATAACCAGAAGTGAATTCCAGTGATGAGACTTGACTCGTGGGAGGAAAAAGGAAAGAAAGAAAAGAACTCTGTTGTGTGGTTTCTGGTCTAGAATCACCATCACCCATTAGCAACAGAGTGAGAGAAAAGAGGAAGAAAGAAGAGAAAAATGAAATTCCTTAATTGTTTTGGGGAATTGGGTGGAAATTGATAGTAGATTTTGAATGTGTCCCCAAACTGTGGTGGTGATGGTGAATTTTATAATTGCAGGGTTGGCACAGATTCAAATGGAATTGACTTATGGTATAGTACCAAGGGCAAATTGGTCCCACCCGAGGGAAGTAAGCTGCTATGGCATCTCCCATCACAAGTGGAGATTGAGTTTGCGGAGGAGCTGCTTCATTTGCACTTGCATAAATCTCTCCAAGACCTTCGTAACATGTGTCAAGAGGTTGAAGTTTCAGGTAATTGGTCGGAGAGGATTTTTGTGTGCACATGTGTTGTTACTTTGCTTGCTTACTTTGTTATTTTTGTGTGGGGAGATTTTTGTTGACTTTGGATTTGCATGAATGTGGGGGGGAGCTTTTCCAAGTGCAGAACACCAAAAAGAGCATCTCCGAGTACTTCTTCTACGACTGGAGGCAACTTTGTTTGGTGTTGGAGCTTGCTTGCCTGATTTCTCTCATGCAAATGTGGAGCCAAAGTGCTTGAAGCTAGCAGGTTCAGTGGGTATTCCTGTAGGAAGCCCTGCATTGCGAGAAGAAGCTGCAGACACTATTCACCAAGCTTGCGAGTAAGTAAAACAAAAACCCCAAAACCTTCAAACTCTCAATCTGTGACTCCTACATCCGATATCTTGGGTTTAGGGTTCACCATCCTGTGATTTTGTGGTGATCTTCTTCTTGTGGAGTGGTAGTTCATTTTCCTTGGAGTTGAGAAGAACTGATCTTGATGGTTGTCATGTGATGAGATTAACTGACACTTGTTAAGTATGACAAACAATATGTGACAAACATCAAAGCTTGCCATGGACTAGAAATCAATGGATGTGTGAGAAAACATCAAAGCTTGTGCATGGACTAGAAACAATGGATGTTTGATGCACATTTGTAACTGGGTATTTTGTGGCTTTGATGGTGTGCATGGTGAAAGCAGATACATGTTGAGGAAGCATGCAGATGATACAACTTCCCTTAGTATGTTGGTCCGAGTGATTGGTGCAATTGGCAACTATGGTAAGAAATCGAAAACCCACCTAAATTTCGAGCCTTCTAACAACTGATGTGCAAAAGAGCTTTGTGGGTTGTTTGTTGAATGGAAACTACAGATGATCAGCTTGTTCAGCAATCAATGTACATGGTGTTTTTTATTGCAAAGGGAAAGCCAACTTTTTTTTTTCCTCCAGGAGTGTTGTTAGATGCTGTTTTTGCTGGTAATGCAAAAGAAAACCCTACCCATGTGGTTGTGTTTGTTCTTCAAAGAAAACCCTACCCATGTTTGCTTCATCACATTTGTGCTGAGCAGGAAGTGTGGAGTACAGTTGCTGGGGGCAGAACCGTCAGCTTCTGGAAGCAGATGCCAAATGCCTGATAGAACCACATATCAATTTCATCACCAATTGCGACACACGCAGACGACGCAGGTAGGTAGTTTTTTGCTGGAACACAAGACCCAAAACATCTGTGCTCAGAGTCTAGAATCAACAAGAACTAGGGGAAAAAATGCAAAAAAACCCATGTGACATATTGAATTGCAGCATTTCACAGATTGAATGTCTTATCTGATCATCATCATTTCATTCCAAATTGAATTTTTTTTCCTCTCTGTCTGATTGCAATTCTGGTTTTGGGTGGTGGTATTTCTATGCCCAAATTGTAAAGGCCCTTCTCAATCATCAGAGACAAGGTGGAGTTACATAACATTTGGCGCAGCAGTCAACAAGGAGGCTGGCATGGTCAGATTATGACTGCACCTCTGCACTTGGCCATTCTGTCACAGGATCTTTTGGATCTCTCCCTTCATAACTACCACAACGTTCGCTCGTAAAAATTCCCCACAAACCTTTTATCCTTTTTTACTTAAAAACCAAAATTGTTGGGTTTCAGTATGGAGCACCATCTGCACATATTAGGGTTTAGGGTTTATGCAAAACAGTTGTCTTCTTCTTTTGAGCAGCTCCAAAGATTTGCAGAAGATTTTGTGCAAATGCAGCTCTAATTGAGTGACTGTTATGTTTGGTTCCCGATTTGAGTACGTGGATGCAAAATACTAGATTTCCAAATCTGCAGAAGATGATGAAGAAGAAGAAGAGGATGGGTGATGTTGTATATTCTCATACTCATGTTTGGCTTTCTTGTGGCATTGGTTGTGAACCCCCAGACTTGCTGGAGAGAGACTCGAAATTATGTTGAAACAATACCCTTCGTTGGTGAAGAACTGTGTGCCAAAGCTCACCCAAAGCTTGCAAGTTGTGGCACCAACTGAGGAAGCCGCTTTCGGCGCTTGCAATATCCTCAAATCACGATCCCTCTTGCGTCATCTCATGCAGGTTGGTTGGTTGGTTGGTTATTTGGTTGTGTTTTCAGTAACATCCTTTTAAACTGCTACCCATCTCTTCAGTTTCATCTGCAGTTGGGTTTTTCTACAACAAAATTGTTTGTTTCTCCTCTTCCTTTCTTTTCTCTCTGGACTTTGTTAATGTCCAGTACTTTGTTTAGGGTTTAGCATGTCTACTATGCACTTTGTGTTCTCTGATGCATGGCAGCTTGGATTGGATTTTAGGAATTAGGGAATCTAATTCTTTTGGGTGACTACTGCAGGACTGGAACTCAATGTCATCTTTTCTTCTCGCTTTGCTTAGCAGGTTAGTAATTTCCATGTTTGCAGCTACAAGATGTTTTGTGATGTATGTAATGCTTTGCTTCCTGCAACCATTGTATGCAGAGTGTGTGCCTCCCTCCCTCCCTCCCTCCCTCCTTCCCAAGGAAATCAATCTCTTTGTGTCTGTGTATCAAGGTGTATAATACCAAGTTGGCACTGATTATTGGGATGCTTTTGTTCTTGGGGTCTGTGGAAAACAGTGCACATATTGAAACTGTGAAGACACAAAATGCCATCACTGAGGTTTGTGCTATCATTTCCCATCTTCTCCAATACCTTCTTGACACCATAAGATTTTCACCATAGTACACTCTCCTTGAATGTGCAATTTTGGAAGTGTTGTCAGACTGCATTTCACATCGTCACCCATTGGCTCTTATTGCTTGTCACTCACCAGGATTTACAAATCCCAGATTTAGCAAGTTCGTGGTGGTGTTGTAGTCAATAGTATTGAGAATTTTTTGTAAAAGATTACCAAACTGACATGTAGTGTTCTTGAACCTGTGGTATGATGATGATGGATGACGATGAGCCAGCTGTTTTTGTGGTTCAATTTCCTGTTTAAAGGAGTTCCTGTAGACACGCTTTTGAGCTCCAGTGGTGGCAACGGCAGAGAAGATTTAGATGGAATGACGTACAGCGCACTCATTGCTTACTTGAAGGAGAAAGTGGAGGCTACTGGAACAGGCACAGGCTCCTCTCATTGGCGGTGGGTAACAAGCACCTTCTCCCTGCCAACCAGAGATCTAAAAACACTTGGAAAAATATCAAGTTGCAGTTTCCTGAATCTTTGTTTTGTAATGGGTCCTTTGGTTGACCACTGTTCTTGCTATGAAAATATGTGCATTTACAGCTTCGCCCTCAGAAGAAGGATTCAGGGTTTAGTGTTTAGGGTTCCAACTTGGTTTCATGCCTAAGTTGTGGGTTGTTGCACCAGATATGTTCTTATGGCTCATGGAATGCTTCTGTTTTTAGCATTGCCAGCTCCTTCAACCCTGTGCAATGGTTTGGAAGATGCAAGAAGTATTGCATATAAGACACGACAAAGTATTGCTGGTATGGTTTTCATGGTACCCAAGAGTCAGTGGTTGTTTTTGTTTTGTTATTTTATTGACAAGTGAGGGATTTTGCCTCAGAGAAATACATGTTTCTGCCAAATCTCAGAGAATACACGTTGCCCACAAGATCTCAAAGAATTATGTGTTTCTCTGAGAAAGGAGGACAGCAAGCTTTCTAAGATTGTGATTTTTGTACTAAATCTTTGATTAGATTAAGATGCAATTTAGGGTTTAAGATCTGTGATTTGCATTGTGAGAGCAGTGGTGGGGGCTGTTGGTTTTTGTATGATTTTTGCAGGTGAATTTCTGAACAATCTGACAAGCGATTTACCAGCTCTACGTCTATTGTCAGTGCTCGCTCTCTTGTTTCTTGTGCCATCATCAGCTCTGAAACCACTTTGTAGCGGTATCTCTAAAGTGTCAGGAATGCACCTCACCACCCAGACACAAAACAACAAGAAGAACAACAATGATTGCTATTCAATGGAAAGCACCATATCGTCTGCATTCAAGAATCCGGGATTTGGGAAGAGGATTGTGAAACATCTGGCACTAGACCACAACTATGCTGAAGGACAAACATACCAGTCATCAAATCTGAATGATGTGGGTCTCACATCTCTCATGCCATCAACCAAGCGCGAATGGCCATACACCAGGACATGGGATTCCAACAGTGGAGGAGAGCAGTTTAATTATGCATATGCAAAGCTCTTCAAGTCTCTTGTCAGAGAATGTGGCTCCTTAGTGCTACAAGAATTAAGAACACCATTAGAGGAGGCGGCGAATGCTGTAGAAGATCGTAGCCAGCAATGCATAGCTGCTGAAATCATCAGTGGATTGTTACGCTCAGACATGCCTTGTGTGGTGGAAGCTTGGCATAGCTGGTTACGTCCTCTA
>Ga0209208_10009659_pt1 | contig 12644 bp, 15 predicted proteins | sample S1TSphfallax_3_FD_187694 | JGI IMG/M metagenome (GOLD analysis project Ga0209208, IMG submission 187694) | Host-associated microbial communities from peat moss isolated from Minnesota, USA - S1T2_Fd - Sphagnum fallax MG (SPAdes) (version 2) | ecosystem: Host-associated > Plants > Peat moss >...
TTGGGAGGTAGGTTTGTCTCTCTTGTTCAGCGAAACCCTAATTTTTTTCGTTTTGCCCGGTTAGTACTAATGCAATCGTCTGCAAGTTCTTTGCCGCTTGCTATACATAAGCTCCGGCTGTCTTTGTGTCATCCTTGTCTGTGCTCAGAAATGCTGTCCTCCGCTCTTCCTTGACGTGTGGGCATCTTAGACCTAGGAGCTCTTGCTGCAGATTTTTTAAAGAAACCCTAGCCAGGGAAGCTGGTAAAAGGTTCTGGTTCAGCAATCAGAGATCTGCGTTTTTACTATGTTTCAGTGATTGAATACCAATATTTGTCAAGTTTCAACGTAGTTCTCTTCTTACATCTATTTGATATTAATTGCACAATTGGGCACATTGCTGTTGTTTAAACAATCACAAATTAGGATACAGATGTGTGTGATAACAAGGTCTTCTATTGTTGCAAAGATTGAGGAGCAGAAGGTGTAGAAAAGGAGGAGGAAGAAGGCGAGGCACAATGATGATACGAGATGGTGACATTGAAGCCAAGGAGGCAGCAGTGCGGGAAGTAGCAAAGCTGTTGCCACTACCAGAGTCACTTGCCTCTATCACAACCATCAGAGCTGACTATGCCTTACGGCAGCAGGTTTCCATTTCTTTCATCTTATTTTCTTGGCTGAAGTGGTATTCATCTTGAAGGACATCATTAGCTGACCTAGCTTGCAATCAGATGGATGCTTAGGGCTTCACAAGAAAGTACAGCATTGAGAGTTCCACATGTAGAATGGCTGTTGTATGCCAGATATTACCCTAGAAGCAGTTGTAGTTGAAGGGAATAAATTCTTCATAATTTTGGGCAATGTAGAATGTTGTCTCCTCACTCTATGCTTGTTTCTGATCTCTACTCATGTAACCTGGAAATATGGAAGTGCATGTAAAGTGTCTGCAAGTACTGAGGGAATTTGTTGTGTTCATGCTTGGCAGCACAATGATGCACAACTCAGCACCAGTGTAATGACACAGGTTTTTCCCTGTTCAAATGCTATTGCTTGATCAACTTCTCTCCTTTGCCCTATCCATTCATCTGCCTCTATATTAGATAGCCAGGGTTGTGCAAAGTGCCAGTTGTGCCGGGGAGCATTTTGAATTAGCTGTGCTCATGCAGTCTGTGCCCATTCTGTCTTTGGTAATCAAAGGCCATTGTGGGATTTCAACAGGTGGAGCAGGCAAGGACTGGCATTGATGCACTTCAAGATTCCCAAATGAGGATAAATGATCTACATGAAAATTTTGAACTGATTGACAGGTACAGGGCTGCTGTTTCTCTACAATCCCATGACCATGTATTTTGTGACCCCATTCACTTTTGAAGCATTGTGAAATGACCTTGAGTGCATAACTCTGGGATGGTGTCACTGAGACAGGTTGTGTCGTGAATGCCAGACGCTGATTGAGCACCATGATCAAATCAAGCTGCTTAGCAATGCACGTAACAACTTGAATATGACTTTAAAGGTAAATCTTCAGCAATGCTCGTTTGGTATGATGGTGGATCTTAAGTTTTTGGAACCATGTTCACATACATCGCTTGCCCTCTTGTTTCATTTGCAGGATGTGGAAGGTATGATGTCCATATCTACAGAGGCTGCAGAAGCAAGGGCTTCTCTAGAAGATGAAAAGGAGCTGTTACACACCTTTGAGGTCAGTTATTGATTGGATCTCCAACATGTCTCATAGAGAAATTTGCAAGTGTATTGCTAGTTTCAGGAGGAAACGGTCAAAGTAACACTTTAAGCTGACAGATAAGGTGTAAGGTTCACTTGGTTGAGTTTCTGGTTTGGTCCTCCTCTTACTCTTTTCTGAGCCTTTGCACTTCTTGTAAGTTGTTTGTCCTTAGTTAGTTTTGTGAAGAAAGGTAGCTCACTTTGGCCACAGCTTAGAAATCGAACACTTTTGTATGACAGGCACTGACAGCCCTTGAGCAGAAGAGGCGGTTTGCTCTAGCTACTGTCTCGACAAGGAGGGAAGAAGCTGGCAAATTGGAGTGAGTGATCAATACATCTGTTTTGCTTTGTGGCGGTCAGAAAATTGGTAGATGTTACTTGGTTTTTTATGCTTCACCGATCATAAGAACCTCTTAAGTCCACACTGGTGAGGACAGTATCTTCTCAAGTAATGGTTGCCTAAAGCATGAAATCTGCTTGTTTCTGTATGTTACACTGATGGGTGGCCATGGTTGCAGGGAATATTTTGAAGATGTAAATAATACGAGGGTCAAATTTGAGCAGACTCTTTGGGGGCATATCCGCAACTTCTTCCAACTTGCAAAAGAAAGGTGCTTGTTGCAAATTTCCATTAATCCAGGCATTATCTTGATCCTTGTAACTCATGACAAAAGAGATGTTGCTTTTGTTGTAGACATGGCAAGTAAATGGCCAAGTCTAGGTTTGATCTTGGCTCTGCATGGATATCAATTCCAACAGAGTCCAACTGATATCTCTGTTTATGGCAATGTGCAGTCCCCAAACACTGGTCCGTGCCTTGAGGTACGGCAATGCGCAAGCTCTCTCTCTCTCTATCTGTTGAAAGAACTTTGATGAACAGCATTACTTTATTGCATTACCTTTACAAAGCATGAGCACAAGATGGCAAAAAGCAGAGATTGACAAAGAGTGTGGAGCCAGTACCATATGCACCTGGTTCTAATTGTGTGTCCCTCAATCATATTGTGCTAAGGTCAAGGAGTACACTTCTGTTTGTACCCATCTTCTTAAATAGCTTCATTTAGTCCTCATATTTGCTTCTTCCTGCATCTTGCTAGCCAGGCAAGCAGACATCTAATGAAGTTATGAAGCAAAAGACAAAATCACCATCCTCATCATGCTCTCTGATGGTATATGCATGACATCCTGTTGTATTTTCTTACATAAGAGGGACCCTGTTTGTGCTTTCAGAGTTGTGGAAATGCAGCAGGAACTACTGGACCAGCAACAGGCTGAAGAAGCTGCTGAAGCAGAAGGTGCAGGTCCCAAGTCCAACCTTCCAGCTCCCAGAGCCAGTCACAAGTGAGCTTCAGAACTTACAGTGCTTAAAGGCACCCCCCCCACACATTTCACAACTTTGTTTGGTGAAGTGACAAGTATGATGTAAATTTTGCAGGTCACAAAACCTTTCTCAACTTCATGATGAGCACCCTGGACAAGAATCTGGTGGAAGTGGGTACAAGAACCGCTGTTATGAAGAGCTCCGCAAGTCAGTGGAAGCAAGGTTCAATGTTTTGCTAACCAAGGTGAACCAATCTCTGATATGAGCTTTGCTTGAGTTGATGGGTTGGCTTCCTCTGTGTCTTTTCCTCAGAAATTTTATGATTGTAGCATAGTTTAGTTCATGCTTTTCCTTTGCGTGCCTGATTTTAAACTTAATAGAGTTGTGTTATGCAGCTAGTTGTGGAAGACCTCAAGGCAGCTTTGGAAGAAGCAACCATGGTGAGTTGATTAGTTACTTGAATTGCATGCATAACCTTCATCAGTGAGGCCATCTTTTTCCTGATTAATGTTTGTGTTCATTCTTTTGTTTCAATTCAGTCAGCTCATTCACCAAGTCTATTTGTCAAGCCAAATATTCTATTTGTCTTAGTTTATGTAGAAGTGTTGCTGGAGGCATGTGAGGCACAGGAAGATGGCTGTGGACCTATACAGCAGCCAGTATAATGGGCTGTACAGACAACACCCAAATGGTCAACATTCACAAGAAATAGGTGCCACAAGCTACTCTTTTACTTAGCAAATAGCATATCAGCATTCTAGCAGCATAGCTACCCACCCTTTTTAACACTGTCTGGTGTGGACATGATGTTGGGCCAGTGGTGGTATGCTTACATGAACACTACTGTCACACCACTTTGCCAGACATTGCAGTTAGTCACCCTTGGTACTGGGGGCCCTTCTAAGCATTCTCCTGTACAATGATGAGTTCTACAATCCAGTGGGTTCAAAGCTTATTAACAGCTCTGGAGGATTGACAAAGATAGTATTGGCATTGCAAGGAGATGTCAACACATAAAGAAACATACTGTGTGGGCACAAGATTCCTCCTCTGTGGCTCTCAACCACCCACAGATTTGTAGCTAAGTGATTGTGACTTGTGGCCTGTGTTTGAGGTATCAGATTGCGCAAGATCTGCCAGACATCTATGACTATGTTAGCCCCTGTTTTCCACCTCGGTAAAATTCCCCAAGTGGCTTCCTATTAACCTGCAGTAGTGCTTTTGTAGCTCTTTTCATGACTTCATTGTTTGTAGAATTGCTTGTATGAGTTCTGCAATCTCCCTCAGCACATCCTTACAGAGCAAACATGTCAAGTCCAGCAAGATCTTTTGTGTTCATGTGTTGATTGGATGGCTTTTGACTGGCAGGTATGAGGTTTTCCAATTTATGGTACAGCTCTACACAGAGCGGTTTACCCAGATGCTGAGGGGGCTAGGTGATAGAGCCAACGAACTAACAAACCTTGAAATTTTAAAGGTCAGATTGACTTTGGATCTGTGGGGATTGTCAAATTCTAACATTTATTGCTTGGTCAGTAATCACCAGGGAAGTTCAAATGGTAGTTTGCCAACAGTTACATAAAAGATTGGTTTTCTCATTGAAGTGGTTTCCTGCTTGGATATCCACCAGTAGAATATTGTGTCAGGAAGGGTTACTTTGTGTCACAGAATGTTTGCATGGGTGGAGAGTATTTCCATGTTTTGGATGCAACACTATTTGAATAGATTTATATTTTTCTTTGTTTGGAGCAGGTGACGGGGTGGGTGGTACAGTTCCAGGAACAGTTGCTAAACTTAGGTGTTGAAGACAGACTTGCTTCTGTTTGTGCTGAAAGTGGGGCCATGGATCCACTCATGGATGCTTATGTTGACCGCATGCAAGCAACCATGCAAGTAAATTACCTATATATGCCTTACTGAAACTTATATTGTATGGTCATGAGGCTTGGACGTCATCTGTGTCCTTGTTGCTGACATTCTTGTCAGTTGAAGGGATTGTCCTGTGACTGATAGCCCCCATTGCCATCAAGTCCTTTCATTGATTGGATAACTTCTAAACTCAGAGCTTTGAAGGTGCCGAAACACTTCGTCACTGATACTTCTCTAAACCTGTATGTATGCCCAGAAATGGTACACAAACATTCTTGAAGCTGACAACAAGAACCCACCAAAGAAAAGTGAGGATGGGCGACTTTGGACACCAGCAGGTGTGGACTTGTTTCGCATTCTCAATGAGCAAGTTCAGGTTGTACAAGAGAACAGCACTGATGTCATGCTGTACCGAATTGCTCTGGCTATTATTCAGGTGGGTTGAATCTAGTTTAGTCAAGATCACCTTCGCTTGTGTCTTCATAATCTTGAGTGGGAAGCTTTTCAAAGCCCAGATTGTCCTCAAAAGATTTGCTCTTGAAGTTCTGCACATTGTTTCTTTGTTCTGCTCCTCCTTTTTCTTTGGTTCATTATCGTTTTTATACAAGTGTTTCTTGTGTTGTATTCCTTTTTCTTCTTGTTTTCTTTGGTCATCTCATTGTATTGAGCTAGTTAGCATCATGAGTGAGTCTTCATATTATGCCATTCTCACAACAGAAACTTAGTGATTTAGTTCATGTATAATGCTAACCTCCACCCGCTGCCAGGAACTGATGAAGTCAGTAGGGATGTAATGGTAGCTTGTCACTACCATACATTTTCCTGTTGAGATTATTTCATGGATCACTGTTGTTCAAACCACTCCTTAGTCTTTTCTCTTATGTTTCAGGGTGGAGTCTCCTATTTCTTTTCCTTTTTCCGGTTCAAGATATTCTGTAGGATCTAAAACCTCTATAACCTTATTATTGGGTCACCTCTCAATTCTCTGTCAGGTTGACTAAGTTGTAGGTATGGAGAAGTTCTCAATACTTATCAAGATATTTCATGTATCTTCCTAGTATTAGGTGAGCAATTACCATAGCATAAACATGGTTTCTATGTTGTCTTGCAGGTGATGAATGAATTCCAAGCAGCAGAGCGGCACCAGCTCGAAGAACCTGCAGCGGACATTGGTTTGGAGCCATTGTGTGCAATGGTATGCACTTTCCCTGTGGAGTCCATGTCATTGGATTAGGTCACTTAGGATGTTTGAGGAGAAGATTACAAAAGTAGGTGCTATGAAATTGACTGTCAACATCTGTCTATGATATTTTGTTTTAGACAATCACCTTGGCACTTGGCATTGTCCAGATTGACCTAATGAGGTCTCAGATGAATTTTTCATGGATACTAATCTCTTCCTTCCAGTAAGAGGTCCTCATAATGTAGGATGGTGGGCGGTTATGGCAGGTGAATAACAATGTGAAATGCTATGAATTAGCCACAGAGTTGAGTGCAGGTGTTATGGAGGCACTTACTCCTAACTATGCTGAGCAGGTCTGGTTTCTGTCTTTGGCATTGACTGTACTTGGCAATGACTGTCTAGTTTGTAAGTACAAACTACAATTTAAGGGGCAATGTTGCAGGTGAATTTTGAAGACACATGCAAGGGTTTTTTGGAAGTTGGAAAGGTAAGCTTTGCTTGATCCAAAAGTTATCTTCTAGGTTCTGTTTGGATTTTCTGGGGACTCTTACTCTAACTTGTCTTTAAGATTGCATATTTGCCTCAGTCACTCCCCAGAACCCTTGTAAGATTGATGTTGTGTTTATCAATAAGACATGCCAGCTATGATATTTTGAAACTTGTATAGGCTTCATGTGTTGCAGTTGTGATGAGTAGTCTTGTGAGGTTTAGATGTTATTATAATTTGGTTAGCTTGTGCTGAGTACTCTTCATCTATTGTGGTACAGGAAGCAGTACAACAGACAGTAGAAGTGATTTTTGAGGATCCTGGTGTGAAGGAATTGATTTCAAAGCTTTACCAAAAAGGTGTGTAAATTGTTTTCAATTCTGAATTGGAGGAAAATGAATATGTCAAAGGTTCAGTAATGAGAAATGCTACATAAATGTACAACACTCTGGCTGGGCATAGTAAGCCATACCTCTATCACCAATAGATCTGTCATGCATAAAATAAGCAGTTACTTGCACCACATAGCATCCTAATTAGCCACATTTAAGGAAGAGATTGGTCACCTGTGGATAAGGATAAAAAATGTGTAACTTTGGTAGCTTGTGCTTGTTTAGCTGGTTGAACATATGAGGTCAGCTGATTTGTGGTCCTGTGGTCTTGGAACAAAACAGACTGGTATGAAGGCCTGGTGACAGAATACTTGGTAGCCACATTTGCAGATTATTTCGGGGATGTCAAACTGTAAGCTTGGACTCTCTGCTCTTTATATCTGGGGACACAGATCTTTTATCATTTCTTGCTTCATTTTAAAACAGGTTTCAGTATGTTTTAACCCTATTCCATTCCTTTTCTCATGAGTGAGGTGGGTCTCTTGTGGGAGACATAGGATATATTTGTCTGCTTTCCTTGCTACATTTAAATCATATGGTTAATTTTATTTGCACAGTGAATTATATTCATGTAAGTTTTTGAGTCCATGAATATAGTTTCATCATTGTGGTGCTCTTTTTATGTAGAAAAGTTTCAGCCACATGGCCAAATTTTCCATCATTAATTTCATTCACATGTGTTGATTTAATTCATGCTGATGTTCTTTCCAGGTTTTCTAATCAACATGTGAATGTCTCTTACAGGTATGTTGAAGAAAGATCCTTTAAAAGGTTTGCAGAGGCTTGTCTGGAAGACACTATTGTGATTTACATGGACCACCTTCTTATTCAGGTTTGGATCTTTCTCCTTCATGGAGATATTCAGACATTTTTTGGTTATCCTTGCTAGTTCTTGTAGTTTCATGGCAGTGATTATGAATGTGATGAATAACGTGTTGTTCTACTGACCCCATTGTTTCAAATGTCACGAGATGCTAAGTGAAGATGGAATATACTGGTGCAGAAAAACTATATCAAGCAGGAAACATTAGAGAGGCTTAAGGTGGACGAGGAGGTCCTTGGCGAGTTCTTTAGAGATATCATAAGTCCAGCTGTACGCCTTGTTAACCTTTTACCATTACATGGCTTTCTACACCCACTATTGGGAGCTAATGAAGTCAGTGAGCAGTAATAGCAGCCAGTAACTGCCATTCACAATGCAGTGATGGGATGATACCTTGTGAATGACAACACAAGGTTATGGCTGCAATTGTGCTTGCGGTATTTGTTTTGGTTTTGGCTGGAACAGACACAACATTTGTTTGGTTACTACACATTCTTGCTTTCTGTGCTATCATAGTAATATTCTTTCACCTTCCAAACGCAGGACTGAAGAGCAACTTTAGAGTGATGTAATGCAAGTTGTTTAGGAAGACATCAGGCTAATGACAGGTGTTTTGTGGAGGACAGAAAGTGGACAAGCGACTGCAAGCACTAGCTGAGATTCGAGAGCTTGCATCTGCAGAGAGCGTGGATGCTTTCACCCTTGCCTACACAAACCTTCTTCAGAGTCACCCTGACTGCCCTGTATGTGTTCAAATCATTCTCGTTTTCTGTTTCCCTTCAAATTTGTTGGTGGGATTGATTCCTCACTTGGCAATATGCTAGTTATAGCCTTCAAACTTTGTCACCTACTGTCCTTTGGGTAACATACTGTTCAGTCTTTTGCATCACATAGATTCCCTACAGGTTGTAAGTTTGTGGTTTGTTGCTAGAAACCTTAACCATGTTTTGGGTGCTTATTTCAGAAGTTTATTATGTTGTGGGAAGCATTGTTTAAAATGCAGTGATTACACAATCCAGCCATGAAAACTGTAAATAGCACAGTCTTCAAAAGGAAATGGTAGAATCAATGTATAGATGTCAGCAGTGACTGACATTATCTATTAGGAGATGTAGTCTAGAATTTCTGTCCTCTCTAGTTCTGGATATTCTAAATACTGCTGATGCATTCCTTGACACCTATTTTACTACAAGGTATAGATGAGGTCAGATGTACACTTATCATTCAACAAAAACAACTCGGTGGTGTTTGAAAATGCAGCCAGAAGTTGTTGAAAAATTAGTGGCTTTGCGCGAGGGCATACCTCGTAAGGATGCAAAAGAGGTATGTCATCTCACGAGTACACGTGCTATACTATCTGTGTTAAGTAGTCCTGGAGCAGCATTACATGCACCTGAACTCAGGATAGTGCTAGGCACCTTTTTCCATCTGAATGTTTCTGGTGTTGCTTGTGGAGCAGGTTGTTGCAGAATGCCAAGAAGTATATGCTGCTTCACTGCATAATGGAGATTTGCCAAAACCTGGTCTGGTGTTTAGTAGACTAACTTGCCTCCCTAAAACCAGGCTCAATAAGAAGGCACTATAATTTCTTTTATGTTCATTTTATCCCCCACCCAATTTCCTTTTTTTATTCAACTTAACATGGTGCAATGTCTCAAGCCTACAAGTTTTGGCTTCAGCTGTGGCAAGGCTCCATATCTTCAAATAGGGTTTGACTGAATGATTTGACCTGTCCTTCATAAAGGTTGCTACATGATCAATTCATGACACTTGTGTATTATGTATGCATATGAAGTTTCGAATCACTTCATTTACTTACTAGTTCTCATTGATCATAGCATGTAACTGTTCTGGCCTGGCCTACTTGTGATTAAAAAACCAAGTGACCTTAGTATAAAATAGTGTACAGCTTTTATTACAGAGAATTCACTTGTTACTAATTGGTGTCACCTTTGTTGGATGGCCACTTTAGTGCTTCAACACTGGTGTGACAAAAAAAGAGTTCCTTTTGGATACTCAACTGCTTTTAAACCCTAACCACATCCTTCAAGATCTCAATTTCTAGTATGAGTCTTGGTGGTGATGCCTTTTGCCCAACTCATGTTGCTTTTGGTATTCTTGGGTTTTTTTTTGGTCAGTTCTACCAAGTGGGAAAAGACTTTGCATCCCTGGAGGATTATTTTGGCTTGAATTGAGAACTAATTTGTGGGTGACTGCCAAAGACCAAGTTGTATGCTGAATGCCATTTTTTTGGTCAAATTCATTTTGCATTGAAATGATGTAAACTTTTATGTGATTCGATCATCTTTTATGATTTGTTTAAATCTGCCATAATTGGGTTCATAAAGGGCTTTTGGCAGATTGGGGCTGTTCCAAAGTCGTAGTGTCCCAAACATGAGAGCTTTCAGTAGATAGAGATTGTAACAAAGAAGATGCAGTGCCCAAACATGAGACCATCTTCCCATGCTTCTCAAACTCTTCCTTCAACCCTTCAACTGAACTTATCTTAGAACAACTGCAGGCATTCTGCATGAGAAATCCCCATTTTCACATACAACTACATCATTGTTCTTAATACTGCATCCCACAGGTCTCCAGCTCTGGTACAACAAAGAAAGAATGCATCATTGCATCCAAGAGGGTCCATGTTCTGAAGACGTCCTCCCCTCAGGTCTTCAGCTCTGCAGTAACAAAGAAAGAATCCAACATTGCATTCAACAAGCTCCACTCACCATAGCCTCAGTTGAGACTCATCATCAAATTAGAATGCTGGAGATATCTGATACTCCAAACTTTTGTACCATCCTTCAAAGTTACAGATGTAACAACCTTCTGCACATTTTTCCAAGCACTTGTCACATGTCCCTCAAGCTCAATAGCAGTGACATTGTCCTCAGCTCTGACTCTTATGTACAAATTGGTCGGTGATGCCACATATGTAGCCTGAGCAGCAGCTTATTTTGTGCAAAGAAATAGCCAATGTCAAACAGAAGGCAATCAGCTAGCAACTGACAAAAGGATCCCAGGGTCTGCCTTTGGTCTTTGGTACGTGTGATTGATCCTCTAAGACTCGTTCCTTCTTTTGATTGATTCCCTGTGCCTCACTTTTTATCTTTCTGTTCTCGTCCTCCTGTCACCAAAATGCTCCAGTGGCATCTGTTGTACCAAATGTCCTTCCTGGTGCTTCATTTTTGCTGGTTCTCTTGTACAAGTCTTGCTGGTTGTGGGGGGTCTTCTTGAAAGCAAGTGCATTCCTATAGTTTGCAGCAGCAGAAGCTGAATTAATTATGTGTTGAGAAATGTCAAATAATTTGTCATTTGTGCGGATGTTATCTGGGATTCCATGCACAATTTATTAAGGAGCAGAGAATGTATGTTGCTAGTACTGCTGAGATTGGTAGGACATAGGTTGATGAAGGTAGAGACTTCAAACATACTATTTAGCACTCTGAACCCACCTGTTTAGTAGAATAGTGGAATGGGTTGCTGTTGCCCATATGACAAGGGCTCACTTTCAATGAGTCTAGTGGACTTCAAAAGGGCCTTTTCTCATAAGATACCAAACCATGTACACTACCTTCCTGGGCAGCTCCCCTCTGGACTAATTATCACCCAGAAGAAAAAAAGTTGTAATTAATCATGATAATCTGGATAAATAATTATTTACCTGTGTTATCAAGTGACAAAACTAATTATAAACTCTGCCATCGAACAAAGTCCTAAAGATTTATGGGTAGAATTTTCTAGTAAATACCGAAGGCCCTCGGTAAAATATCTGCCTTGACAAAGGATGTCATTTTATGTGTAAAGTGCTTCTTCTCCTCTCAAATGAATCACTTTTTGTCCAGTTTCAAAAGCAAAATTCGACCAGATCTTTATGCTGGTTGGGTAATGGTGCATTCAAAACTTGACGTTCCGTCAGTGTTAAATGAAAATCTAGGTGGCATCCTACATGGCACCCAATGTTACATGGGCCATAGCTTAATGTTAAGTGAATGTCAGCTTAACATAAAATTTCATCGCAATTAGGTTTAAGTCCTAAATGGCTAGCATGGTGTTAGGGGACTCGACTTTAATTGTTAGTTTAACATAAAATTTTCATGATAAGTAAGTTAGGCTCAACTTTATAAATAAATTTTAATTTTAATTAGTTGTAAAATTCCATTTCTATACAAACCCCAATTTTAATTTGTTATAAAACTATGTACCTATGCAACCTCGAGGGGAGCGTGTATTGTGTACATGAAACCAAACCCAGTTCCAAACAGAGTTTAGAGGTTTTTTAATTTGAAAAAATTGTGCCAAAACCAAAATTGCAAGGTTTAAAATTTTTTAAACCCTTTTTTTAAATGTCAAAACCTGCACCTAGAGATTTTATTTATTTTAAATGTCAAAACTATGACCATAATTCACTTGAAAAGGGAAGAACTTGGTGACATTGATGTCATCCCATTTGGGTTAGTTTACTCCTTCAACTTTAATCAATTTAATTCCCCAACCCAGAGAGGGTTAAATTTTAATGAAACAATAACACCTCTACTATCCTTTGGTGTGAATCTAGTTCAGAGGGAAGAGAGTTTGAGGTAAAAATTTTGCTGCAACTTTGAACCAATGCGTGAGTGACAATTGGAGGCCAAGCTCTGTGCTCTAGGATATTCTTAAAAACATTAAACCATGTGAATGGTGATAGGGATGATGCACATTAGTATTGGGGGTGTACCATTTTTTAAATATTTGCCTTAGGGTAACACCTAATATATATATCCTACCCTTAGTAATCAAGCATACCACTAGCTTATTGGAGTCTAGGGATAGTTCTCTTTTTATTGTACCCTTATAGGGTCTAATATGCATTTTGAGTTTTG
>Ga0209208_10009660_pt1 | contig 12642 bp, 12 predicted proteins | sample S1TSphfallax_3_FD_187694 | JGI IMG/M metagenome (GOLD analysis project Ga0209208, IMG submission 187694) | Host-associated microbial communities from peat moss isolated from Minnesota, USA - S1T2_Fd - Sphagnum fallax MG (SPAdes) (version 2) | ecosystem: Host-associated > Plants > Peat moss >...
GGTCCAATTGGCAGGGCGAGACGGAGTCCTCCGGCGATCAACCGGCCCAGGACCTGATGGGCAAACAGATCTCTGAATGAGCGGACCGCGGCGAGGCCTGTTGCCCCATCGGCGCCTCGCCGGTGGCATGGCATGGGTGCTGTGCGCCGCGCTGTCCCCGGCGCGGGCGGCCGTCAACCTCACGGTCGAGCCCATGCACGGATTGATGGATGAGCCCTTCCATGTGCAGCTCCGCGGCGCGCCGCCGGGTTCCCGCGTCACCGTGAGTGCTGCCCGCCAGGATGCACAGGGTCATCCCTGGACGGCGGTGGGTGAATACTCGGTGGATGCCGGCGGCGGTGTCGATGTCGATGTGTCTCCCTCGTTGCGGGGCAGCTACACCGGCGCTGTCCCGCACGGCCTCTGGTGTTCAGCGCTACCGGCGCCCGTCGATGCGCTTGCCACCTATGTGGCGGAACTGCCGCAGCATGTCGAGACCGGGACTCTGCCCAATCTCGATGCGGCGGTCACCTACCCGGTGACAGTGACCACGGCCATCGACGGCAAGACCGTGGCGACGGTGACAGCGACCCGCGCCTACGGCATCGATGTGGGGCATGAGGCGGTCAGAACGCCGGACGGCGTGCGCGGCGTGTACTATTTCCCCCAAGGTGCGATGCATCGGACCTCGGTCGTGGTGATGGCCGGTTCCGGTGGCGGCATCCCCTCGCAACAGGCCGCTTTGTTGGCCAGTCGCGGCTATCCCTCCCTCGCACTCGGTCTTTTTGACTACGAGGACCTTCCACCTGCCTTGCTCGACATCCCCATCGAGCGCGTCAGGGACGGGGCTCGTTGGTTGAAGCGGCGCAGTGGAACCGCGGATGTTGCCGTGATGGGCACTTCCCGTGGTTCCGAGGCTGCGCTCCTCGCCGCCAGCTATTTCCCCGACGACATCGCCGCGGCCATCGTTTACGTGCCCTCCCACTTGAGTGTCGAGGCCGATGTGCAGCCCGGCGTGCCGTGGTACGTACAAAAGACGGGCCGCTCCGCCTGGACGATCGGCGGCACACCGCTGCCGGCCATCATTTTTACCGATGCCGACGAGGCGGCCTCGGAGGCCGTTGCGCAGACACAAGGCAGGCATTGGCCCGGCTATGTGGGCACACCGTACTACCTGCCCATCTGGAACGATCCGGCGATGTCCGAGCGCTACGGTATTCCGGTGGAGCGGATGAGCGGGCCGGTACTCGCGCTCGCCGCCGGCGCCGACGAAATGTGGCCCTCTTTCATCGGCGCAGTGCAAATCCAGCGTCGTCTCGCGGTTCACGGTAAGGCCGATGCGGCTGAAGTCCATATTTATCCAGGCGCCGGGCACTTGATCTCGCGCCTCGGCGTGGGCAATGAACTGTCGAGCGGACTCTACCATCCGGTGGCCAAGGCGTTCATGGCAGTGGGCGGTCTTCCCAATGCGAACTGCGAAGCCTCCTACGCGGCCTGGAATGCTGTCCTCGAGTTCCTGCGCGTGAAAGTCGGGCGCCAAGACCCGAGAGATTCGCATGATGGGCATTGATCGCTTTGGAGTGCCCGTCACCTCAGCCGCGCCGGCCGTGATCGCCGATTACGATGCCGCATTGACGAATACGCTGACCTTTCAAGGGGCTCCCTTGGATGACCTCGACCGGGTCGTGGCGGCGGAGCCTCGCTTCTTGATGGCGCACTTGCTCAAGGCCATGCTTCTCGGGATGAGCACCGATAAGGCGCTGCTTCCCGATACGGAGGCCGCTCTCGGCCGCGCCGATGATCTTGCATGCGCAGCGGGCGAGCGGGAGAGACGGCATGTGCGAGCCATTCAAGCCTGGTTGGCCGGACGATTCGCAGACGCTGCCGAACACTGGGAGTCGATTCTCGTGGATCAGCCGAATGACGCGCTCGCGTTATTTGCAGCGCATCAGGGCGATTTCCTGCTCGGACGGAGCAGCGAACTGCGGGACCGGGTCGCCCGGCGCCTGGCCGATGTGGACCGGGGATCGGCGCTCGAGGGCTATTATCTGGGTATGTACGCCTTCGGGCTGGAGGAGATGGGTGCCTACGACGCGGCACTCGAGGCAGGGCAGCGGGCGGTGGCCGGTGATCCGAACGATGCATGGGCGATCCATGCGGTTGCTCATGTGCATGAAATGACGAACGAGGTCGACGCGGGTGAACAGTGGTTGGCCGCGCAGGCGCGGGGCTGCTCCGGGAGCACCTTGGCGGTTCACCTCGCCTGGCATCGTGCTCTCTACCACTATGACGAGCGACGCTGGGAGCGGGTGCTCGAGCAGTATGACGGCAAGGTGCGGCGGCCGGCGCCTTGCGCCGTCATGGAATTATTGGATGCCACATCGCTTCTCTGGCGACTCGCATTGCAGGATGTCGACGTGGGGGATCGCTGGCAGCCATTGGCGGAGGCGTGGGAGGCGCGCATCGATGACGCCTGGTATGCGTTCAACGACATGCACGCGATGATGGCATTCGCCGGCGCGGGGCGCGGCGACCTGGCCGGGCGTTTGATTGCCGTACTGTCCGCGACGGCGCGGATGGACGGCGAGAATGCTGCGGTCACGCGCGCCATCGGCTTGCCGGTGGTCAAAGCCTTTCTCGCCTATTCGGAGAAACGCTATGCAGAGGCAGCGGCGCTGCTCTCGCCCGTGCGGGATCGGGCGGTGAGTTCCGGCGGGTCGCACGCACAGCGGGATGTGCTCGCGCTCACGCTGGCATCGGCAGCGGAGAAGGCCGGCAACGGCGCCCATGCGAGGGCCTTGCTCAATGAGCGGCTGGCGCTGCGCCCCCGCTCCTCACTCAATCAACAATGGATGTCCCGGATACGCGCATCAACGTGAAGCCAGCGCGTCCATGTCGGCCTGCATGCGCTCTTTGTATTCGTCGGACCAGTGAGCGCCGGGCTTCGATTTGGTGTTCTGCTGTTGCGGCCGCTGGACAGGTTCAGGCTTGCGTTCAGGCGGCGCTTTGCGGACCCCGGCCTTCAACTTGAGTGTGACGCGGGTGGTTGGAGGGGTCGATGAGTTTGAGTCGCTCATGCGGGCGTTTCTGTCTCCGATTAGATTATGGTGCGTTTGAATTGTAGCTCATGCGCTGACCGACATACAAAATCGACTTCGCGACCTCACGTAGGCGCTTGATGACGCCTACCGATGTGTGGTGGTCACGCCGACCGGCGCCGTACCCGATGTCGTCAGTCCCGGCGTTGCAGTCGGCACGGTCAGGAGCGTGAGCGCACCATTCGCGCCGATGCTGAACATCGACAGCGTGGTTGCCGGGTCGAGGGTGACCCCCGCTCCGGTGACGGTGCCACGATCCGCCACATACACGTACTGGCTGGTGGGATCGACCACGATCGACGAGGGGCCGACTCCTTGAGTGGCCACGGCGGCGCCAATTGACGTGAGCACGCCTGTCGTTGCATCGATGCTGTACTGGGACACCGTCGCATCGGTGTCATTGGTCACGTACAGGTACTTGCCGGTGGGATCGATGGCGATGCCGGTGGGCGCGAGCCCGGTCTTGATGCTCGAGGTCGACAGCGGGGTGAGGCCGCCGCCCGTCGTCACCCGGTATTCGGAGACGGTGTTGTCCGCGGAGTTGGTGACGTAAACGTAGTTGGGCGAGCCGTTGGTGCCGAGCACCGGGTCGAACGCGATGGCCGTCGGCTTGGCACCAGCGGCCACCGTGGGGTTGGCGAGCGGTGTGAGCGCGCCGCCCGTGCCGATGGCCCACTGGCTGACGTTGTTCGAACCGTAATTGACCACGTAGACATAGGAGTTGGTCGGGTCCACGGCGAGGGCAGCCGGGTTGGACGTGCCGGTCGGTGGCCCGACGGTTGCAGCGGGAGTCAGCGGTGACAAGGCACCGCCCGCTCCGATCCGATATTGGGACACCGTTCCATCACCGTAGTTGGCGACGTAGGCGTAGTCCGTGGCGGGCAAACCGGCACCGGCGGCAATCGTCGCAATCGCCAGCGACTGCGGACCGGTGCCCGACGGGACCGTGGGCTGAGTCATGGGTGTGAGCTGGCCGGTTGCGCCGATGGTGTACTGCGACACGGTGCCCATATTGGGCGACTCCGTCGCATAGTCGGTTACGTAGACATACGAAGACGTCGGATCGACCGTCACGCCGAACGGCTGAACCCCCGTCACGACGGTGGCCGGAGTCAACGGTACCAACTCGCCGCCGCTGCCCACCGAGAATTGCGCAAGGGTCGAAGCGCCGGCGGTGGCCGGCCCGAAATTGACCGAATAGACGTATTCGTAGGGCGCGACGGTCAATGTGACCGCCGGTGAGGTGATGCTGCCGGAGGTGGCGGTGACCGGGCCCGAGCCGACCGTAGTGCCGGCGGTGGCGACGCCCGCAGGACTGATGGTGGCGACCGACGGCGGCGTCCAGGTCACGGAGCTGGAAATATTCTGCGTCGCGCCGCCGGCGTAGCTGCCGGTGGCCATCAACTGCTCGGTGTTGCCTTCGATGAGGGTGGGAGCCGCCGGCGTGATGGTAATGGCGGTCAGTGCGCCCAGCGTCACGGTCAGGGTCGCGGTGCCCGAGATCGAGCCCGAGGCGGCGGTAATCACGGTGGTGCCCGGCAGCAGCGCGCTCGCGACCCCGGTGGCGCTGATGGTGGCCACCGTCGGGGTGCCCGAAGTCCAAGTGAGGTTAGGAAGCGTCGCCGCCGTGCTGCCATCGGTGTTGGTGCCGCTGGCGGTAAATGTCGTCGTGGTGCCCCCGGCAATGCTCTTCGTGGCCGGCGTCACGGTGATCGATTTGAGCACGGGTGCCGTGACGGTGAGCGCGGCCGTGCCCGAGACGCCGCTCAAGCTCGCGGTGATGGTCGAGGTTCCCGTGGCCACGGCGGTGGCCAGTCCCGCCGTGCTGATGGTCGCGGTCGCCGTGGTGCCCGAAGTCCAGGTAACGCTCGACGTGATGACCTTCGTCGAGCTGTCGCTGTACGTGCCGGTGGCCGTGAACTGCGCCGTGGTGCCGGCGGCGATACTGTCGGTCGCCGGTGTGACCGCAATCGAACTCAAGGTCGGAGGGGGAGGGGGGGTGCTCCCGCTATCCGAGCCGCCGCCGCCGCAGGCGGCGAGACAGAGCATGAGCGCGCCCAGTGCCCCATGGGCCAACGATGAACGGCGCGCCACACGAAGAACAATCGATGAGATCATTTCAATCGATGAAATCATTGGATACATCCCAGCCAGAAGTTGTTTAAATCACAGGAATCGGGCGGATCAACACTCGATTCCGGCCGCGATGATGGCGTGGACGGCTGGCATAAACAAGGAAATAGTACTCAAAATTTCGCCGGGGAGGCACGCGTGGAACAACCGCGCGTCCTGGTAAAAATTACAATCGGCGGCGACGCGGCAGCCTTCAGACCCACTCCGCCCGGCGAGTGCAGGCGAAGCCGACGTTGTGTTTCGACGGCCATCCTTGCAAGGACTCGATCACCGCCAAGATCTCCTGGAAGTCCCGACGAGTATTGTCGGCGTAGGTCATGATGAAGCGTATGCGGCGCGCCGAATCGATCACGAAGAGCGAGCGCAGCGGGACGGCCGCACCATCGGCGGGGTCGATGAGGCCATAGAGGGTGCTCACTCGACGATCGACGTCCGCGACGATGGGAAAATTGAAGCGCAAGGACTGCGACTCCACCGCATCCGTCGACAACGCGATCAATTGAACGCCGCGCTTGGCAAAATCGATGGATATCTTGGCGGTGAGGCCGACCGGCGTGCGGTAATGAGGTTTGAAGTCGCCTGGCGCCGAGAATAGCACCGCCCATCGATCGTCCAGCCACTCGTGAAAACGGATCGTCCCCAGGTTTGTCTCTTGCTCAAAATCGGGGGCGAGATCACCGAGCCTAAGCTTAGTCATGAGGATTCCTGCCTTGCACGCCAAGTTAACGAGCGCAGTACCATAGCTCTGAGGCTCGCGGTCAGGCAAAGAAGCGATTTGCACAAGCTCATGCCTGGCGGTGCTGCCCCTCGGGTTCCTGACGATGCCGCCGCGCTCCGGCGGCCGCCGGATGCGCGCTCAGAGCGGGGCGATGTGCGCCCCGGCGAGCGCCTTTGCGGCGGCATCGCTCAAGGTTTCGAGCACTTCCTCACGATAGATCGCCACGTCGTCGGGCGCATCGATGCGTATGCGCACGCGGTCGCCGCGTACCTGGAGCACCGTCAACGTGACTTCGCCGATCCGAAACGATTTCTGAACGCTGCAACGAAACACCAACATCGGCCGCCTGCCTCCTCGATGGGGTTGCCCGAAGCCACTATAGCGTTCAACACGCTCTGCCACGTTTAGGTTGAATGAATTTTTGTAAGTTCCCGCGTGAAGCGGCTTCGATCAATGCTCGGGACAGATCGGCGTCGCCTTGGTGAGCCGGCCCGCGCCGCGGGTGGACAGCGAAAAGATGGCAGGAATGACCCCGGGCAGGATGAAGATCAAACCGGGCGCGGAGAACAGCAGCGCCGCCGGCCAGTGCCAGCCCCAGAGCTGCATCGCGCCAAAGAAGGCGCCGACGGTCACCGGCAGGGTGAATCGCAGGAGTACCGCGGCGCACAGCGCCACGACCGCCCACAGTGTTCCCAGGCCATGCGATATGCCGGCATAGGCGGCCGCCATCTGTGCGGTGGCGAACAGGAAGAAAAGACAGAGTGCGAGGATGCCGATGACATATTTCATTGCTGTGACCTTGCGGTTGACCGCTCGAACGAAGGCAATTATCAGACGACTGTGCTGCGCCCGCCGCGACCTGGGTCTCGCGGAGCGCCGGCGGACTGCGACCCACGTGGCGTCACGTGCCTGCTTTGCCAAATGCCCACCGGGCGCCTAAGGCGGCTATGCCCAAAGACACGGCGATGCCCCAGGACACTTCCAAGAACCTGAACAACGCGACTTTCCATATCGCCTCGTGTTGTGGAATCAGCACGATCACCGAGACGGCCACCCCGGCCAACCGGCCCGCATTGCTCACCCTCGCGACCGCACAGATCAGCACCGACAGCGCCACGGCCATGGCATAGACCCAGGGATGTTGGTCCCAGATGCTCGCACACCCCCACGCGATCAACCCGCCTATGGCAGTGCCGACAAACCGATCACGCCCCGAAAACTCGGTCTGCTGCAATTCGGACTGCATGACGACGATGGCCGAAATCGCCGCCCAGTAACCCTCCTGCAACCCGAACAGCGAACTCGTGTCATAACTGATCCAGGCCGCCGTCGCGGTGAGGAGCGCCTGGCGCGCACCGACGGTGGCCCGCGTCCGGAGCGACTTCTCTGGATCAGAGCCCACCGTTCTTCGCGATGGTCAGGCCGATTCCCGACCAATCGATATCCTCGCCCTCCACCGCAATGGTCTGCAGCAGGTGATCGCGTAAAACCCCGAGCAACGGCATGGGGACCCGCAACGCGTCGGCGGATTGACCGGCAAGACGCATGTCTTTCAATCCCAGCGGGGCGGCAAAGCCGGCGGGCTTGAATCGACCATCGACCAAGGCTTTCCCATAGTTGCGGAACACCGGCGCATCGAAGAGACTCCCCGTCATCACCTCGAGCAGCTGTGCTCGGGGCACTCCGCCTTTTTCAGCGAGAGTCATGGCCTCCGCCAGGGATTCAATGGCCGACAAGATCATGAAATTGCCGCACAGCTTGACCAGATTGGCGGCTGAGGGCTGCTGACCCACCGGGAAAACCCGCTGGCCGATCGCCTCGAACAAGGGAGCCGCCAATCGCAAATCAGCCGGGTCGCCGGCCGCCACGATGTAGAGTTTGCCTGCGGCCGCCGCCTCCGGCCGCCCGAATACCGGTGCGCAGAGGAAGCGCTGACCGCGGGCATGATGCTCCGCCGTTTGCCGCTCTGCCGTCGCCACCGAGATGGTGCTCATGGAAATATGCAAGGCGCCCTTCGCAAGACCGGCCCCGAGACCGTTCTCTCCCGCCACGACCGAGTCGAGCGCCGCATCGTCCGCGAGCATGCTGAAGACCACGGATTTGCCGGCCGCGGCGGTGCGGGGGAGGTCGGCCAGGACCGCGCCGGCCTCCACCAAGGAACGGGCCTTGCGCTCAGAACGATTCCACACGGCGACTTGATGGCCCGATTTGAGCAAATTGGCAGCGATCGCGGCGCCCATCTGGCCGAGACCGATAAATCCGATGTCCATGCCGATAGCCTCTTAGATTGGGGACTCAGCCGCTTAGTTTTACATCGTTGAGCGGGGCAAATGCACCGCCTCGATAGCACCCGGGTGTCAGACACAACGGTGTTTGCCGTAGGATTCCGCCGATAGCCCCCCCTCTTGCGTCGCTCGCCCAGCGCGTTACGAGCGCGTTAGCTTGGTTCCTAAAACCGACTGACAATGCGAATATACTGAGCGATGAGGGAAACGCATGAGCCACGGACGCCCGGCGCGGTCGCCGTGCTCCAAACCAAGCACCGGCTGTTGTCGTGGTTCCTGGAGCGCGCCTTGCCGGTCTGGGATGCGAATGGAATCGACCGCCGGTCCGGCGGCTACTTCGAGACCCTTGAGCCGTCGAGTGGGGCCGGCGGCTTTGTGGCCTCCGGGCGGGTGCGCCGCGGCCGCGTGGTTGCCCGGCAGATCTATGTGTTCGATGTCGCCCGTCGTTATGGGTGGCGATCGGCGGACGGGGATGGCGCCGTCCACGGCGCCCAGTTTTTGTTCTCCCGACTGTATGCCGGCGGGGGTGCGTTTCACACCGACCTTGACTTAGAATCGCTGCAGCCGTTGGCACCCTTCAGCCTGTACGAACAGGCCTTCTATCTCTTTGCGCTGGCCCGTCTGCGGGCGGCCCACTGGGATGTCGAGCGCGTCGACGAGGCTGCGCTCGGGTGCCTGAACCGCCTGCGCTCGAGCTTCGGCAGGGCGGGGGGCGGTTTCGAGGAATCGAGCCCGCCCAGTTTGCCGCTCAAGTCCAATCCGCACATGCACTTGCTGGAGGCTGCGCTCGAGTGGCTTGAAGTGGATGCCGCGCCCGGTTGGGTGCTGCTCGCCCGGGAGCTTGTAAGGCTCTGTCTGACCCGATTTAGCGATGCATCGAACGGTGCAATCCGTGAATACTTTAATTTCGACTGGGCGCCGGCGGACGGCGAGGCGGGCCGGGTGGTCGAGCCCGGTCATCAATTCGAGTGGGCATGGCTGCTGATGCGATGGGCAAGGTCTGTGCACAGCACCGAGGCGGAGCGACTCGACTGTGTGAGTGCGGCCGAGCGGTTGGTGCACATCGGCGAGACCTGGGGTGTCGATCCCCGGCGTCGCGTGGCAATCAACGAGATTTGGGATGATATGACACAGAAGGATGCTTCGGCCAAGCTCTGGCCGCAGACGGAGCGTGTCAAAGCAAGGTGCGCCATGCTCGATTGTGCGGACACGCCAGCGCGGTTCGAAGACGCCTGCGCTGGAATCGTGATCGCCGCGGAGGGCTTACTGCAGTATCTTCGTACCGACGTGCCGGGTCTTTGGTATGAAATATGTGATGGCGATGGCGCATTCGTCGCAGGACCCAGCAAGGCCAGCAGTTTCTATCACGTGGTGTGCGCGATCGACGAGCTGTGTAAAACCTCGAGCGGACCCTTGATGAGTATGCTGTACTCGCGGCCGGCCGATTCCCCGGATGCATCCTGGTAACCCTATTTCATGACTGTTACTGATAAATTCACCGGCGTTCGCGTCCTGTGCATCGGTGACGTCATGCTCGACCGGTTCGTGTCCGGCTCGGTCAAACGCATCTCGCCCGAGAGTCCGGTGCCCGTGCTGTCGATTGCCGGCACCCAAAGTTTCCCCGGCGGCGCAGCGAACGTGGCGCGTAACATTGCGTCCTTGGGCGGCCAGTGCACCCTCGTGAGTGTGGTGGGCCAGGATCCGGTGGCGCGCGAGCTCGAGGCGACGATGGCGCAGATCGGTGCCGTGACGTGCGCGTTTTGCGTCGATCCCAAGCGGCCCACCAGCGAGAAGATCCGTTTCGTCGCTCATGGGCAGCACATGCTGCGGGCGGATGCCGAAGTCACATCGGCCATCGATGCAGCGACCGCCGAGGCCGTGATCGCCACGGTGGGCCGGCTCGCTGCCGCGCACGATGTGATCGTGATTTCCGATTATGCCAAAGGGATGCTGACCGACGGCGTGGTGAGCGCCTGTATTGCGGTGGCCATCAAGCACCAGCTGCCGGTGGTGGTCGATCCGAAGTCGGTGGATTTGCAGCGATACGCCGGTGCCTCGGTCATCACCCCGAACAGCAAAGAAGTGCTGGATGCGACCGGCATCGACCCTACCGACGATGACGCGCTGGCCGAGGCAGCGGGGGCATCGCTGCTGGCAAAAGCTGCGGTCGGAGCAGTACTCGTCACCCGCGCCCACCGCGGCATGACATTGGTGACGGCCGGCCGCCCGGCCTTGCACGTGGAGGCGAGCGCCCGCGAAGTATTCGATGTGGTCGGTGCCGGTGACACGGTAATCGCCACCTTGTCGTTGGCGCTTGGCGCCAAGCTCGACTTGGCGGAAGGTGCGCGATTGGCGAATTTCGCCGCCGGGGTGGTGGTGGGCAAGCACGGAACCGCCACGGTCACCCAGACGGAGCTCGCCGATGAAATGCTGCGGCTCTCCCACGGCAGCCTCGCAGGCCTCGAGAACAAGATCATGTCCCGCCGCGACGCCGTGGAGCTCGTGCGGACCTGGCGGAAGAACGGGTTCAAAGTGGGATTCACCAACGGCTGTTTCGACATCCTCCATGTCGGACACCTGGCCATCCTGTCTTTCTCGCGGCAACACTCGGGCCGGTTGATCGTCGCAGTCAACAGCGACGCATCGGTGCGGCGCCTGAAGCAAGCGGGGCGCCCCATCAATTGCCAGGCCGATCGCGCCATGGTGCTGGCGGCGCTGGCGACGGTCGATGCCGTGGTCATTTTCGAGGAGGACACGCCTCTCGAACTGATCCAGGAATTGAACCCAGACGTGCTCATCAAGGGCGCCGACTATACTGTCGAGCAAATCGTGGGTGCCCGGCATGTGATGGCCCAGGGGGGCAGGGTGTTGCGCTGTGAGCTGATTCCCGGAAAGAGCACGACCCGGGTGGTGGAAGTTCTGCAGGCCCAAAGGGAGCGGGCGTAGGCGTCTATGGTCCAATCGAGCTCGGATCCGCAGCGCATCGTCATCTATCGCCTTGGCAGCTTGGGCGACACGGTGGTGGCATTACCGTGTTTTCACAAGATTGCTCAGGCCTGGCCGAAAGCCGAGCGCATCGTACTCACCAATTTCCCCGTCAGTTCACAGGCCGCGCCGCTGGAAGTGATCTTGCGTGAGAGCGGGCTCATCGATTCGGCCATTGCCTATCCGGTGGGAACCCGCTCCTTCCGTGAGCTGTGGAGGTTGGCGCGCGATCTGCGGCGGCTCGAGGCCGATATATTGGTCTATTTGACGCCGGCGCGCGGACGCTTCAATGCCTTTCGCGATTGGGTGTTTTTCAAGCTCTGCGGCTTCAGGGACATCGTCGGCGCGCCGCTCACGGAAGATTTGCAGCAGTGTCGGCGCCTGGGCGGGGAGGTTGGCTCGAACAGCATCCTCGAGGAGCGCGAATGCGAGAGACTCGCACGCTGTCTCGGTGTGCTGGGCCCGATCGACCTGGACGATCCCCAGATGTGGGATTTGCGCCTCTCGGAACGCGAATTGCGCACCGGCGCCGCCGTGTTGGGTCCGCTCAGTTACACGCCATTCTTTGCGATCAACATGGGCGGCAAGGCGAAGGAGAAGGACTGGGGGGAGGAGAATTGGCGCACGTTGCTCGCGAGCCTCGATGCGGCCTACCGCGGGATGGGGTTGTTGGTCGTCGGATCGGCTGCGGATTCGGAGCGCGCCCGCCGCGTGACGGAGGTGTGGGACGGGCCGGTGGTCGATGCCTGCGGGGATTTGAGTCCCCGCGAGAGCGCCGCTGCGATGCGCCGGGCATTGCTGTTCATTGGCCACGATTCCGGGCCCCTCCATCTTGCCGCCGCTGTGGGCGTACCCTGCGTGGGACTGTTCGGGAATTTCAATCAGCCGAATCGCTGGCATCCCCGCGGCACCTGTCATCGCATCATCCACCGGATGAGCGGTTTGCAGGCGATCGGTGTGCCTGAGGTGCAGGATGCCGTGGCGGATCTGTTCCCCCGGCGCCAGGAATATGCCTGAGACCCTGCGCCGGGCCCCGGTCTTTCTGGATCGCGATGGCACCCTCATCGTTGAAAAGCATTACCTTCGCGATCCGGCTGCGGTGTGCCTGGAGCGGGGTGTGGCCGCCGGGCTCGAGCTGCTGGCCGGCCTCGGCCATCCTCTGGTCGTCGTCTCCAATCAGTCGGGTATCGGCCGGGGCCTCCTCGAGACCCGCGATGCGGAGCGCGTCAACGACCGGGTGGCGGAGCTCCTCAAGGAGCAGGGCGTGCGAATCGCCGGCTGGTATCTGTGCCCGCACGCGCCCGACACGGGCTGTGACTGCCGCAAGCCCAAGTCCGGCATGGCGCTCGCGGCGGCTCGCGAGCTCGGTTTGAGCCTCGCCGGAAGTTACGTCATCGGCGACAAACGGTCCGACCTGGAATTGGCCGATGCGATCGGCGGTACG
>Ga0209208_10009661_pt1 | contig 12642 bp, 4 predicted proteins | sample S1TSphfallax_3_FD_187694 | JGI IMG/M metagenome (GOLD analysis project Ga0209208, IMG submission 187694) | Host-associated microbial communities from peat moss isolated from Minnesota, USA - S1T2_Fd - Sphagnum fallax MG (SPAdes) (version 2) | ecosystem: Host-associated > Plants > Peat moss >...
TTTTCTACTAGTGTTATCCCTATAAATCATTTTTATAAATAATTATAAATGATTATTTTTATTAAATCTAAGTTACACTAAATAATTATTGTTATAACATAAATTTGTATATTGTCTAATTTATATTTTTATATTAGAAGAAATTAATTAATGTAATTGATGTGACATTACTTTAAAATCATTGCAATTACTTCAGATAAGAATTAATTATTATGTGCATAATTTTTTTCTAATTGAACATAATTATTCACACTATGTAATTTATAATTTCAAACCTGAATTAAAAATTTGGGAAAATTATAGTGTAGTTAAAATAATAATTTTACTGATTTTAATTTCACAATTTATATAATAATAATAATAATAATTTTGTGATTCATCGTCTATGATAAATATTTTACAATAATTATGAAAATTAATGTTATGTTTAACAAATTATTGTATTTATAGTTAACAATTATCAAGAGAAAAAAATTACTTGACCTATAATAATTCTTACAAAAATAAATGTAATTATACAATAAGTAATCTAATTAGTTGAATAATAATTTTTAAAAAATTCGTGTAAGAATTTACTTTATAATGACAATTGTTAATTCATAACTTATAATTTTAACAAAAATATTTAAAGATTTTAATCTTTAAATTAGAGTCGTTAAATTATTTTACATTAATTATATTATATATAATTCAATCAGATTCTAAAAAAAATAAAATATTTTAATATATTTTAGTTATTTAATTATTTATGAGTTATGTATTAATAAGTTGTGAGTAACTAGATAGTTAGTTTGTTAAATATTAGGAAATTATTGCTTAAATAAGTAATTGATAATGAATATTGAATATTTGTAATGTATACTTTATAATTTAAATATATGTAAATTTAATCATTATTAATTAAATGATTATCTAATTATCTAGTATTTGAATTGTTTTTAATCTAAAAACTAAGAAAGTAAGGCATGAAGAAAGTTTTGAAATTACAACTTAGTTTGTGAAGAAGTTGCTACTTCAAAACTTATCCCATATTGTTTGTTTTTCATTCCCAATTTGAACATTATATAAACAAAAGGGTGTGGTCATCCAATTCCACATTAAAAAATTTGTGCACATGGGATGAGGCAATCAAAAGGCTCGACCCAAAACAAAAAAACAAATTATGCACATTTAAAAAGTACTTAGCTTCCCAATCTATTTATCTACCTAGCTAGGTAGGTACCTAATTTGACCTACCCACCTAGGTTGACCTATGTACGTACTTACCTAAATACCTACCTATATGAATAAGTATTTAACTTAGGAAAATAGAACCTACCTACCTATTTTTTTACCTAAGTAGGTAGGTTGGTATGTAGCCTTGGTTTATAGGCACCTATTTATGTACCTACCTAGTTACCTACCAATTTAATATTTTTATTTTTATTAAAAAAATTTAATGCCACATGGCATACTCACATTGGGCCACGTGTCATAATATAATATCATCAAAGTATTTGAATTGAACGTTCTAGATTATTTCAAAATAATAATAATATAAATAATCAAATATTAAGACACGTGGCAGCACATCATTTGCCCTCAATTTTGACCAAAATAGTTGCATCTTAATCGCATGTGACAATACGTATACAATGAAATCAAAGGATGAAATGTATTTGTTGACTTTTTTTTCATGGAGAATTTACTATTAAATGTAGTACTTCTTAATCCTTTTGTTGGAATTGCATATATGTGATAGGGTTCTCCAAATCAAAATAATATTTTGTTGGACTATTATATCATTCCTATGTGCATTGATTTCACAACATGGTCTTAGATTGGGATATGAACCATCATCTTTAACAAAATTTTAATGAAAATTGTTTTCCAAATTTTCACCATGATCTATGAAACTTGATAAGTATTAGAAATTGTCAAACTATGATAGTTTTTTGTGTACACTATAGTTTGCAACACCCAATTCTTATTAAAGGTTTTTGGACATGTCTAAGAAGCACAATAAGAAATCTTGTCATTTTTCACTACCTAAATTCATTAGGTTTTTAGTGAAATAGGACAAAATTGACTAAGATGCAACTTGTCTAGTTTTGGTAAAAAAAGACTAGTTGATTAAAACATTTTTAGTGAAATTTTAAATCATTTTGGATAGTTGCATGTTGCACAAGATATTTTTAATTAAAAAATTATGACATGGATATAAGAGGTCCCAAGTTAATATGACACAAAACAACATGCCATGTCATCATATAATTTTTTCCTTTGTTTGTTTGTTTTATTTTTCCCTAGATGATGGAGTCACGGATTATTTTGTTCACAAAATTTCTTTCACACCATTTAAGCATGATATACATGTTTGTGTATTCATTGTGATATATATGTTTGTAAATTACTTTTGTATATAATACATTAAAGCATGCATCCATCAAGGATTGAACCAAGACCTCATGGATACACACTAAGGTTTTAACCACCAAACCACTTCACCAAACCACTTTGAGATTTTATGCAAAGATGAAAAAGTTCAAATTTATCATGTTTGGCATGAAATTGTTTTGGAAATTCAAACTTTAACATACATTTTTTTTACAAAATGTATTCAAATGCTCCAAATGAAAATATCTTCTTGAAGTTCATTCAATAATGTATTCAAACAAATTATTATAATTTATAATAAAAAATTCATAATGTTAAAAAAAAACATTTAAATAACATTTCATGAATAAATCAACAAATGTTTTTTTGTTTAAATTGACCTAAAATCTTTGTAAATTCAATGTGAGTTCAAAAGTGCATTTATTAAGTTTTTTTTATAATTTTTAATTACATAAAAGTCTATTTTTTGAAGAATTGCCCAATATGATTATGTATAAATTTAATTATTTATTTTTACGATGTTGTTAAAATGGGAGTCATCCATAAAAAAATTGCCACATTTGGTTATAGACAAGTTGTGTAGTTCGAAACTTGTTTAAATCTTTCAATATAATGGTTATTTATGCTATTTTATTGTAAGAAAATAATAATATATTTTAAAATTTTGGTTCGAAAAACTTTTCTTTCACAAATGTTTTTGTGTGATGTTTTTGCCCCCTTAAATAGGCAAAAATTGGTCATAAGAAGAAACATTAATTATGTAGTAAATATAACCATTTAATTATCAAAACCATATTTGTTTAGCAAGATTAATCATACATTAATACCAATGAATAAATACACAATTAATCATGTAACTTTGAAAAATAATCACAAGATTTTTTTTTAAATGATGTAAAAATACATTTTACATTTTTTTTTTTATAAAGGGAAACACAATTGAGTGTGGTGAAATTTTGGGTTTCAATAGCTGGATTAATAAACCTTCCCCCCAACCACCATGTTTTTTTAGTTTCAAAATTTTAAAACTTTGCAATTGTTGTTGGGAAAAAAATGGAAAAACAATAGTGCAAATTCAAAAGAAAGATGTAAACAACAAAAAATTGTCAAAAAAATGGAATCATAAATTTGAAAACAACATGTTGTTCCTAATGAGTAAAATTTTTTACTTAATTTTAATAGCTCCAACCTTAATCACATAAACAATTTTAACATCAAATCTATTTGAAAATATTGAAGTTCAATCCTTGAAATCATCATAAACCTTATCCAATGTTTTTGAAATTTATAAATAAATATTAATGATGTAATCAAAGGTTTCTTTTTAATAATGAATTTCCACTATTTTGCAAACATAAAAAACGCCATCAACATCAATAAAGGATTTTTTTTCAAATTTTAGTATATATATATATGTTTTAAGGAAAACATTTCCAATTTTAAAATTTCTAAAATGACATAATTCTAAAATGGGTTTTAGGACTTGTAATTAAAATATAGAAGTATTTTAATCAATAATTTATTTTTAAAATTAAAATATAAAAAATTAAAGTTAGAAGTTTAAAAACATGTCATGAATAAATCTACAATTTTGTCTTTGTTTAAATTGACTTAAAATCTTTGTAAATTCAATGTCAATTCAAAAATGCATTTATTAAGTCTTTTAAAAATTTATTTTGAATACATAAAACATATCCAATTTTTGTGGGATTGTAAGTTTTTATTTTCCCAACATAATTAAGTAAAACTTAATTATTTATTTTCTCAATTTTGCTAAAATGTTAATCATCCATAAAACATTTGTCAAATTTGGTTATAGACGAGTTTTGTAATTATTTTATAAAAAAATCAATATTATGGTTAGCTATTTTATTTTATTTTAAAATTCTGACAAAAACAATTCTTTCAAGTTTTTTTTCAATATTGATGCCTGGTAAATTGGCAGAAACTAGTCACAAAAAAACATTAATTAAGTAGACAATATAACCATTTAATTATTTATTTGTCAATATGAAAAATAAAACAACAATCATGAATGAGGTGAAAGAGGGTTTAATGGTACTTCAAAATGCAAAATCTTCAAACGTCATATTTTCATATTGCACTCATTCTTCTATATTCTTCTTCAATAAACCCTAGCCACCTTTCCCATAGTAATGTTTAAAACCTAAACAAATTAATAACCCCATGTTGATTTTATTGATTTAATAAAATAAAAAGCCTAATGTTTTGAGGCCAGTGATTTTAGTGGGGTCCATATTTTGGGGCCAAGGGGAGAAAGTTGAATGTTTTTATGGAAATAAATGAAGGAGGAAGGAATCCCAAAATTGGAGGGGGTAAAGGCTCACACTTTCCTACTTTGATTTGGTGGACCCACATATCCTTACTTTAAAACAATGGGACCAAACTGACGACATTCTTCGTCTCATATTCATCTTGCTAATTGGTGCCAGTGTGGGCGTGGTTTCACTTTGGCCTTTTTTTTGGTCAATTTATTTTCTTCTATGTTATGTTAGATAAATTGGAGTCAAGGTTTTTTTCAAAATCTTCAAATAGTCTATCATCTTCATCATGCTAATTGGTGCCAATGTGGGTGTGGTTTTGCTTTGGCCTTCTTTTTTGGTCAAATTATTTTTCTATGCTATGTCAAATAAATTGGAATCAAGGTTTTTTTTCAAAATCCTCAAATAGTCTCTCATCTTCATTGTGCTAATTAGTGCCTATGTGGGTGTGGTTTCGCTTTGGCCTTCTTTTTTGGTCAATTTTTTTCTATCTTATGTTAGATAAATTGGAGTTTGGTTTACTTTTTTCAAAATCTTCAAATAGCTCCACTAGCAAGGATCCCCAACATTAATTAGCATTAAATGACGACTGACCTAAGTGGGCTGTGGCTTTTTTTCAAAAGTGCTGCTATAAGTGACGACCTAGGAAATGCATAGGTCTAGATGTGGTTAATTTAATTGTTTTTATTTCCAAAAATACCAAAATTTTCATGACTTTTTTAAGTTTCTGAGAAAAAATTCTCCAAGTTGTGAAAATTCCCCACCCGAAAACACTGGTTACAAAGTGGGAAATGATAAAAGAATGTTTTTTTTGTATAAAAATATAATTTTGATTCAAGTAAAGGCAAGGTTTGTGCAAAAAAAGAAAAAAGTGCATAATGGCAGATTTGAAAAGAAGTACCTACCGTACAAAACTTAACTACCATGAATGTTGATCTGGATGTTATGAAAGTGGTGAATTCGCACTTGACAATATGCCTGAAAACCAACCAAAAAATACACTTTGAATAGTCCTTTATAAATCCTTGGAAGCAGGGTGGTTTTTTTGTTAAAAAATTGTTTGGTAGGTGCACTGGAGATCCTCCAAAAGAGGAATGAATCAAGTTTGGCTACATGACAAAATAGACATTTTATGAAAGCCCCCTATACCTATTATGCTGACATCCTTGGAGCTATTGTCTAAATCTGGCAAATTCAACATCTTTTTCCTCAAAATATGGTCACTTTATACCAGTTCTCCACAAAAAAATCATTTGTAGCTCAAGTCAAAGAAATAAGTTATCATGCTTTCTCACTGATCAATTCCTTCCTTTAATAATTGAGATATTTTAATCTCTACATAAATAGTTTGATGTGTTCTTCCACAATTGTGTCAATGTCATTTGGAGTTTCAAAAGGGAAGGCCCTCCTCTTTTTATCTTGGATTTTTTTTTTTTTTTGTGTCAAAAAAATTCAATTATGTTATAAAGGATGCAAGCATCTTCCATCTTAAATCAGGTCATAAAGGCATGTCTAGCCATTTCCTAACTTCCACCCCTTCAGAACATATCCCCATTGCCACAAGCTAACCTATCGATTGTTGAGATGGAAAGCTTTTAACATCTAGTTTGTGCTAACTTAACATCCTTTAAATTCTCCCTTGTTATTTAATACCTTGGTACATTTTCTGAATCAGCAGTGTGTTTTTTAATAAAGTTTTGCAGGGTTTTGACTTGGGAGGATTTGCACCCCTTTTTTTCATTGCCAAGTAGCAAATTTTTAACCCAAAAAAATCACCGGTTGGTAGGTATGTATGTTGCTGGTGGGCCAAAACCCCCATCAAGTATCAGGGTGGTTCTTAATTGTTCATAATCATGGTTCTCAAACAAAATCAGATACCCACTTTCTGAGATATATATATAACCTGGTTTTAACGAATTGAAAAGTCAAATAACTGCATGAAAACTGCTGGCTTCTTTGCTGCTTCTTTCATAAAACCTGGTGGTTTTTGGAGGGGTTTGGAGGGTTTAGGGTTTCCAGTGGCTTCTTTGATTCTGATTTCCAAATACTTGGAACCTGGTGGTACTCTAATTCTGAATTTTTTAAACCAAGAAGCAACGGGTATTAACAAAATCAATGAGCTGCCCGATCCTGGTATTGACCAGCGTTGGGCAGTTCTTTACTATTATGAAGAACTTCCAGGTTCCGGGTATTAAAAAAAAGTAGAACTGTTTCGATTCCAGTTTCACATATACATTAGGATCAGGAATCCATTCCAGGTCTGCTTCTTCCAAAGACAATCCGGTTTTGATTCAGACCCAATTCCAATCCAGTTGCAGCAAAACCTGGACTGGAACCAGCAATTATTAACTTCTGGTTTTCAATGGGATGAAGTGTTGCAGCACTCCATTGTTAGCTATATCTCCCATGGATATCAAGAGGACACAAAATACCCCCTAAATGAGCTCTCACATAGCATCAGTTCTGCACCCTATTTGGTTCTATGCACTGCACAATTTCATGTCCTCCATGATGAAGACCTATCCTGCTAAGGACAATTCTTTTGGGTATGTTGTGTTGTTTCTCACTAGGTTTGAACCCATGACCTCAGAGGAGTAGGACCTAGAATGTGTAGTGTCTAATGCCCACCCAACACTGGTTAATATCAATAGTCCCCTTCTGAATTGTTTTTCTCCACGCATTAAGTTAATGTATAAATTGGAGGCTTTGATTTTGGGGTTGTGAGTATGTGTGTGTTCAACAGGGTTCTCATCCTTCTTAAATTGAACCCCCACACACATTTGTTGATCTTGGTGCCAAAATGTTATTTGCTTTTTGTAAAGCTTGAAGCTTTTGATCAAGCTTTGAGAAGCTCCATGTAGGGTGCCCTAGAAGCTTTGACTAGAAAGCCATAGAAAGCAATTGGTATTGGCATAGCAAATACACTTGGAGCTTGGAGAAGATGCTTGCAACCAATGTGAGGAGGAAACCCCTTACAGGCATGGGTTGTGAAACATTCAACCTCATCACATGCCCAGCAAGCCCAAGTACTAGAAAACCCTAATGGTAATTGTGTCAAGGACATTGGAAAAGATACAGAAAGAACTTTTCAAATTTAGCATTTGTATTTTAAAGTGCCTCTCCTGCCAGAATTTCCCATTTTCCATTTTAGGGATCTTACAAAAGTGTAAGGTAAGGAACCTTACACTTTCATAAGATCCCTAAATTTCAAGTCATTCTTTATATTGGGGAAGGAACCCTGTTGAGGCTCTTCTTGGATTTGAGGGCCTGGCCAAGGGCTGTATCACCCTCAGCCAGGCCCTCAAATCCAGGAAGAGCCTCAATGGGGCTCCTTACCCTATACATAATTTCCTAAAGCTTTAAGAGAAAAATACTAATAGATGTCAAAAGTGAGAACTGAAAATCAATACTGCAACTTTCATTCTTGATTTCTTTTAAAGGCCAATACTCATTTATTGACAATTCAAAAGAACTGCACAAACTTTGCAATGAGTATACCAACTATACCTCAAGTCTGGTTGTGGTTGCATTTCCATGTCTTGTGGCTCTAGCTGAGGAAAAGGTGGAAATCAATAGTGGGCAGCTAAGTCCTTTACCTGGATCTGCCTATGGATAAATAAAGGAGAAATAATATTACCTACCCATCTGGCAGAGGGTTTCTTCCACCCTTTTGATCACCATACCTGGATTGTGAAAACATTAGACTGAAATTGTTTCACCCCTACTCTGTTGGTATATTTGAGGTTTAGCTTTACCCAATGGCAGGTAATTGTTTTGAAGTGGAATACAAAATGTACTGACCAGTGTTGGGCAGATATTAACTGTCGACTCGGTCACCAACCAGGTCCAATGCAGGATATGACATGCAAACTTGTTAGGTTGAAAATGAACTGACATCCGGCTAAGACCCTGCCCAACCTGGTATAAAGTTTCTACAGACCCAGCAAGACCCTATTTTGAACAACCATGATTGCAAACCTGAATTGTTCAAATACTAGCAACTTTTTTTTCCCCCTCCTCTTTTGCATCTTTCATAAACAATCACACACATCACGGATGAGAGAAAGAAGTGAACACTTACTGTGATGGCTATGTGTTGGTGTTTGTAGATGTTGATTCAACAAGTGTTGAATGTTATCATTTGCATTTGTTTTCCATGATCACCAAAAACACTTTGAACTTCCACGTGCACACTTCAACTTCTTTTGTGTAGTTGCCACCTCAAGCTTTAAGTTTGAGTTCTTCACCTTAACTATTTTTGTTTCTAAATGCATTACTTTGTTACATGTTTGGTGAAAGTTCTTGAGAACCATATTTGCATTTTTTTTGTGTTGTTTTTTGAGAGTTAAGTTGTGCGATCTAGCTACTAGGTTTTTAGGTATGTGCTTTGCATATTTTTGTAAGAATCTAAGCTTAGAACTCATATTTAGCATTGATTGAGTAGCTAAGCAATAAGTAATTATAAGCTTTTGTTGCTGAAAACTTCAACATTGTCTTGCCCACTATGAACTATGAACTATGAGAAAACACCCCTTGCTATCAAGAATGAAAACATAAAAAAATATGTTATTTCAAAAAGGGAAAGAGAGAAATTAGAAAGACATTTGGGAGAGTAAGATGGATGTTGGAAATGTTTTGTTCAAACCTAAACTTGTAATCTATAAGTTTAGATCCATGGAAGGATATCAAATTTTCAATTGTTTCCCAAAAGGAGGTGGTTTATGTGGTTGGCAAAAGACAACAAAACAAATGGAGGGTGCAAGAAAAGGAGTTTGTCACAAAAGAAGAGTGTTACACATTGCTAAAACTTTATGAAGAATTCTATGCACATCCTCTCACAAATGGTGATTACCTTGCCATCTTTTTGAGAGGTTGGTTAACACAATAAAAAGGATGTGTTGTGAACTAGGCACAATATGCATATGATACAACGCAAGAGTAGATGAGAAGAAATAAAAAGACAATCATCCCTTCTAAAAACAAGGAAAACTACACTAACACAAAACTTAGTAATTAATGCAACTAAGGAATAGTCATGTGTCGTCCACCTTAGTGACAGAGGGGAGGATTAATGCTTCATTGTTAAGGGACCAAAAAAGGTTAAGGTCTTTCTACCTGAACAAATTACAACTACAACGTAGTTATTGAAAAATGTTGATAACCAAGAGTAGGAATTTGTTCTTAAAATGAATGGTATGTAGAATGAAAAGGAATTTTTGCAAAGTTGAGTTTTATATTTGTATGCAAAATTACTAAAGAAAGAGAAGTTAACAAACCAAGAGGGAAACAAACTTGTTATTTTGCAACAAAATAAAAATTAAGGCAATTGGAAATGAATATTTGTGAAAAACATTGATTTGAGTGCTGTAAAGTTGTCTACGGTTTCAATGATGAGATCCATGCAAGAATTAAAAAAGATAGAATGAAAAGTTGAGTTTAAAAAACAATTAGTGAAGAGGGAAAATGATAGAGTACAAGAGGGACAAAATGAATATGACCTTACTTGTAAACAATTCCAGTCCCTCAAAGTTGACATAGAGGTGTTTGATTACCGAGCTAGCTGGAACAAAATTTGGATAGTAAGATTAAAGCACCAAATACAATTGATGTCAAATGCATTTGGGGTTTCCAATATTCCAATTCTTATAAACAACCCTAGCTCCATGCATGACAAAGTTATTCAATTATCCTTGTCAGTGCCTACCCAATATGTGGTTTCTACTTTTTGTGCAACAACATAGATGTTTCATCTTGTGGCTGCACATAAAATCTTTTTTGTTATGGAATCCATTTGGAAACATTAAAGGCAACTTGTTGTGTAGAGCTTTCTTGTGAAAAGTGTTATTGTTAAAGTGGGTTGCAAGCTCAAGTTACAAGTAGATGAACCTTACATTTAAGGGGCCAAAATTGGAAAAACATTCTAACAAAAGAGATTCCAACAAACACTAGTAGAAATTGGCCAAAATATAACTAGTCTATTTTCGATTATATGTGACTATGTATGGATAGTTTTGCAACTATTTTTTGTTTTGATCATATTTGCGACTACATTGCAACTATTTTGGTTTTCATCTTTCCATGGGAACAACATTTAATTTGATTTTCATCCAAGAAGAACAACTTATATCCCATTACTTGCAAATATGACCAATTTAAGTGTAACCCAATGAATATACAAAGGTGTATTTTGTGTATTATAAAAGGTATAATTCGATATATTATAATTTACAAATATATATGAATGACCATATTACATGTGTATTCAAGTATTATTATTAATATTCAATGGCCTTGACATTATGGTTACATTAGATGTATATTTTGAATGTATTAAAGTTTTATGTACAATATTTACTAAGCATATTGCGATCATATTATAAGTTTATCCAAGTTATTTTATCATACTTCCTAAAATTATTTTTAAAAAAATTTACTATAATTTTTGTTATTATTATATTAAAATGTTAATTTCTATTAATTACCTGATAATAAAAATTTAATTTTCAATATTATTATTTTATTACATGATGATGATGATGATGATATTAATATGATATAATATATATAATGAAATTAAAAGCACTATGCCTACTATAATAATAGTAATAATTATTAGATATTGATATTTAAAATTCATATTTCCAATAATAATTATATTATATTATAATATAGTATTGTAATATTAATGTATATATTTATAATAATTATTGAATTTTTTTTCAAAGGACTATTCTCCTTATCAAGAATTATTATTATCATGTATTAAATAAATAAATTATGATTATAATAAATTATAATAACTATATCAAATGGCATAATAATATCTAATAATAATAAAATAACTACCCTAGGCTATCTTCAAATTACAATATTATTATTGATATAAATCAATTATTACATTATAATAATTACTAAAATAGTTAGAAAAGAAATGTAGTAAATCATTATATAAATGTAAAAATTATTTTCAAAGAAAAATATACTTTTTAACATATAATTTTTTTGTTATGAAAAATATTAAAATTTTATTTTTATAATTCATAAATATTTATAACAAGTGAAATAATATTATGAATAATATAAATAAAATAATTAACCTAGGCTAGTTATGAATTACAGTATTACAGTTTTCTAAATTAATATATTATGTAGATCTAAACAAGTGATAAGATCAAAAACCAATACAATGAACAAAATCTAGAGTATAACCTTTAAGCCCTAATATATATGGACCAAATTCTTGAACACTAAATCATAAGGCATAACATTAAAAATACAAATGATATTTTTCCATAAGCACTATTACAACCTTAACTATACAAACCCTAACAAAAAAAAGTCCTAATGATATATGCCATAAACCCAAAAAATTATACGAAGTATAGGAATTATAAAAGGCAAAACAAAAATAATTTATAGAACATACAAAAAAATTTAGAAACCAAATTTTAAAGCTTTTCAACTACAAACATTTATTAACTAAGAAAAAAACCTTAATCCTAAAAAATAATCAAATAAATTTCGTAAAAACCAAAAGAAAATATATGTCTCTTACCTTTGTGTGATCTTTCCAAGTTAAAATTTTCCATTCTCTTTGAATAAGATATAAAATGAAATCATATTATTTCACATATGTTTAAACCCTAAAAATTTCCTCCCAAATTTAGCTTAGTTTAGGTTAATTATTATAGATTTGTGAAAAACTTGCTAACTAATTTATGTGTTCCAACCTTAAACCTAAACCATAACCATAATCCAATACATAATTATAATAATTACATGGAAAGATATATTATAATGTTCATTCCATAAATAAATTAGGTAAAAAACATTTAGTAAAATATGCATTAACTTATCCAAAATGGCTACAATTATGACATTGTTTCCATTATAAATTGTTTGTAATACCTACATATGGTGACCTATGTTCATCATCCATGAACTAGGGCGAACTTTAATAAATTGATAGGTAGTATTGGGCGGG
>Ga0209208_10009663_pt1 | contig 12641 bp, 9 predicted proteins | sample S1TSphfallax_3_FD_187694 | JGI IMG/M metagenome (GOLD analysis project Ga0209208, IMG submission 187694) | Host-associated microbial communities from peat moss isolated from Minnesota, USA - S1T2_Fd - Sphagnum fallax MG (SPAdes) (version 2) | ecosystem: Host-associated > Plants > Peat moss >...
GAACCAAAACCTTTGGTCCTTCATTTTCATCTTCATGTCCTTAAACAACCTTGCTTCAATCCTATTCTTAAATATGATTTATTTTTAATCACTATATTGTTTGATCTACACCATTGTTGGAACATTAATCTTGATTAGTTAGCAACTTTGAAACTTCTTTTGAATTTTTTTCATGCTAGGACCTTTTAAGACTCAAACAAAGAATAATCATGAATCAAGTTTTGATATGTGTGTTGAATATTACAACAATCAAACATGTTTATTTCCAAGTTTAAGATGCTTCTAAAGATGAAATAACGCTCATAAATAAATCACAGGGTTCAAAAAAATTTAATTGTTCCAAAATCTTGTCACAATGTGACTCTGTTTTGTAATTTTTACCTTTTTTTTTCAATCATATATAGACATATTTATAAATGATTATAATAGATTCTACAATTGTAATGATCTAAAATATGATATTTATAAAAAAAATTGACCTATTTTGACTCTTTAGTTTTGATTGGATTAAAATATTTAAAAAAAAATTCAGTATGGACTATGTGCTTTTATTATACCTTAAAAGATTTTCACCTCAATAATATGGGTGCTCTCAAAAATATGTTTTTCAATTTATATACATGAGAGTTGAACTTTGGGCAAACCATATGGGATAGAACTCAGGTGTTATCAGGAATGTCTTTGGGGAACAAATTGGGAACTTATGGAATCCTTTGGGAACCTGGTGGGAACATGAAGCCAAATTTAGCTGCATTTGCAATTGGGTGCTTGTAAAGTGATGTAGAGATGCAGCGCACACACATAGTGTGTATATAAGGATAGAAATGAGCACATTGTGAAGCTGGAGTGGATTTTGGTTGCAGATACTAGTATGGAGTATGGCTGAGCATCACAACAACATAAGTGTCCCCACAGATTTTAGTGAAAAGACTTGGGATCGGTCATTTTGAGAACCAGAAAGTATGTGTGGACATGTTTAGCAACAGAAAAGGAAACTCTAAGTGAATGCACCGAGCTTGTGTCAACAACCTTCCTTCCAAATCTCAAACACTGGGTTATTGTCTTCTTCAAGGCACTTGTCATTCTTTTCTTTTGAAAAGAAACAAAGATTGGAGCAAAGTTTTGATCCATGGGTGGAAGCTTCAGAGGATTATAATATGTTTTGATCTGAATGCACACAAACTTTAAGAAAATTCAAGCAAGCATGAGATCATATGCATTTCAGGCGAAAAAAAACTCAAAGATATTTATGTATCAGAGATGCACAATATTATGCTTTACTCTTATTGTCAGGTGTAATATTTTGAGACAAACCAAACTCAAAGCAAACTTCCATGTGAATTCAAAAAAAAGGAATAAAAGAATGCCTGAAATCAATGAGCTCAAATTTTTTTTCCACACGTCTCAGAAATTACTTTAAATAAAGCCTGCAAAGAACTCAAATAAACACCCATCACAATAAAAGGCAAAACTATGCAAAATCCTTCTGAGCTGATGGGTTTGTCAAGCAAAGTTCTGAAAAAAAAACCCCATGTCTGAGTCTTGAACAGTTTCTATGCAATGGGCGATCCAACAACAGCTATGCTCACATTCTTCTTATGCCGATAGCCTGAAAGCAGCAGCTTCACAGAAAAGGATCACATTCGTATTGCAATTTGAGGGATGAAACAATTTGGCAACAAAATAACAAGCAGCAAATTCAAATGTGTTGCCTCTGGGCAAAAATGGTCTCTATTTGCAGCAAAACACACCTCAAGGAGGAACAACAGTATTTTTACAGGGGGAGACTCTTACAGATGGTGGCAGATTTTGGTAGTGGTTACCTCAAGAAGCAACAAAGATGGTCAATGAAGGAACCAAAGATTGTTTGAATCTGGGAATTGTGGAACAGAAACTGGCTTGCTGAAGAAATCAAGATGGAGCAAGGAAGATTGTGGCAATCTGCAAGTTGTGAAACAGAAACTGGCCTGCTCAAAGGAACCAAGATGGTTAAGGAAAGCTTGTTGCAATCTGTGAGTTGTGGAATAGAAACTGGCCCGCTGAAGAAACCAAGATGGTCAGAGGAAGTTTGTTGCAATCTGTGAGTTGGAACTGAAACTGGCCTGCTGAAAACACCAGGATCTTGAAGGAAGATTAAACATTCCAATCTGTGAGTTGTGGAACAGAAACTGGCCTGCTGAAGAAAACCAAGATGGTTGAAGGACTTCAGATTGTTGCAACGTGTGAGTTGTGGAACAGAAACCGTTTCTGGCATCGGCCTGCTGAAGAAAACCAAGATTGCCGCACTCTCCAGATGATTGAAGGACTTGAGAGATTGTTGCAATGGGTGGGTAGTGGAACAGAAACTAGCCTGCGGAAGAAATCAAGGGGCCAACAAATTGTTTCTTAGAACGAAGGAACTTCGGGTTGTAGTTGCATGAGCAGAAGCAGAAGCAGAAGCATGAGACTGTTTACAGTGCGCTATTGCGCCTTGCAGAGAGCTTTGTAGGTCGGATATCGTGCTGTGACTGATTTGCCGTAGAAGACCACAGTTATTACTACTGTCACTCCCATCGGATCTCCTAGGAGCCGCCCACCCAATAGCAGCCATTCTTGTTGTTGACGTTTGCGACATCGAGGGAAAGATCAGACTCCCGGACAAGGATTTCCGCCTCGGCGCCACCGCCGATTTCTTCTCTGCTGCTGGCTTCACGAAAGATAATCTGCCTGATTTTCTTGAAGAAGAAATAGCGCCGGGAGCCTCCAGCGACGACGACGACGTACGAGGAGGAGCATTGTCCATCATCTTCACAGACAGTGGCTTCAGCATCTTGATGTACTTCGTCCAACGATCTCTGGACTTCGACAATCTCTCTTCTCGGCCATCTCCTGCAGCGCTGCACAATTCCACTTCCGCTGTTTCAGAAGAGTCAGCCGTGGATTGTGAATGACGAAACTCTGGAGCTTCTTCGACGTTGCAGGCTTCTCTTCTTTCTTCCTCATCTGCGCTATTGCCTGGTTTGTCTTCTGGTGCTCTGGCAAAGGGGACAAAACCTGCCTGGCCGCTCTCTCTGCTCCAAGCTTGTTGCTCTCTGTTTCTTTGTTTTCTAGGTGATAGCGGGAGTGGTGCATTGAAATGTTGAGGAGATGGCGGACAGGCAGAAGAAGAGTACGATTCTGAAAACCGATTGCGCTGCTGCTGCGTCCTCGTCGACTGTTGTGCATGTGGTGGTTTTTCTGGATGACTTGGTTTCTTCCCATCTTGTTTGACTCCAAACAAGACTTTCCACTTGAACGGAGGTCTGATCCATGAAGGAACAGTAGACTTCTCCGGCTGCTTGCTGTGAGTGCTGAAAACTTCTCGATCGTGCAGAAATGGCGGCTGCTCCTTGAAGAACGAGCTTTTCAGCGCCGGGGGCTTGCAGCTGTCGCCGCTTGTCGTCGTCGAGGTGGTATCCAACTCGTTGCTGGTCCCAAAGCACGCATCCTGTGAACTGCCACTCGAGTCCCGCGAGCTGTTATCGGCGGCAGATTCCCACATGCTGCTGCCGCTGCCGCTGTTTTGTGATCGAAAACTTGAGCTCCGATAGTCGGCAGCAGCGGCGGCGGCGGCTTCAACAACGGGAGCAACTTCTGTTGTGGAGTTGAGTCCAAACTTTGTGTTGTACCCTGGCTGGAACAAACGAGAAAAACCGCCGGCGGGACTTCTGTTGCTGCTCGGTGGTTCACGAACCATCATCATCCCTTGAATAACAGCAGCAGCAGAAGAAGAAGGGGCGATCTCCTCCTCATCATCGTCATCATTATCAGCTTCTTTCTCTTGTTGGTTCTCGAACGACAGTTTCTCAACCATCTGCAGACGAGGTCGGAGATGGAGCGGGAGCAGCTGTCCTTTGTAAAAGAGCTCATCCGCAGGTGAAATGCCATCTTCATCGCCACCTTCTGCTGCTGCTTCAGGAGCAGCTCCCATGTCGAACTCGAATTCACGAGAGCTTGACGAATGCCTGCAGCTGTTATTGATCAATGACTCCCAGTGCAACGCCAACGTGACATCCATGCCTAAACATAACTGCTCCCTTTGTACGTGCTGCTGTTGCAACCTTCTTCTACAGCCTCTCTGCGATGATCTGATGACTACGTCGTACTCATTCCCATCCCAGTCATCTATGGCCATCATTTCTTCTGCAGTTGCTGCTGCTAAAGGCTGCTGCAGATCAACTCTACTTTGCTCTTCTAGATGATGCACCATTCCCTGCTCTGTATTCCACCATTGCCCTCTCCATCGCATGATGATCCACAGACCTTATCAGTCGCTCGCTCCTCCGCGAACTGTCAAATTTACGATAGATTCTGCACCAGGCCAGAAAATGGAGGAACGAGACAAAGTGGACAACGAGACTAGGGGCATTGAAGGCAGGAGCTAGAGAGAAGAAAAAAAAACAGGCGATCAAAAAGCAAAACACATCTGACTGCAGTTTCACTGCAGCAGCAGGCCTTGGAGCAAGAGAAAGCAGGCCCAAGAAAAAGAAAGAAAGTAGTTTCTCCTTTCAAAGCAACAAGAGGAGGAAGAAGAAGAAGAAACTCGCGTCATGATACTTACTCCATCGAAGGACATCGCGGCATCAAAAGAAGAACATGATCTCATCAGAATTCCTGCAACAACAGACAAAGTAGCAGCAATGGAACTCTCTTTCTTTCTTTCTTGCTTTCTTTCTTTCTTTCTCTTTCTTTCTTCGTCGAGACCGCGTCTTGAGAGCAATTCGGGTACAAACAATCCCAGCCGACGAAAATCTATGGCGAGAAAAGACGAGAAACTCGGGGAGATGCGCTCGGGACGCAAAACCAAGCAAAGCGGAAAAAAAAAGGACAAGGTACGTAACTGGGCGAGCAACAGGGACGGCGCTGGGTTTACATACAACCGGACATAACCGACCGGAATGAGAATTGAGATGCCCTGCTCTTTTCATCCATGAACAGAGCAGCTATCACATTTTCATCCAATAGCCAAAGGGCCAAATGAGAGCCCAGGGTGGTACCTCTTAATGTGCTAAGAGGTGTTGCCAATAACATTTTCATCCAAGAAGTAAAAGGTTATGGCACCTTTGGGCCAATGAGAGCTGAGGGTGGTATATTGTACATAACATGTCGTAATGAGATGCCGTCTTTTCATCCATGAAGAGAGCGATTATGGCATTTTCATTCACGAAGCCAAAAGTTTACATAATCATTTGCATCAATGAGAGCCAAGGGTGGTATTGTGTGTGCTAACTAACTAGGTAGGTTGCTAATGAAAACTAAGGTCAAAGTTTATGACCTCTAATTGGTGACCTAATTGTCAATTGTTGAGAGATATTGTTGTTAGAGGTCAAAGTGTAAAACTTACTCAACTAAAAAGGAAATGGGGGAACAATTTTAGTTGAGGAAGGGGCAATTAATTTAGTGTTTTAAAAAAAACAAATTCTAAATGCTCTTTTATTTAAAGCACTCAAAGAAATTTCCTCGTGTATTGGGAGGGCACTTTATAGGTAGAAATATCGAATCTAACACATGCAAGTAGGTATAAGATTCCTCGCATTCTTAAGAAAGTAAGTGTAAGAACTAAACCCTTCGCCTTCATCTAGAATCTCAACATATGTGATCATCTATACAACAATATCCCTATTATTTTATAGAGGGATTTTACACTTATAAATCAAGCATAAGATTAAGGTTCTTAAAGAGTAGGTGTAAGAACCCTTCTTCCTAAATCCTACACCTATACGATCTTCCTATGGTTAGGCTCAAGATTGTGTTTGCCTTGTACCACTCTAAGATGGGTAAAGCCATAGGGTGTAGATAGAACATTCCCAAAATGTGGGACCGGGGACCAGACTACCCACCTTGTCCTAGGCCTTTTTTATTGGAGAATGGCCCTACCTTAGGACTTTTACCTTACACTTGGACTATCAAAACTTTTAATGGGTGCAATGCATTTTTTTCTTGATGAAATTTTGCCATTTTTCAATACAGAAATTGGGTTTTTTGGGGATTTCTCTAGTGTAAATTTGACTAATCTTTTCACAAATTTTTTTTGTTAAAATTTCACCAAACCTTGGATTTAAGAAAAAAAGAAGAAAAGACATTGATTAGGTATGCCCCTCTGGGAGAGCGACTACCTATGGAACAAAGAGCCACGGTGTACCAGCACCCACTAGCACACCATAGAAATGGAGATGGGAGATGATTCTAGAAGGGCCCAATATGGGTCATCTCAAGGGATGAAAAACCACATGCAGCCAATCCCCCACTACTTGCATTTCTTCAATAGCGTCATCCCAACTCCTTGCCTAGTAAACAAGAAAGATTTCTTTTTCCTTTTCCTTGCATTTTAATTTGCCTTAGGTTTAGGGTTTCATATATTTCAATGTGGGTGTCACAACACTCCACATACACTACAAAAACTCTACAATTTCTTTGCATTTTAATTTGCCTAAAACCCTTAAACCTAAGGCAAATTAAAATGCAAATAAATTGTAGAATTTTTGTAGCATATGTGGAGGGTTGTGACGGCCTCCTTGAAATATATTCCTCAATAGAGGATAGTACCTTAAACATAATGAGGAACCTTATGCATAAGGTACCTCCTCTCCTTCTAAAATGAATCATAATTGTTTACCATATCTCTATGCCAGGTAAGGACCAGTGTTGGGTAGTTCTCACTAAGTGACTTGGTTCTTGGACCGGTTCTCACATTGAGAATCGACTATTTTCATTTTGGGTGAAAACCAAGTTGAAAATCGGTTTTAAAACCAACTAGGAAAATTAGAATTGGAATTGGATTTTTTTCATTAAAAAAGAGAGAATTGGATAGGTTTTCACATGAAAACCCAAATGTAATTCTCAAGGTTTGGGAGGGAAAATGGGTAGGTTGGAATTAGCTTTAGGGTTAGAAGTTTTAAGGTTTAAGGTGCCACCTCCACCAAGGGAGATCACGAAACGAGAAGGATATAAAACCTAGGAGGTTTTTTTTGCCTTGTTAACTTGTGTTTTTAATTTTATTTTTTACATTTTGTTTTATTTTTTCTTCTTTTGTTTTGCATTGCTCGTTCATTGCCTTGTGTTGTTCCTACTTGTTGTGGTTCATTGCCTTGTGTTGTTCTTGCTTGTTGTGGTTTACCATCTTGCACTACTATTGTCCATTGTGATCCATTGCCTTGTGTTATTGTTACTTGTGGTTTGTCATTTTGCACTATTACTTTTTGTCTATTGCCTTGTTATGTTTTTTGTTTCACTTTGCATTGTTGTTACTTACTATGATCCATGGCCTTGTGCTATTGTTGCTATTGTGGTTCATTTCCCTCACCTTGCATCGTTACTACTTGTTATGGTGCATTACTCTCACCTTGCGCAATTGATGCTCATTGTGATTTGTCATTCCTCACCTTGCATTACTACTTTGTTATTTCACACCATTTTGAAGTACTCACTTCACCTTCCTTTGTGTTGTTGTTGCTTGTTGTGGTTTGTCGCCCCTCACTTTACATTGTTGATATTTTCTTATTGAGGTGATGTACTTCCCCCCTTTTGCCATGTGCAAGTTCTAGAGCTTGGAGTGTGAGGTGTCATCTTAGGAAAGTAATGTAAGTTTTTTCATCAAAAAGTTTTGTTGTTTTGTTTTGTTTTGTTTTGTTTTTGCATTTTTTTTGGTTGATGTTTTTGGTTTTGTTTAATTTAATTATTTTGTTTCAACTTTTTTAAAAAAAAAATCTAGTTGCAAGATTATTCTTTTCCTAAACTCAATTTTGACATTTTAACTTGCATTCTAATTTTACATTGCACTTCATTTTTTTAAATGCCCTTTGTAAATACTCTTGTAAACCATAAATGCATTTGTAAAATTGTTTATTGATGGCTTAGAGGTTTGCATATAATTGTTTGGTTTTTTTTGCCACTCATTTAGCCAAATTTCATCTTGCAACTAATAATGGAATAATCATCCCAAAAGGAAAACATAATGAATAATATGATGAAATATATCTAAATGATGTCATGATGGAAGAAAAGAAAATGGAAGGAGAGTTTGAAATTCAACCAAGTTTGCAAACATAAAAAAATACTAATGCACATGAAGGGGGAAAAAAAATTTAGATTTTTTATTTTAAATGCATCTTTAAATAAGAAAGTAAAAACATGATAATAGAAATGCATTATGTTGGTCATTTTATTATGTAAATGGCAATAAGCCAGTGGATGTAAAATGTTCTCAATTGATGCAATGCATTATTTGTTATGATAGTCTATTTTTAATATCAAATGCCAAAACACAAGCAAGGAAAAGTTTGATATTGTATAACAGTGCAAATGGAATTATTGCATTAAAGAAACATGTTTATGCAAACCATTATATGATTGCAAAAATATTTGAAAAAATAAACTATCTATTAAAAGAACCTTATGAGAAACAACTTGCAAAGAAAAAACCTCATGTAATTAGAACCACCATTTTTAATTTTTTTACTACTAAAGATTTTTATAAGAAATAGGATGTGCAACAGAAGTAATTTTGGGAAGATTTAACTTTTTTAATTATTAAAAACCATTTGTTAATGCTTCTTGTTGAAAGCCATTGGTTAAATAGATTTAATTTTCCTTTATGTCCAAAGGTTGTTTTGCCTTTTAAAAAACAATTTTCAAGAAATTTTTTGGAGCAATTGGTGGAAAAAATTAAACAATTATATGTCCTACCTTCTTTGGTAGATTGTTATTTTGTAACAACAAATTTTGATTTGTCGATGTCTAGGCTTATGACAATTTTGCCCTTGCAGTTAAATTTTTAAAGGTTCATTGGAAACCAAAACGTACAATTGGGCTTTTAAAAGCATCTGATACCTCTAGGCATGCATTAGCCAAAGACTTAATTAACTTGTTGAGAAAATATGATTTAAAAAAAAAACATTGTTAATGTTAAAGATGAAGGATCTAATTTAAATACTATGACTATAACTTTAAAATCTATTGTAAGTTGTGATATTTTAGGTTTAGCAAAAAAAATTCAGGGTAACTATTTTTGCAATGCATTCTTCAAGGCATGTTAGTATGCTTCAGCTGATGTAAAAGTCTATAAAGGTTTGAAATATGTATCTATCAAAATTGCCCAATTTAACCTACAAAAATGCATAACTTGGACAAAAAAAATCAAGTAAGGGCAGACAAGAATGGAATAGGGCTTGTGCAAATTTGAATCTTCTTCAAAGAAGACTAAACACTTTAGTTAAAGCAAGGTTATCATCAAAAATTAGATATTTCTTTGTTTATTATGACTTTTGTCAAGATTTGTTACAATGTAGATATTGATCATTTGCTAGTTTGTTAGCATAATCATTCTTTTTCAAAAGGCGTTATCGTTCAAGAATGTTGCAATGCATTGTTATAGTAGGCAAAGTTTAGTGAGGATGACAACCAAAGTTCCACCCCTTTTGAGATGGCATATTTGTCAAATTATTATTGATTGTTTTTCCCATGTTATAATTGCTTGTGTTTTAAACCAATCTAGGGAACCTTGGTTGTTAAATGATGCCTTTCATTCTGTCATTTCCATGAGCTTGAAATTGATAGAAGAAATAAAATTTGCACCATCTTTTCAAACCCTAATGCAATATTTTTTTGGTGTGGCACTTGAATTGATTTGTTTAGCAACATTAAAAAGGAGGTTTGTGGACTTCTAGATAGTTTTCTTTCCTTCTTGAAAAATTTGATGAAAGAAAAGCACATAATATGTTAGCTTTAATGTTGGACCCAAGATTTAAAAGGTTAAATGTTTTCTTTCATTGGTTGTGATCAAGGAGTAGCAATTGTTATGATACAATGTCATTATATCCTATGTTCATGAAATGTTATTATCATTTGCATCCATCGATAGAATTTGATAATGGTTTTGTTGACTAAAAAATGAATGATGACAATAGTTTGGATTTTTTTAAATGACAGCAAAGAGTACTGAACCATCAAAAGAGCTAGTTGAAAGAGAATTATTAGTTTTTTGACATTATCCGGTGAATGTGAAGTAGATCAAGTGTCCATTTCGATGGTGGGAGACAGATGAAACCATGTTTCCGACAATTGGGTTTCTTGGTTGTTAGAATTTAGGGATTGTTGGTTCTTAAATAGAGACTAAAAAGATCTTTTCCTTGGCTAGAACCCTTATTAATTTGAGAAGATGTCATTAGCAATAAAAAAAACTTAAAGAAGTTTATTTTTGCAAACAAGAATTGGCCCATTGATTGCAGACTTGGTTGTAAGTCCCCTTCCAACCATTTAAAACTTATTGGGATAAATGCAAACCTAGAAGAGGAGTTGGAACAATTTGAAAGAGATGAAATTGTGAATTTATAAACTAATTGAAAATATATTCAAATTTTATTATTTTGTCAGAAATAATAATGTTAAAAACTAACTTTTCCAAAAAAGATTATTGAAATTCTTGAGATCCGGCTTGTGAAAACTGGTTGTTCTCAAATTGATGAGAACCACCAAGGTTGAAAACCATTCTTTTTTCCTTGGAAAAAATTTGATAGCTGGCATAGTTTTTGTAAGCCCCTTTTTCTTTTTTAAAGTAATAATCGAGGCGGTTCTCACACATGGCCTTAAAGAACCAAGATCGGCAATTCTCTAAAATTAGTGAGAATCACCCAACACCGGTAAGGACCTTGAATAGGGCTGTGTTGAGAATTTGGGTCATGTGCCAGGTCCTCATTCCCAGACTAGGCCCATTCTCCATCCTTACGATACACATTCAAACTTTCTAGTAACAAGGGACTAAACCTCACATGTAGGAATAGGGCTGGTGTCCTCAAGGATTGGACCTTATGTGTAAGGTTTCACATGTTTGTGCCAATTATGGTTTGTGAAGTGCCTCATCTTTTTTATGGAAAAGAAAATTTACCCAATTCTTTGCACATGATAATGGCCTTAAATGGGACAAAGCACTCGGGTCCTAGCTCTTGTTGGGCCCCTCCTTTGGGGACCGACCCATCCTTGGCCTTATACTACACTTAGATGAAGATTACATAGGTGCATCCAAGTTTCAAAGAACAGTACAATATATGGTGCTCAACAAAGTGTTATTGTATCACATGGGTTAGTTGAGTAAACTTCAAGGTTTTGACATTTTGAGCATCCTTTAAATGTGGTCCCAGCCACACCAACCATCCCTTTGCTGAGTTTGATTTTATAAGTCTCAAAAGCAATTGCAACCATCACCCCCCTTCATCCTTATGGTTTAGTGATATGGCCTCTATTCGGTAGCACAAAGGAAAAACAATAACAATAATCGGGTGGAACAACACCTACACCCAAATTGGAGCTTGCCTATGACTAGACTTTAGAAATGGAAATCTCACCTCTTACTTCACATAGGTAAGTGACCATAAATGACATTCTTGATGCTCGGATTGGAATTTGGCTATCAGGTCACGAGTTATGCACACATAACCTTTTGACCTTTGTTTTATTTAATGGTTTGTTACTCAACACAAGGTACCAACATCAGCTCTCATTGGTGCAATGATTCTAACCCTATCATTTCTTGGATGAAAATGTAATACATCACTCACTCTTCATCGATGAAAAGAGGTCATCTACATATCACAATTATCTCATGCCTAGACTAAATCAGGGTCTCTGAGTTCAAATCTAACATTTTTTGGGCTTAATTTGGCCAGTAAGAGAGCTTCATAAAGAAGGTGAAGGTACCCACTTCGGTCTCGTAGGCTATGTGAAGAGGAAACCCTTTTTCTCATTGTATTCTTTGTCCTATAGCTAACCATGGTGGTTAGATATGAACTAACCATCCACATGCATCTACGTATCTAGTAGGCACCAAACACCTTACCTACCTACATAGTAACCACTTACATTACCTACCTACTCACTATGATACTTAACCCATTAAGATAGGTAACCAGTTGGGTAGTGTGAGATAGATGCAAGTAAGAGGGTTTACAAGATAGGTTACCAAAGTGAAACCTTGGTAAACCTAGTTAGCTTTTGTTTGCACCTTGGTTCTTATGCTTGGGAGGCACTGATGTCAGGGCATTACACCCTAGACCTCGGGCTCATAATCCCCTGGACTTGGGGCTTTGCCCTCAAGCCCTCAGTCCAGGGCATAGCAGCTGCAGATTACCCTTCAACCCCTTTCTGCATGTGGAAGGAAGGAAGGGGGTTGAAGGGTAATGGGTGTAAACACAAAAAGGTTGCATGGCACTTCCACGGCAACTTTGCCAAGTGTGGGTATTGTTTTGGGGACAATTTATTGTCAAATTTTGTGAATCAACAAATTGGGAAAATTTTAAATTTAATTTAATTTTCTCTAATGTAAATATAACTAATTTTGTTATTTGGGGGGGATTACTTTTTGGCCAAATTTTCATTATAGAAACATTGAAATTTTTTTTAAATAATCCTCCATTTTATGGTTTCATCGCCTCTTGTGAATTGTTTGAACTTTGCTGGGTAGAGCCATTACATGATAAGCTTGCTTTCCATTTTAGATTTAATTTTTTTCAAATTTAAAAAGGGGATGATTATAAGGGGGAAGGGGGTGAGTTCCACTAGCATCCACAGAACTTTACATCTGGAAAACAGGAATACTCCCAGGGAGTCCAGACTGAAGGCCAAAAGATCCT
>Ga0209208_10009664_pt1 | contig 12641 bp, 12 predicted proteins | sample S1TSphfallax_3_FD_187694 | JGI IMG/M metagenome (GOLD analysis project Ga0209208, IMG submission 187694) | Host-associated microbial communities from peat moss isolated from Minnesota, USA - S1T2_Fd - Sphagnum fallax MG (SPAdes) (version 2) | ecosystem: Host-associated > Plants > Peat moss >...
TCTACCCCTCCAAGTGTTGTGAGCTAGGGAGTGCATCCCGACTCCTCCTTCTTCCGCTGTCTTTCACTTGGACTCACATTTGAGTCCTTCAAGGAGTTGGGAGTGCGTCAAATAAGAACATGTAGCACAACAAGGAGACATTAATGAACATTAAGAACGCATAACAAGGAGGCACCAATGAGGTGTCGATGAACAACAAAAGTGCACAAAGCAAATAATTGACAAACAACAAGAGCATGCAGTAAGAAGGCATTGATGAGAACACAACAAAAAAAACATAGAAAACTTATAGGAACAAGTACACAAGAAGATTAATTAAAGCCAAAAAAAACCATTTGATCACATTCCAAAACATTAAACATTTTCATTATTTATAAGGAGAGAAAAAAGAAAGGGGTAAGAAGTAAGGAACGACATCACAAAATCAATGGCTTTGTGGTGCTTCATGCAAACTTTTGTAAACCCAATTAAAAAAAAAAACCATACATACCACTATCAATAGTACATCTACCAACTATTGAAACCTTGATCTTGTTAGTCTTAATACCTTGATATGATATCAAATTATTTTATAACAAATATTAAAAGGTTTCAAATGAGTTGAAATTTTAATATCTTGACAGGGTATCAAAAAATTTTATAAAAAAATGGAAGGGTTTGAAATGGGAAATTATTAACCCAATGAAATGTTTTGGACGAATTTCAAAAAGAGGTATCACCCTTGGTGATACTTTGAAGTATTCAAGGTGAGAATTGGCTTAATACCCTAGTTAGTTTTCACTTCTTTTTGGATAACTACCCAACATTACTTAATCCCGTTGTGATTTTTAATAGCTTGCATTTGGCTTGCTAGTTGTGTGGTGGGTGCTTCAAATTGTGAAAAATGTTTAAAAATATATACCATTTTCTTAGTGTTAAGGGCAAGGAAACATGGGGTGCAATGATTGTTTACTTTTAAACCCAAATTTGTGGCCTATATTTTGAATATGTAGTAAAATTCTTTGGGGGCCAACATTGGGTACTTTTGAACCCAAGTTTGTTGTCCATATTATTTATCTATGAAGGAAGGTAGTTCATTTGTTTTGTTTTGTTTGCCATGTTGAGATCTTTCAAATGTTCAACCTATGATGGAGAAATGATTGAATACTGAATATTTTTTCATTGAACATTAATTTAAATAAAAACTAAAAATTGTAAAGGAATTTGAGTGCTTCCTTAGTATTGTTGGAAAATGCTTAATCATGAAGATTTAATGAAGGTGATTTGGAAATTCTAAGACTAGCTAAGGTGTGGGAAATATTGAATATTGAATATTTTATGTCATTAGAAATTTAATTAAATGATTCAAAGTGGTTTGGAAAGAAACATTAGTTGGGTAACCAATTCACATTTGAGCCAGTGGCACAAGTTATAAAATAGCTTGGTGCCCAACAATTGGGCACTTTTTTGAACTTGCATTTGTGGGCCTCATATATAGTAGATAATTCCTTGGGGCTTGATAATTGGATATTTTAAAACCCAAGTTTGACCTCTTATATGTAATTAGTAAGATTGTTAAATTTTGTTAAGGTTTGGAAATAGGGAACCAAATACATATACTACCAAGGTGTGTTATACACAATTGACCTGCCATTAATATCAACAATTGATATTGTATGATCAGTTGCCTGACTATTTTTTTCATTTTTTAACATCACATTAGTTACAAGGAGCCCAAAAGGGATCTCACATTAAATGATGACATGTTCTAGGAACTTATTTAAACATTTAAAAAATAAATACCAAACCAAAACCAATAAAGAAATGTCACAATTTGATTTTCAATTTATTGGAGATCTAATGACTTTTTTCCTCCAAAAAAAAAAAGTGATTAAATTTTCCCTTTTAATATTCATTTTTCACATTTGTGCAAATTTCAAACCAAAAAAAGAAGAAATGTGTATTTAAACGTTTTTAATCACAAGTTTCACATTTTGAAAGAATTACATGAATTTGGTGTATGATGGGTGCCATAACCATTTTTGGAGAAAGTAGTTTCATGTTTAGTTTTGTGGGTTATGGATTGGTGATAAAGTTGCGTGGGGCTGGATGCACATTTGAGAAGGCAGAGGAGAAAACAAAATGTCAAAAGATGAATGTGAATCTTTTTCCAACCAAATTAGGATGAATAATCTTACCTAGTTTCTAGAAAGTTCAAATCCATTGGAGCTACTACACTCTATAATGATTGTTAACACAATATCCCTGCCTTACAATGCAGCAATAAACCATCTTCATGCTCTGAGCAATGCTCCTTTCCCTTTTATTTGTGTTAAGTTGCGACTTCTCATTTTATCTTAAAATGACATGCGCAACAATGCTCCTTTCCCTTTAATTTGTGTTAAGTTATGACTTCTCATTTCATCTTAAAATCACATGTGCGCATGTGATGACAAATCATTTTCTTGAAAAAAAATTCTACCTGACCTTGATCTGGAGAAGAAGGGAACTATAATTATTGGCGTGGCGGTTCTCTCTTTTTGAAACCTGGAATCCGTCGCTGAGGATAGAGTACCCTTGACCAGTGGTTCTCAATAATCAAAGAATCGGTTTTGACCCTTGATTGGCGGTTGTCTAAAATCATATAACCAGGTTTGGCCCTTGACTGACGCTTTACGAAAATCCATATAACCGAGTTTGAGCCTTTAACTGAGCTTCAAAGCATTTCAAACAACCGTGCCAAATAACCTACCTAAACTTCTAGTTTTTCCATAAAACCCACTTGTCCTTTGAAACTTTTCAAAACTCCAGACCCGGAGATTCTTTGATTCAGAAAATTTCAAAAACCAGGAACTGGACCTTCATTGCTTCTGAAATTATTTAAACACTCAACAACAGAGGTTATTACAAAAAAAAAAAAAAAAAAAAAAAAAAAAAAAAAAAACAGTACAAACACATTTAACAATATGCATTCCATTGTACCTTAGTAGCATCAACTCTAATTACATTATTTTCAGAAAAGTTGAATTTCTTTTTCCTAAGAACAAAATGTTGGGAAGGATTTTTTTTTGAATATTTGAGAATATTTCATTTGTCAAAATGAAAATTTAGAAATTAATTAATTATTCAAACAGACATGTGTTGAAGTTGGCACGGTACTAAAGTGTATGGTACGTGAGAACAATGTTATAAACAGAATGACGGAAACTTATTGCAAGCTTTTGGAACTTTTCATCCTGTGCTCATTCCACATTATTATTTGAAATTATTCCTACCACCTCAATCATAGCACTCACTCCTCAAGTTTTCAACCAATGCATTCAAAATAAAGTCTGCATAGGTCACAAAATCCTGACCAAACTTTTCCTTTGTATTTATTGGCCTTGCCTACCAAGGCAAGGATATTGTGTTTAGATTCATTATAGAGTATAGTAGCTTAAGGGATTTTGGCCCCTAAGTAGTAGGTCTAATTTTATATGAGGATTTTTGAAAGATGATACTTTGGCTTGTGTTGAAACTTGAGATTAGTTATAGGGTTATGATATCTTGAAGGATTCTGGTTTCTTTGAGAGGCTTTTTTTTTGAAGATTATATTTTCGCATGGTGAAATATTTGAATTTTCATAATTCTTCTTGTGACTTAAGATACTTTTTAATGTAAATGGCAAGGCCACAGTGTGACACACCCCCTTGTTATAAATCATAGTCTTCCTCCAAGCCTCCACTGCACCTTACAATCTAGAAGGCCCTTTCAGGGGCGCAGATTCAAATTATGTGTGTTAGAGAATGGGTATGCCCTGGATCATTGGGCAGGTGCACCTGGCACAATGCCCAGCAAAATGATCCAAGAGTCTGCTCAATTTTTAATGGAGGTTTTGAAGGTTTTGGTGTTAAGTGATTCCATTACCTCCTTGTGGCTTGCCTCTTTTGGGCTGTTGGCTTGCCTGGACTTTGGTCCTTGCCCCTTGTTTCTTTTTCTCTCTCTTTCTTGGGTGCTTTCTTTTGATAAAGTTTGGCAACGGTTCATCATTATGCTCCATGACAAAGACAATAGATTATTATGTTAAATTATGCACGATAGATAACGACATGTAAGTAATGATAACCTTTGATGAGATTTTTGAAGAACCTTCAAAAATAATATAATATATTTTTTAGATCCCTTATGTGTAGGAAAAGGCCCTATGATCAAGGCATTACTGGATTAGTGGTGTGCACAAGGCGATAGTGGAGTGTGAATTAGTGTTCTTTGGTTCTTGATTTTGAAAGGAATCTTTGGCTTTTAGTTTTATTTTTATTGTATAAAACCTTTGGTGCGAGTTTGAGGATGATTTTTTAAATTTACAAAACCTTCAATTCTGAACACTTTCCAAGAATTTGAAACCCAATTTTGGTTAAGAACTGATTCAATTCTATTTACATTGCACCAAACAAGAGTTAATATCTTACATAAATATGTATGCACACTCATGAGGTATTATTGCAACATAAAATTAAAGAAATATGCAATCAAGAAAATGAAATCTTGACAACCAACGAAACAATGCATCCAACCCTAATTTTTACCCATTTGGAGGGAGGGTGGCTTGTTTCTTTGAGAGAGTGGGATACACTTTTGTGAAGCAAATAACTTGAACCTGCCAACATTGGTGCAAACCTGATTTTGATATGTAATGCCCTCATGCAAGAGGCCCTTACCTGTTGTAAAGAAAGAGGCCCTGGGACAAGATCAAATAAGAAAAATGTAAAATCAATAGTTGAAATAAACCTTAATGACTTTGTGAACTTGCCTCAGAAATAGTGAGAATTTTACAAAGTGCAAGAACTATTCCTTGAAATGAAATATACCAGAGGTGTAAGTTACATTAGATAGACATGCCTTCATTTTTAACTCAATATTTCCTCCAGGTTTATGGTTTAGGGTTTATGTCCAAAAAAAAAACTCACTGTGCAGAAGGGCATGTCACATGGGGGGTGACCTATATTGTTCTCGGGCTGCTGCCCTCATTGTCATAAAATAATCGGATCACAAAATTATTTTAAAAAAAAAAAAAACCTATATAGAAACCTTTTGTGTTTTACACTGGAGAATACCTACCCCCATAGATCTCCCCTAATTTTTGAGCTTACACTCTTGGGCCACCAGCCTTGAGGCTATGCCCTTCAAATTAGGGGAGGACCTCAGGAGGGGCAGGCCTTCCCCCACTACATAACCCCATCTGTACCTGCCCTTTCTGTAGACAAAAGTTGTTCAAACCTATGATTGAGAAATAGAAAATGGCAACCTTTAGAATCAGAGAAGCAATACATTATATGAAGCTTGCAGTTGACTTCTCACATGATTTGTTGATGCAAAATCTCTTTGTGGTTCTTTCCAATTCTTCCTCACACATTGTCCACGACCATGTGTGACCATCAACACCAAATCTTGAGCTCCAAATGATCATAGTTTCAATTTGCTTCACCCCTTGATGAAGAGTAGATAAGTCTAATAGAATCTCAAGGCATTGCACATTGTAAACAATCATTCCAGAAGTGCATGCTGCATGTTAGGTTCTAATGAATAGACGCCCATACACAATGTCTGCTGTGCACAAGATTGCTGGACATTCTACAAGGCTAGTAGGCATCAACACCTGATATACTTGGGAATTCTACGTCAATGATCAATGATAAGTATGTCATGTGTCTCTCTGCTGGCCATTTTACATTCACAGTGGGTAAGAACTTCAAGAATCATACCAGCATGCTTGCAGTGCATTAGAGGGCATGGAACCTTAACATTCTAGGTAGAAAAGTCACCATTGCCAGTTTTGCTGTTCAATCACAATGTGATGTGGGCATTCTTCAGTTGCATTGAATGAATTGCAGAGTGGCATTCTGGCATGATTGCAGAGCATTATAGGCCATGGGACCCTGACATCCAAGGAAAAAAGGTGACCATTGCACCGCATAGATGCCAGTTTTGCTGTTCCATTTTAATGTAGGCATTCTTCAGTTGCATTGAATGACCCACAGAGTGATGATCAGATCTCAAATATTTCAGCAGCACTGCCATTTTCCAGAGATTTTTTCAAAATTGCTGTTTGGATTAACCAAACAAGCATAACAAAACACAGGATCCCCTCTTTTATTCAACCTCAGTTCAACAAAGGCATTGCTCTTGTCATTACCCTCACTCTTCAGGCACCCTGACTGGTGGTTGGTGGCCTTTGAAGATCTCAACTATTTAAGCCTACTGAAAGTAGTAGGCACCCTGAGTTTGATGAGAATAACTTATCACAGTCTCCTGTGCCTATTGTCGCAGTTCAGCTCTCACAAAATCAGCATTGGCAGTGACAGCAATGTCCACTGTAGGACGCAACTGTGCACACACAGCAATGGCCTCATGAACTGGGTCAGCAAAGAAGCTCTCAAGAACATCTCTGTTAATAGGTGCTCCTGAATCCACAGCCACATAGGCCTGCACAGTTGCAAAAGATTGACTGTGATCATTAGTGCTATAATTTGAGATGAGGCAGATTTGATGTGAGAAATTTTTGTCCTGTACTTATCACAAGGTTAAGAGTGGAATTGAACTTCAACTCTCCAAACAACCAACAAAATGAGATAGTTGAGATATCATAATTCTAGTATAACTGTGTTCAATGCTACCAATGTTAAAAGGAGTTGCACGAGATGTCCAGCGTGCTCCCAGCTCTGGAGATAGTCAGAAAGGGGAAGTTGTGTGCAGTCAAACCTGCTGTGTCAAAATGTAATCGAACCGAGGGGCCCACTTGCGGGAGCCAAGGCGAGCAGTAGTTGAGCAGTTGTCCACCATGAAAGAAACTCCGCGAGCATGCATGAAAGGATTCAGAGAATCCACAGATTCAATCACACTCTCATTGATAATCTCTGAATATGAGTGTCCTTTCCTCCTCAAGATTTCAATCTGCCCATATCCTGCTGGGTTAGACAAGTACTCATGACAACCAGAATGCAAAATTGGAGGGATGTTTTAGACTTCTCTAAAATGCATGTTCAACATGAGTGCTCAACATGATTGTTTGCCACAGGATGGTGATACATCATGTAGAAGATGATTCTATGGGGCAGCAACTAGGAAACAGACAGATATCCATTATGTGAGTCACCAGAACAGATCCACAGCATGTACCTGGGCCATCATAAGGGCAATGTATACACCAGCAGTAAATGGATGTAGAGGGCCCAAATCTCCTGCAGGTCGTGACTCACGAACTTTCTCACCTACCTTCCACATATGGGTCTTGTCAATCTTGCCCATGGGGAAGGCCGGTAGTCCATCCTTCTCCTGTTAGCACCCACAACCCATCAGCACCTAGCAAAGACAGAAGGCTCTGTGAGTTGCCACAGCATGTGCAGGCTATGTACCATCTTTTCACAAGACACTGATGCAAAGCAATCACTGTATAGAGGACCAGAAATAAGACATGCAAAAAGAGAGCTTGCAGTCCTCAGAAAGAATAAAACTTACAGAGAAACGGCGCCCTGCCAGTACCACACTACGGATCTCATTTCCTGAGGCAACATCCTCATAGCATTCATAGAGAACGTCCATTGTTGGATAGTAAGCTGCACTATATGCTGCCTCAAACTCTTTCTTTCCTTCATCACTAAAAGCGTTGTAAACTGCCAACATGCCCTGCATATATCTTGACAAACACATATCACACCAAAGGCCCTACTTGCACATGCTCCTGTGCATGAAGGATACTGATATACTTGACAAAGGAAATTCCCAGAACTTGAAAGAGCACTGCAGAAAGTCACCTTGCTGGAGATAGTCTTTGAAATGACACCTGTCACACTCTCAACAGTGTTCTTGTAAGCTGCGTCTTCAGCCATACCATTCTCAGTATAGCGTCTGAACAGTGATTCCACAACACCATGCACTGCTCCCAAAAGAATACCTGAAAACAGATCATAGCAAGAAGATAATGATTAGAAGGTAATTTTGAGCCCAAAAGGCTCACAAACATTGACCCCCTGGTAATTTTTATGCAACATGTTGGACACTGCACCATCCACACATATGTTAAATGTCTTAACACAAGTATCTTGTGCACAATCACATCTGTTCTCTTAATAGCTGCAATGATCTCCACAGCAAACCCCATGGGTGTCACTTACCACGTTCCCCGAAAATATCACTCTTGTACTCATCCTCTAGGGAGGTGACGAAGGTAAATGGTGAGCCCAAGGCTACAGACCACCCTAGAGCTACATCAGTAGCCCTTCCATCCACATCCTGCCAAACCCAAGTACAGTCAAGAATAAGCCCAAACATGATGACATCACTAACCCTAACCTTTATCTCATTTACAACATGGCTGATCAACATGCTGTGCATCAGGTAAGAACTTGGACTCTTACCTGATGCACGGCAAAACTGGAATTGATGCCTGCACCATTGACCTCCTTGCCTTGGACATAAAGCCGCCTCACTGAAGGTCCCATGCCCTTTGGGCAGACTGCAATAACACTGATGTCTTTGCGGAATTCCTTTCCCTCTGATTGTAAGTGACCCAGCAGGAAACCATGTGACAACCCCAACACAGAGTTGGGTTTCATTGCCGAGAAAATTGCACTGTAATTGTCTGCCTGCACATGTACACAGCAATGAGAGAGCAGAAAATTGACAGAAAAGATCTGCAACATGAATGTGTCCATAGACGAATCTCTTCATATACTGTGCATATTTATGTGATTGCAGAGAAAACTCATTAATAACACATTCATTATGTAAGTCCTGGCCAGAGCAAAACAGACATGACAAGAATGAAAGTGATCATAACCTTGTATGTGCCACTCAAAATGTAGCAGACCATTACCTTTAACTGCCAGCCATTAATTCCAACTGAATTCATCAATGTATACCACATGGAATAGCAAAAACCAGTAACCCACCTGAGCAGCATCAGAAATGAGTAGTAAGACCAGGTCACTCTCAGCTACAGTTTCCAGGACTTCTCCAAGTGTCCCAGTCTCCTCAGTAAAACCTACTGCCCTTGCCTCCTCCATTGACTTAGAGCCTCTTCTCAGCCCAATCTGTTCGCTTGACAGAAGCCAGTTAGTTTTCATATCTCTCTCTAGGCATTATCTTAAGGCACATTTCACAATGGCTGGAAAAGCTGGAGGAAAAGACAAACAGAAAGTGAGACAGAATTCACCTTGACGGTAATATCAGAGTTGATATCTGCAAGGGAGTCACGGAGATTTTGTGCTTGTGCAGGTCCCTGTCAACCCATACAAACATATTCAGTTTTCAATTACACCGTATCAAGGCCTACAAAACTTGCAGAGAAGGTGACAGTTCCTGAGATACCCAATTCCATGCTTTCAATCTAGCTTGTATTGCTCCAAGATGGATTCTTAAAAACCGAAGGACACACAGTTGCTAAAGGTTCCGTGGCATGTGTAAAGAAAAAAGAGATATGGGACATACTTGAGAGCCCCAGCCAATGACACCAATCTTCTTAATGCCCCTGAATGCCTTTGGCAGCAGTGGGAAAAGATCCCTTCCACCACGCACAATGTACTGCACAACCCCTCCTCACACAATTTTATTCATCAATTCTGTATTTAAGCACAATATGCTATGCCTGTTCAAAGCTATGACAGGCCTGTATCATTGTGTTAACTGCAAACCAAAATAACTATAAACAGTTCCAAACTCCTGGAACATTAGCCCTCCTTTTTCTGAAAAATCAAACAGTCAAAACTACAGTTTCACTTTCTCAAAAGAATGACCTGAAGCTGTAAGCTACAGAAGTGTACATGGCCTGCCTACAGCCAGAAGGCCCAGACCAACACCCACAACAGAAGAAAACCATCAAAAACTCTCTCACTTAGTCTGTTATTCATGTGTATTAACGTCAAATGAACATTTTACAATACTGTGCACAACAGAACCATCAAAATTTTACAGCACCGATTGTCTGCGCTCAGACAGCTGAAGATGACCAAATCTATTTACATTTCACTGCTGAAGCTTCAGAAGAGCATAATACTTGAATACAAGCAAGCACATCATAAAGAACCGAAGCAACTATTTTATATCATCGCGTGAACCTTCAACAAGAAAACGTCGTCACACCGCAAGAGAAAAAAGCGTGCACAAAAGAAAAGCAGCCAGCCAGGCGCGACCTACCTCATCACGGCCGGCAAGAGTGATCTTCTCCTTCTTGAACACATCCGTATTAAACTCGATATCAGCACCACGCGTCGAAGTGGCAGGAACCGCCACCATATGCGCACACAGGGCTCCTCCACCACCACCGCGTCTGCGAGAACCCGCGGCAAGAACCGTATCCTTCAAGCTCCTGGTTTTGTCCAAGAAAACCCCCTGGCTCTTCAGACCTTCAAAGGAACGCAGTCGCAGGTTCTGACATTCGGATGCATCGCTCCGCTGCACTCCCTGCTGCTGCCGGGATACCAGTGACGCGCACGGCGCAAGCGCTGCTGAACGCGAGAGAGCCATTGCCGCCATGGATTTCTGCACTTGGCTGGACGAAGCGCACGCACAAGATCGCTGCAAATTTGCAAAGAGAGTTTAGAGCGGCTGCGTCTTTCTCGTTTTCCATCGGCGGCTTCAGCCTTCTACTCCGGACCTACCTGATTTCGATTTCCCGAACCTACCTATACTCATTTCCTCACCCCTGTTATCTCATTTACGAACCTACATAGAATCATTTCCCGACCTACCTTATCTCAATTGGCGAACTTCCCGAGAATCATTTCCTGACCTACCTTATCTCATTTGCGAACCTACCGAGAATCATTCCCCGACCTACCTTCTCATTTGCGAACTTACCGAGGAAGTTACCGAGGTTCGTTTCCTGACCTATTTTCTCTCGTTAGCGAACTTACCGAGGATCGTTTTGTGACCTGTCTTATCTCATTTACTAACCTACCAAATTCCGTTGCCAACCACGTTTGACGAGGACGAGCCTACCACTGTCTGGTAGGTTCGGACTATTGGATAGATGTCTAGCCTTCTTAACCTCCACGTGTGATTAGGTTCCCAAGATTTTTTTTTTCACTATATTTGTTATAAACACCCCCCTTTGTATTTCCTTTTGAACACATGCATAGGAAAAAATAAATTTACACATTTTTTATTCTATAAAATTATTATTATTTATTTATTAAATTTATTGATATTTTCAAATAATTAACCTAGGGTTTTCAAACATTATGAAAAATTGCATCCTTTTTCTATCAATAGACAAGATGGGACTAGGGTTTTATGTAGGGTTAGGGTAAAAGGGGGGGGTGACATACGGGTTCAAAGGATCTTACTTGACATGTGATTGGACCGTCAGATTAGATATTTTCCCAAGGGAAGAGCCCTCGTGCTGCCCACCGTTCTTTGCCTTTTGTACTATATCCACATTAAATCCATTATAGCGAATTTTGTCATCATATGATTTGTGATGAAATTGGGAATAGACCAAAAAGATTAAATCATAATGGATAAATGATTTTCTAAAGTCCAATATTGAGAATAAATGAGAAAAAATTTATTTTTTCCCACAATTTTTGTTCCTTTTTTGACAATGTTTTGGAGAAGATACGAGAAACCATTTTTTTATAATAGAAATTGAATTAATTTTTCTAAAATTTTGGAAAATCTATAAATTGAAGAGCAATGTGCCCAAGCACAAAGTTATTTTTTATCTTGTAAATAAGCAAATTTATGAGCAACTTCAAGAACACACATGTTGTATATTGCCCCCAATTTTGTGCACATTGCATTCCCAACAAAATAAAACATTGTGACATTCATAAGTTATTCAAGAAAATTTTAATATATTTGAGCACAAACTCATTGATTTTTATTTTTCTCAATTTTTTAAGTATGTCCTACCTACCAACTAGAATGACAAATGAATTCGAATTTTATTTTTAAATCCAAATAGCTTTTAATACAAAAGTCTTTGAGATCTAGAGCACAAGATTAGAAATAAAATCTAAAACTAAAAGATGTAGAAAAGAAGAAAATAGATCTAAAAGTAAGTGTAGAAGAACATAAATTAGATCTCAAAGTTTCAATTAAATTTGACAATATAAGAACTTAATACATAGACAAGGTTTACAATAAAAAGTTTTAAAATTCTATATAGTTATTGTTGGGTTCAAATTCTATATTGTCACCATGTTTTAAATCAATGTATTCGAAGAAAGATAGATTTTAACATGTTTTCCTCCAATCCTCCATTGCAAATTGAGATTCACACCCAAGAACAAACATCAACTTGGTGTGAAAGGATTCTTAATACTTCCATACTTTCATTTCTTCTATTGAAGCACTATGTGCACCTCTAATGTACCTTGATGTAACAAATTTTAATTTATTGGTCTATCATGTGCATGAAGAACTTTGGGTATGTACCTTTTGTAGGGTTGGAATGCACTTTCTTTCTTGTTGTAGGTAAAGGAAGATTGGAGTTGTCATGATGTTCAATGTTCCAAATACACTAACATGTGAACAAGCCATCAATCCAACCTTGTTGGAGGGTTAGAATTTCTGAAATATTTTTTAATGTGAAAGAATTGAATTTAATGGAAGTGGTTTCATGCAAAATTGATTCAAAGCATCAAAATGGGTACTTACCCAACAACATTGGTGAAAACTAGTGT